>CEPU01004886.1_pt1 | contig 11189 bp, 17 predicted proteins | sample 530471 | NCBI WGS metagenome assembly CEPU01 (sample SAMEA2620194, study PRJEB7988) | marine metagenome | biome: marine biome (ENVO:00000447); feature: surface water layer (ENVO:00002042); material: "saline water (ENVO:00002010), including plankton (ENVO:xxxxxxxx)" | depth 5 m | reverse complement strand
AATATTACAAGCAGGTTAATCATAAGGATCCCAAAGTAGGCAAGGCAATAGAAAAATTAGTTATGAAAAATCTTGTCAAACGTGCTTTGGAAAAAAATTCTGAAAAAGATTGACATATCTTTTGTTCTTTGTTATTGTAAAATATTAATAGGAGTATGGTGTAGTGGTAACACGACGGTCTCCAAAACCGTAGACTGAGGTTCGATTCCTTGTACTTCTGCCAAAGATAAATATCTATATATAAATTAGATTATATATAAAGGAACACGATGCAAGAGCAAATAGAAGGTTGGGAACCAACACCAGATCAATTTATAGCAGAACATCCAACTTGGCAATTTGATGTTCAACGTTTGCAAGACGAATTAAACAAATTCAAAGAGTACATTGAAGTACCTGAATATGTACACAGAAGTGGTGGACTAAATGGTTGGTCTTTGTTAGGTCGTGTAGATGACTTACAAAGTGGATTTGAATTTAAAGTAGGTATCCAACATCCGCCATACAAAACACAGGACATGACTGATCCAGATCCTAAAGTATATTACAAGATGGATTATGCTCGTGAACACAAAATTTATCATATGATGGACTATGATAAACCTACCAGCATATGTGTAGGATATTTCAAAGAAGTAATTGACTTTTTAGAAGACCATGGCATTAAAATTAGACGTGCTAGGTTAAGTCATATGTGTGGAGGTGGAGAAATCCAGCCACATACAGATGGTAATTTTTTCAGAATTCATATTCCCATTTTAACAAGTGACAGTAGATTTGTCCATAACGATGAAGCATATAATTTAGAAATGGGTAAAGTTTATATTGCCAATGTGCATAGATATCACTATGTAAAAAATCAAGCAGAAACAGATAGATGGCATTTTGTTGCTGATTGTTGGGATACAGGATACAATTTTGAAATTGGTGGCTGGTCACAAGAACGTTGGGAACAAGAATGTGAAAATGCAAGACTATGGCGTGAGTATGTTGACGGAGAACGTGAATCTCCTAAAATGATACTCATGGGTGCAAAGAATACTTGATGTTTATAGTACTATTACAATTTCCGGTAAGCAGTCCTGAAAAGAAAGCAGAACTAGAACAGTTATTGAATTCTGATGAAGGTCTTGCTTTTACAAAGAGTCAAAAAGGTTTTATCAGTGTAGAACATGGTTGGTCAACTAATGATGAAGGTATCCAAACTTGGTGGGGTTGGGAAAAATGGAACTCCAAAGAAGATTATAAGAATTATTTTTTAAAACGTAAACAAGATACAAAATGGATCAAAAAGTTTTTTGATATTACACCTGAAAGTGAATTAATCAAACCACACGAAATTGATAATGTAGAATTGTATGACATTTAATGCTTGGCAACTACCTGGAGTAAAAGACATGGACAAACCTGAAGATTATAAAGTAGATCCTAGATCTATTCACATTGATCAACGTAAACAGGATTCACGCAGAGACGCATGGGATAGAGATTATATGCCTGCTGATTGGAAGAAGCCTGAACCTTACACAGATAAACGTATTGAAAATGCAAAGCCAGTTTTTATATTTGCTTTGTTCTATGTAGCAATTCTAGTAATGATGAGTAGTATCAAATGAAATTACCAAATAACTTTAGACACTTTTTAACTGTTAATGCCATTGTTTGGGGTTTCCTGACTATCGCATTAGTATTAGCATATTTAAATAATGATGTGGCAAAATTTTAATGAAATACAAAAAATTAGACAACAATACTTGGATAGTATATATCCAAGAAAATGGCAAGGATAAAGAGATTAAAATCAAGTTTCCTGCAGATTGCATTGACCAGATGGGCTATTATGAAGATGATGACCTAGATCGGATAGAAAGTTGACGGCATTAGTTACAACAAAAAGAGGTCCTCTTATTCCATATGAGCAACCATTGCTTATAGGTGAAATACGGACTTTTACAACTAGAGAAGAAATCAAAGAACACTTACCTGATATTTGTGGCAAAGCACTAGCAAGGGCATGGTATGATGAACATTATTACAATAGGCTTAAAAATGATGTGCATCAAACCTTTGAAGATGGCGGTATAATATTACCTAGCGAATATCAATTAGTATTTGACCACAATAGCAATACAAGAGCAAGTATTACAATATTTGAAAAGTCAGCAAATGCAAGGTTTAAGGTAAGAGTATGCAGTCTATCACTTACAATGATTGCCCGTAGATAAAAAGGTTGACTAAAGCAAGAAACTAATATAAATTAAATTATGACTAAAATATTTGAATTTATCCAAAATAAAACCAAAATTTCAGACAGTTTTGCACTGGCTTTGGTTTATAGCATTGGGCATATTTTAATTGCTATGACTGTAGTTAAAGTTATGACTGGTGCTAGTCTATGGGAATCGGGTTTGGTAGCACTTATTGAACCCAGCATAAATGCAATCTGGCTATATGTTTTACATAGGACTTGGGTGACTTTTAATAAATAGTCATCAAACAAGGGGTACTTATGCCAGGATATAAAGTTGCCAGCAACAAGGCGAAACCAAAGAATTGGAAACGTGCGATAGACGGAGTTGAAATCAAACCTACGTTGTTTGTACATTCAGGCGGTAGACGAGTTATGGGCGGTTCGGTTAACGGAGAAATAGTTGTGGACGAAGCAGGAAAACCTGTACCTTTCCATGCTATTCAGCACACAGAACTTTTATAAAATGACATCATTAGTACATCAGAATAAAGGGGTGTAAAATGGCAGTCAAAAGAAATAATAATACTAACATTTGGTTAGCAGTTATTACAACAATACTATTAATGTATGTTCTAACATCGACATTTGTTCTTATGAATATGAAAGATAATATTATTCATATGACACATCAACTAGATGCGATATATCAAGCGGTAGATACTATGGCTTATGATTTAAGTTGGGACAGATACGATTCTGAGTTTGTAGACAAAGAAGATTTTTATTATAAAGATTAATTTGTGGTTGACAATACACATTTTTTTAGTTATATTATAAATACAAACACAGAAGAATTGGCGACTAATGATTTTCGATTAGTCATATTATAAGTAGCGGAAGGGGCTTATAGTGTGGTAAGGTTTGCTAACCGGGCGATAGAGTGTACCGGGGGTCGTTTAAGTTGATGGACGAGGCAGGGCAATACCATTATGCAGGGCGGTGTTCTGAGGGGCCACTGTATACCTAATTTACTGAAAAGGCAGGATTTATCCTGTCTTTTTTCTTGACATACAAGTCTATATACCATATAATTAACATTACACAATAAGTGTGGAAACAGGAGTTTGATAAAATGAAGGGTTTTAAATTACCTCATGTAACATTTCGTACCCGTGAGGGTGACGAAGAAGTACCAGGTGAAACTGGCTGTCCTATTGGTGGTGAGTGGGTAAACAAAACAACCGACGATTACTTTAAAGGTAAACGTGTCGCATTGTTTAGTTTACCAGGTGCATTTACTCCAACTTGTTCCAGCCAACAATTACCGGGTTTTGAAGACAACTATAATAAAATCAAAGAAGGCGGCATTGATGAAATTTATTGTATCAGTGTAAATGATAGTTTTGTAATGAATGCCTGGGCTGAAAAGATGCAAATTAAAAATGTAAAGATGATTCCAGATGGTTCAGGAAACTTTACAAGATTTATGGGTATGCTAATTGGTAAAAACCATTTAGGTTTTGGTATGCGAAGTTGGAGATACATGGCAATTATCAATGACGGTGTTGTTGAACAATGGTGGCAAGAACCTGGAATCAACAATGATGGTGAAGATGATGATCCATACGGAGAAACAACTCCTGAAAATTTAATGAATGCTTTATAGAGGTGAGTAATGAATTACTACAAAGTTAGGTTTAAACCATATGATGCTAAACGTAAAATTAATAGGCTAGGTGTGCTTATTAATGAAAGTGATGTTAGTATGTTCTTTAAAGAAGTAACTGAAAAAGGTGAAGACAAATTAAGTTTTGATAAAAAGAACAACAGAGAAGTAGAAAACTATTTTTCTGTACTAAAAAATGAAGCAGAATTCAAGCCTTTAAAAATTAAGTCGAGACTATAACTTTTACTTTCATAAATAAAAATGAAGGGTAAAAATTATGTCTGATAACTGTGATTTATCAAAACGTTACACTGCCGAATATATGGCTCAAGAATATCGTAATGCGGCTGATAATGCAAGGGTCAAGTTGGAAAAACTTCAAAAAGAAAATGAAGAACTTAAACTTAAAATTACTCAGTTAGAAAAAGAAGTTTTTGATTTAAAAACTATATATTGTTGATGGCTAAACTAGGACTTTTAAGAACTGCTGAAAATCTATATTCAAAAGCAGGATTGATAGCAGGTAACGTAGACACGAGTCTATCACCAGAAGGCATCGTTCAAACACAACTTGTATCTTCACGTCTTAAGAAAAATATGTGGAATATCCTTTATTCAAGCGATATGAAACGTAGCACAGAGTCAGCAGATATACTGCTTAAAAATTGTAGTATTCTTAATCATGAAATAGTGGAATCTTTGTATGCTAGAGATTATGGTAACTTCACAGGCTTGAATACACAACAAATTCATGATCAATATGGTCAAACTGTTTCAGATCATATGCTTAACAGTTATGAAGATACTCCACCTGCAGGAGAAACATTGGCTAATATCAAAAGTAGGATCCAACATTTTTACGATAAGAAACTTTTACCTAATCTAAATAATGGTAAAAATATTTTATGTGTGTTGCATCATGATGTACTTTTTGTACTTTTAAATCATATAAATATGTTAAGCAAAGATGATTACAAACAGGATTTATTTCCATACTGTAATTATATAGAAATAGATCACGAGAAAGAATAACAATGCAAATGAGAGAATTGGAAGTAGTTGAAGTAACACACTACACAGATAAACTTTTTAGGATAAAATTAGAAAGACCAAGAGATTATAAATTCACTGCTGGTGAGTTTACAATGATTGCACTTGAAGATACACCAAGCAGAGCCTATTCATTCACCAGTGGTCCATATGATGATTTTTTAGAATTTTATAGTATCAAAGTACCAAATGGACCATTAACCAGTAAACTAAAGTACATCGAACCAGGCAAGAAATTGAAAGTTGGTGAAAAACCCACAGGTACACTTATTACTGCAAATTTGGAACTAGGTGGCACTTTACATCTAATGGCAACAGGTACAGGTATAGCACCTTTTATAAGTCTGCTTAGAGATCCTTTTACTTACGATCAATTCGATCATATAAAAGTTTGTTGGACAGTTCCTTATATAAAAGACCTAAGAGCATATAATGATTTCTTAGAAGAAGCAGAGGTGGAATACTTTCCAACTATCACTAGAGAAGAATTTAAAAACAAAGGCAGGATTACAAAATTCATAGATGAAGGTATGTGGGATAATATCACACCACAAACTGATAAAGTTATGATCTGCGGTTCTATGCCATTTAATAACGATATCAAGGCTATCCTTGTAAACAAAGGCTTTACAGAAGCAACCAAACGTACACCTGGTAATTTTGCACAAGAAAAAGCATTTGTTGGATCTTAAACCCAAAAAAATTAAAGTATTATATAAATAGTAGTATGAACAAAAAGACAGCGGTCCTTTGTGCTAACCTTAGCTCATTGGTATATAGAAACTTTGACGATAAATTAAGCAAAAGACTTAACAAAATATTTCCGTATGTGATGTATTTTGACAAAAGTGGTACACAAGCAATAGTAGCACATGACAAAGAAAGAATTGTTATTATTTTTAGAGGCACACAACCAACACAAATGGCAGATGTGTCAGCAGATTTAAAAACATGGCCAAAGCGTTCTGAAGAAGTCCAAGGATTAGTACACACAGGTTTTGCCAGTGCATTAGATTATGTATGGAAAGATCTTGAACCTTTTGTTGACGAGTGTGTTAAATTGCATGATATAAAGCAAGTCATATTCACCGGCCACAGTTTAGGTGGAGCATTGGCAGTTGTAGCCGCGGCTAGAAGCAAGTATGTAGGTGAAGTATATACATTTGGACAGCCAAGAGTAGGTAATAGGAAATACTCTAAACAAGTAAAAAGTAAAGTATACAGATTTGTAAACAACAATGATATTGTTCCAAGAATACCACCTCCATTGGTATTCAGACATCAAGGTACAAAATATCAAATCGTTGATGATAGAATCGTTATTCCTACTAGTAACTGGAAAGCATTTTGGTTATCAATGGAAGTAAGAATCAAAAGAATCTTTAAATTAAGTTACTTTAGAAGTCTTGTCGGTGATCACGACATAAATGCTTATCATAAAATTTTAAAATCAATCAAATTTTAATTTACTCTTTAGTTGCAACTAATCTAATATCCTTACTATCTTTGGTATCTGGTGTGATATCATCTAGTTCTTTTTTAAGATCTCTATCTAACTCTTCTCGTTCTTCTTCGCTTTTTGCTTTTCTCATTAGTGCTAGATATTCATCAATTATATCTTGTTTTTCTTTTTCATCACCGTAAACTTGTGCTCTAGGATCTACATCTGGATCCCAAGAAAAAAACTTGTTATTTTCCATGTCCCAAGCATATACATTGACACCAGGTTGTTTGCTTAACTTTTGCCACAGTATCTGACTGCCTTTGCTTTGATTACTATCACTAACTAAAAGATAACCTTTTTTGATAGCAAATGCATACATCGGAACAGCAAGTCCTTTACCTTGTATTTCAGGCTGGAATCTAACACTACTGGTCCAATATTTGTTTTTTCCTTTTTTGAGAAATCCTTTGCTTTGTGTGAGTATCAACTCTCCCAATGGTGCTTGTTCTTTCGCTTTCTTAATAACAAACACATGATCTCCACCATCGCCTTCTCTTTCTTCTGATTTGTACAAATCGTAATCATTAATTTTACCAACCTTTTTTAACAAATCTCTGTCATGATTCCAGTAGGTGATTTCATCTCTAGGGTATCCGGTCATTGTTTCTATTTCTTTGATCTTCATTTTTTCTTCTTCTTTCTACCCGATTTCATGTTAGCACACCAGTGATACATCTTTGCTTTTTCACCACTGGAATTTTTTGCCTTGCGTCTTAGATCTGTTACACTGCCTTTGCAACTTGCACCTGCACGTTTTACTCTGCCTGGTCTGCTTTTACCTTTTTTCTTACCGTCAGCGAAGTTTTCTATTATTTCTGGGTTACGTTTATCACCTGTAACCAATGGTATTCCAGCACGTTTGGCTAATTGTTTTAATTCGTCTGTTGCATCATCATCAAATTCAAGGTGTATTGCCTTGATGTAATCAATTGGAATAGGCTTCTGTACATACTCTTCTGCTTCGTTTTCAACTTCGTCTCGCATTTCTTCAGGAGTAAAAGGTGTAATTTTATGTGTCTGTGCTAGTTTTCTTTGATCAATAATAAGTTTGAATTCACCTAAATCAAAATCAAAATCTCTTGTAAGGCTAATTCTTGGACCAATGTCTACTTCTTCTCCTGCACCTCTGTCCATATCAGTGTATATTAATTTTGGCTTTATAGAACCACTACGCAATATACCCATAACACCAGTATCATCTGTAACATGATACAAGTCTGCATCTCTGCCTTCATGCACTATATATTCATTTGCTATACTAGGCATTAGTATTTCTGGAAACTTAATTTTAGAAATATCACTACCGTAAGGTACCATACTATTTTTGTATTCTTGTGCTATTGCTTTTTTCTCTGCTTCGTCTTTAGTTCTATAAAATTTATTTGCAATAGCCATATCAGCAACCATACTACCTTTTGCAGGTGTAACTATCTTAGGTTTATAAAAGTTAATCTTTTTAGTGTCTTTGTTTGTTAAACTATAGTATGTGCCTTTCCAGTTATTTGGGTGCAAAGCATATTGTTTACCTTTTCGTTCAGGAACATAATCTTCTAATTCATCTGCACCATCGTGAAACTTTCCTAATCTTGTTAACATTACTGCTTTATCTTTTGGCACTTCTTTTTTTAGTACATAATTTAATTCGTTAAAGTCTTTATCTTCATTTGCTATTTTGGTTGCAGTTTTTATTGCTTCTGGACCTTTAGGGTGATTAGGATTGATATGAACTATATCACCATTCATCATATCACTGATGTTTGCTGTCTTGCCAATCTTATCCAACAGTTTATGTAACTTATCATCTTTGTCATAACCACCTACTTCGTATCCTAACTTACCACGTACTTCTGTTCTTTTATCTGTTTTGGTATCCTTAACATGAAGTATTAGCATATTAGCATCATAATCTCTTTCAAGTTTAAGCATGATTCCTTCTACTACCTGATCACCATAAGTTTTAAGATAGTTTCTGTATAATGCTCTGCCATCAATGCCATTTACAGTTCTTGCAATCTGTTGTGCATAGTATTCTGGACTATGTCTAAGTTTACCATTAGATTCACGTTTCTTTCTTTGCAATAGTTTATGTAACACATCTGCCGCTTTGCTATAATTCTTTGGATGTGTTTTTACGTCTATAAAACGTTTTATACTGTCTATGAAATCTTCATTTATGTTTGATAGCAGTTGATCTTTAGTAAGTTCATAGTTACTATCCATCCATCTTGCTTTTAAGTTAGCAAGTGCTTTACCTAAATCTGGACCAGACTTTAATCCTTTGTCTAACAAATCTTTACCAGTAACAGGAAATTCTGGTGCAGTAAATGTATCTACTTCTTTTGCAAGTGAATTTTCATTTTGCATTACAAGTACATTTTTTAAATATTCTTTGTTTGCACCATCTACAATCATATCTCTTACTTTTTTGCTATCAAACTTTGTATCTTTGTAAGATGTGTAGAAATCCAATTCAGCAGTTTCTGCATTGCTTAATTTCCATTGTTTGGCAATTTGAATATCATCAACTATAGTTGATAGTGCCATTATTGGATTATCGTAGTTAGTGCCTTTTAGTTTTTCAACACTGTTGTTGAGCCCTATAATTTTATTGATACCTGTAGTTTCCATGTATCTTAGTGTTTCGTAAGCACTACTTCCAACTAATAGTTTGGATATTTCCTGCCATACTCTTTCAACACTTATACCTGCTAGTCCTTTTGAATTAATTTTAATTGCTTTGAGTGTTTCTTTATCCCATTTTGGACTATCTAATCTACTTTGGAATCTAAAGTATCTTAGTATTCTCAAGTAATCTTCTTTTATACGTTCTGCTGGATCACCTACGAATTTACTAACCTTATTTTGCAAATCGTCCATACCGTCAAAGTAATCATACAAGTTACCGTCAATGTCCATGCTCATTGCATTATAGGTAAGATCTCTTCTTAAAGCATCTTCTTTCCAGTTTCTAATAAAATCAACTTTGGCTTTTCTGCCATCTGTTTCGGTATCTGCTCTAAGTGTAGTAATTTCGAAAGGTTCACCATTTAACACGGCTGTTATAGTTCCATGTTCTATTCCTGTTGGAATATGTTTTACACCTGCTTTATCAAGCATTGCAATCATTTCATCTGGAGTGGCATCTGTTGCAAAGTCGATATCTTTTGGTTCTTTGCCCAGTGCAATATCTCTAACTGCACCACCAACAATTCTTACTTCAAACCCTGCGTCATCAAATATATCTCCAAGTTTTCTTATATTGGAATCTACTATGTTAGTTGGTAATGTTTCTTCATTTACTTTTTTTTTGAAAACACTATCTAATTTTTTAAGTGTTAGGTTAGGTGCATTGTTTTCATGTTTTATTCCTATACCGCCTGCACTTTCCCAGCCTTTGATATTTTTACCAAAGTCATCAATTAATACATTAGGTGTACCATCTGCTTTTTTAGCATACTTGGATTTATTATGAGTAAGTATTACGTCAGCAGGACCGAAACCTGATAGGTTCTTTTTGATCCATTCTTTCTTTCCTGGTACACTGTCAGGGTCTTGTGCTAAAGGTGAAGAAAGTATTTTGTACTGACCTTTGACTTCTTTTATCTTACCTAGTATTGCTTTTGCAGAAGGTAGTGTAGGTAAGTTTGCCCACCAGTTTTTCTGCTGTTTGATTAAGTCAAAAGACTTTTCAACATTTTTGATATCACGCCAGTTTTTAACACCTACTAGTTTCGCCCATTCGTTGAAGAAATCAACTAGTACACCATCCATATCCAAATATATTTCAGGTTCAGATGCTTCATTGATATCATCTTTCTGATCCAATGCCGCTTTACGTTTTTGATATTTTGATTTCTTTTGTAAGACTTTTAAATTTTTTGGACCTTTAGGATCCATCTTTACAAGTCTTTCTGTGGTTACTTCTGATTTTTTAGATTTTTTTTTTGATCCTGGTTTTCAACCATCTTAACAAGTTTCTTGAACCCGTCAAAGGTATCAACCATATTGGTGAATTTGGCCTGATTATCTTTCGTAGTTTTGTAATACAATCTAAGTAATTTTTTAGCAGTATCTGGTTTTACTTGTATTACTTCTGGACCATCTTCATCACGTAGTCTTACAGGAAAAGGTGTATTGTCTTTTCTCATGTCTAGTTGATGTAATACTTTCATAGCATTACTTTGTTTCACACCCATTTCATTGATATGATAAAACATTGCATAGTCTTCGTATATACCAAAATCTGTATTTGGTTTATTCTTATCTACAAAAAACTTTTGACCATTCTTTTCTGCTTGTTTCAAGTTATACGCAGGCATAGTTTCGTATGCTGGTATACCTCTTTCATACATATCCTTGTATGTGGTTTTTGGAAATTCTTTTACTATTTTCATCAATTCTGAAACAGGCATATTAACTTCGTACACTATAACATCTTTTCCCAAGTTATAACCTGCTAACCATCTATGATGTCCGTCAATGATATAACCATCATTACTTGATATTACTGGTTTCTCAATTTTGCCTTTTTCGATTGCTTTGATAACGCCTTTATCGCTGAATTCTTTTTGTATAGGCTTGAGATCTTTAGCACTCATAGTTTTTTTACTGATATCACCGCCCTTTTCTTTGAGATAATCTAAAAATTCAGGATAATCTTTTGTAGCAATCTGTGGCATCTTACTACGGGGAACACCTTGGTTCTTGACATCAGGCTTTACTATTTTGAGCTCTTTGATCTTCATAATGTTATTTATCTTTCTTTTTGACTTTGCCAG
>CEPU01059410.1_pt1 | contig 11343 bp, 17 predicted proteins | sample 530471 | NCBI WGS metagenome assembly CEPU01 (sample SAMEA2620194, study PRJEB7988) | marine metagenome | biome: marine biome (ENVO:00000447); feature: surface water layer (ENVO:00002042); material: "saline water (ENVO:00002010), including plankton (ENVO:xxxxxxxx)" | depth 5 m | reverse complement strand
GCAATACCGTTGCCTATTGCCCATTCATATACTTCTTTAGAAACATCAATAACTTTTTGTTGTTGTAGTTCCCATTCGTACTGTAGGTCGCTCTCGTTATCAATCTCTATACTGTTTTGACGATTTTTTGTGTCTTGCAATCTTGCTTCACGGGTAACGAATTGATCACCAAATTCTGCAGGGTTTGCATATCTTTGACTGAATTCCTGAAAAGAAAAACTTCTGTGTCTTACAATTTGATGAGCAATATCTCTAGTTGTTTCGATCTCCATACAAGCACTAACCATTTCAAGTGGTGACCAATGTTGATGTTTGATCAAATACTTGATTAGTTTTTCGCTAGTCTCCTTGTTCATTTGATTGCTTGGATTACTAACTCTAGCACAGAAAGCAACTAGCTCTTGTGCATCAGTAAGTCCTTCTGCAATCATCTCCTCAGTTGGTTGACTATATGAAATCAACTTAACTTTCATTTACTATTCTCCTGTGGGAAAGTGATTTTTAAGTAATTCGTTCGCTGATTTATTGATGTGTTTTTTTAATGCTCTGTTGTCTATTTGGATCTCTATGTCTTTAATGTCTTTAAAGTTCTCTTTGATCTTCTTCCAACTTACGCCTTTTGTTGCAACCGCATTAGGTGCTAACAAATCATCACGTTGCAGTCTGCTTCTACGCCCGTTATTAAATGTAACCACGATATAATTTACAAACTTTACTGGAATTTCTTTAGGTACTATTTCTGATAAAAAATTATCAAAATCTCTGTTACTCAATTCCATGGCGTGCCTTCCTCATATTATTGCTAGGGTTTTACCCCTAGCAATATTTATGTTGATTTTAAAATTATGAAGCAGATGCTTCAGATACAGCCGTAGTCGCCGCTTCTTTAGGTGGTCTACCTCTACGAGGTTTCGCCGAATCAGGGTGTATGGCATCAGCCTTTGCCCTAAATTCTTTTGCTTGGGTTTCAAAACGTTCCGCTTGGAAACGTAACATTTGAGCCTCTTGTTCTGGAGTTCTCTCCGATGTGCCGTCGGACTCGTTAGCAATGGTTAGTTCAACGTCTACTTCTCCTTTTGCAGACTCTGAAACTTCGTTAACCTTTGCACTCGCATTTTTATTGATCTCTGCACCGCCGTGTAAGTCTAACTTTTCAAGTTCTCTGTTAAGTTCTGTTAGAGATATCTTATGTGCTGGATGTGGAACCATTGTAATATCATTGGTATGATATTTCGCAAGTCTTCCTGTAGCATCCAAAGCCGCTAACATATTTCTTCCATCGCTAAAAGTTCTACGAGCAAGTACTTCAAAAAAGTTTAAAGTGTTTTGCCCTTCACTTGAATTTACAGCATCAATAATTGCCTGATTGAACATATCAGGTAATGCATCTGCATCTATCACTAAACAGTGATCCCTATCTGTGATATTGCCTTTTTCGTCGTAGATATATCTAAATGCTACGACACATTTTCTGTCAGTATTTTTGATTCTACCAACGTGTTTTACCATCTCGGCCATTTGTGCCTCCTATTAAGATGCCTGTGCATCAGTTGCTGGTGCATCTGTTGCAGGAGCCTCTTTTGCTTTTGATTCGTCACCTGCGGCTTTTGCCTGTGATTCTTGTACACCACGAACAAATGCCGTTAGTTTTTCATATGCGGCACCGACTTGTGTTAATTCAGCACCTCTAAATGCACCTCTTGAACTTGCCAAGTCAATGATGTTAGCAAGAACACCTAGGTCATTTAATGAAAGTGCTACCGGTGCTTGTGCGGCTGTTTCTTCTGCAGGTTTATCTGCAGGTGCCGCGGTTGCCGTTGCTTTATCTTCGCTCATTTTTTTCTCCTTATTATAAAATCAACGTTTAATATAGTGTATTCATTTTCATAAATACTTGCAAGAAAGGTATCATATTTAAATGAAAAAATTATTTCTAACCTTCATCGCTACTGTATTTATTATGTTAGCCGTTAATAAAACCACAACCTTTGCACAAGAATCAGTAAAATTACCTGACTTCCAAGGCATAGATGAGGTATTTTTTATCAACGAGTGTAAGGCATATTCAATAGGATTGCTTAGAAACATAGGTTCTGCAAGGAATGTTCTGTTACTAATTAATCCAGAGAGTCGAGATCTTATCGCTCTCAACAGTATTGAAAAGGTGCTACAAGCAGAATTAATGAATCTTGTTGCCATTGAACAACAAGTGATTGCTAATTTGGCCAACGCAGGTACTGATGTCAGTAAACTAGCACCCGAGGTTGCCGCTAAATCAAATGCAATTTTAGAACCATTACACCAATCATCTAAGACACTAGAAACAAAAGATAACAAACATCTATACCTTTTTGGATTATATATCGAGAATAATAGTAGATGCATAGGTTATATACAATCTAAAATAGAACAAAAAAATAGACTAGAAAATCAGAATTAATTCTGCATACTCATAACAAAATTATCTTTGTCTTGAGGTAATTCAAATCCTATCAACCATGTATGTGTTTGACTAGAATGATCTGCGGGTTCAATAAAAAAGAAACCTTGACATCTGTTGTTCATGTCATCAGGTATTCTACCTTCGTAATAAATTCTGTTCCTAAGGATTTTTTGTGTTATCTCCTTAGGCAAGAGAGTCATATCTCTTTCTGATAAACTTTTAACAATATCCATTATGCCGCCTTCTTATCTTTGATAGCCTCTTCGTAATGGCAAGTAACGCCAAACGGTGCTTCTAATGTTTTATCATGATGACTATGTATTACCCAAAGTGTATCACAGTATCCGTCATCACCCCAACTACCCCAAGGATAGCCATCTGTAAATACTACCAACTTCTCAGGATTGATATCTTCATTTTTAAGGAAATCAAAGATACAATCAAAGTCAGTACCTCCACCTCCGACAATTTGGTAATCATCAAGTTCGTCCATGTTCTCTGGAGTGAACTCTGCATAACCATAAACAGCCGTATCAAACTGGAACACACGAAGTCTAAAGTCTGTGTACTGTTCCATTATACCTCTTACTTCAGCAAACATATCTGCCGCTTGTTGGTTACCAATACTACCACTCATATCCAATGCAAGTACGACATCTATAGTTTCATCATTGTCCATGCTTGGAAGAATAGCATCACAGTGCCAACCTCTTCGGCTAGGTTTCATAAATGTAAAATCTCTTTTGAAAATACTTTGAATGTTAACATCAATTAACTCACGCCAGTTCATTTTAGGCTCAGTAAGTTTATCAATCATTCTTTTAATAGCACCTGGAACATTACCAGCACCAGCCGCCTGTGCCGCTTCTATGACAGCATTTTTAACTTCGTCAGCAATTTGCTTTCTTTCTTCTGCTGAATATTTTGGAGGTCCGTCTTTACCTTTACCACCTTTACCGTCTTTATCTTTAGAACCAGGTGCGGAACCATCTTTTGTATTATCTCCACCATCACCATCTAAGTGTTGATCTAATGTGTTACCCATATCCATTTGTGGGTTTTCATCTCTTTTCTTCTTAAGAAGATCATAAACTTCTTCTGAATACAAACCTCTGTATTGTAAATCATAACAAGGCTTGACAGTAGTAATTAACCTACCGACACCTTCTTGCACAAGAAGATCGTTAATTACAAAGTCATTTGCAATGTTCCAAAGGAAAGGCTCTTTGTCGCCTCTACGTGACATATGATCAAATACAACATGATAAACTTCATGTCCAAACAAAAAGTCTAGTTCTTGATCATCTAATTTATTTACGAATTCTCTGTTCCAATATACTGCACGACCGTCAGTAGCGGCAGTAGTACACCAGGTGTTGTTTTCTACAAGATCTAACCTTGTAATAATATTACCAATAAAAGGCTTGTTAACAAGCAACCTGATCCTACTAGCAATAAGTCGCTTGACAGTCGGATCTCTCTCTAAATCTGGATTGTACAACGGGTTTTTTCCTTCTCTCATAACTAAATTATAATATTATAGTAACATTGTTCTATACATATGTCAACCTCTAATATCCACCTATTTGTTGGGTTTTCTAATGGTTGCATTGTATTTAATTGCTTCTTCTATTAAAGTTAAATCTACGTTATCGTTTTTGGCAGTTTCTACAATGGCACTAGTATCTTTTGGAAAACAATGTCCACCAAATCCACGTTGTTCGGTTACCATACTATGTCCATGTCCTATACGTTTATCATCAGCAATAACTTCCCTAACTGCTTCAAAGTCTATGTCTTTTGCTTTACATAGATCATAAACTTGATTAAAGAAACTTACTTTGGTTGCTAGGAAACTATTTCTAAAATATTTTGCTAATATAAGTTCTTCTGCATTTTTGAATACATAATTTCTATTATTTAGACAGCCTTTGAAAACTTGTTCCCAATGCTCATGACTGCCTGATTTTTCTAAACTTATGTACATTACATCTTGATTTTTGAAATCTTCTAAAGCAGTTTCTGCTCTTAGAAATTCTGGACTGAAACAAATATAATGATTAGGAAAGTCTGCATTAATTTGTAACCAACCTTCCATGCTAATTGTACTTTTAATTAAAATGGGAATCTTTTTTGGTGTAGTTTGTATTACATCTATGACATTAGTCATATCGCAAGAACCATCATCTGCTTCAGGTGTACTCACACAAATAATCAAACCTTCGTATGTATCATCTATTTTATTGTTTTCAAACTCTTCATAACCAGGATCAATTACCATAGTTTGATGCCATCTCTTTGCCGCACCATGAACGGCTTTGCCTACATAACCGTATCCTGCTATTGCTATTTTCATATTAGTTTATTTCTTTGTTTCGCAGTTAAGGGCTCTGCCTTTCCATCTCCTTTGTACATAGGTAATCTATGATCAAAATATTTTAGTTCGTCCCATGTATGTTGCCAATCTCTAACTTTAAAAAGTTTATTATTTCTATGTGCTGGAGAACGTCTTGCAATAGCCTGTGCAAGAGTGTAATCATTACCTGCTGGGTCTATCCTATCACCAAAGAATCTTAATTTATCTTCATATGGAAAGTCATCAATTATCTGCGATTTATCTTTTCCTTTTTCAAATATATCAATACCAGTTTCACCACCAACTTTTGCATCTAACTCAGGAAATCTTTCTATCATTTCTTTGGCTATAGATTCTCTCTGCTTATTTTGTTGATCCCATAAGTAATATTCTTTTCTTTGTGACCAAGATGCACCTCTACCTACTACACTAAAATTAGCAGTGCCTGTTCGTTGATCGATATGTTTACCTGTATAAATTTTCCATTTTGATTGTTTAAGTTTGCTATCTAACCAATCTAAATGTTCTTGTGAAAGTTTCCATTCATTCTTTCTGTGTGGCATACCAAATCTGTATACATCATTGCCTGAGCAATTATAAACCATATCACACATATTAAAAAGCATTTCACCAATTTGCTCAATGGTCTTAATTCTATCACTTCCGGTTACCAAACAAACTGTATTAATAGTAATAAATTGCTTGAACCATTCTGCAAACTGTGGATCAATTTTGTCTCTGCTTGGTGTTAATGTTCCGTCTACGTCAAATATATAATGTGTCTTTACTGCCATTTTAGTACCTTGGAATTCTATTTAGAATAATATTTATTATAATTTAAAACCTTAAAAAGTCAACTGATAAATTAGATATAAAAAAGGGCCATGACTTTTGAGAGAGGATGAGAGAGAGATAAGTCATGACCCTTAATACAGGCAACCTTAGTTGCCTGCTATTTGCTTAGATTAGGCGTCTTTAATATAGTCACCATATCTTTTAGCAAACTCGGAAAAGTTTTTCAACTTACGTGGATTAAGAGCGATGTTGTAGTTCTTCAACATAATTCGAAGAGCAAGTACATTCATCTCTGTTTGGAAGTTATCCATCATAAACTGGAAAACGTTAGAACACTGATCGTGCCATTTTTCTAATTTCTTTTCACGATCTTTGTCTTTGATGTTATCGTAGTTCTGCTTCAACTCATATGCCATGTTAACTGTAAGAGTATACATAGCACTAGTCTCCCTAGCATCTGAAGGCAACTCTTTAATCTTGCCATCTAAGATGTCAGTTGGAATAGGAAGTTTACTAGCGAACTTTCGATGTGTATTAAACTTTACTGCGATACCTTCACCTACTGTACCTGCAATAAGATCAGTAAGTTGGTTATCAGTTACATCTACATCGTCCTCTTCGTCGTATAGATACTCACTTACGAAAGTCCAAGACCTTGGAGAAGCAAAAGCATTACCACTTGCTCTCGGATCAAAGTCAAACAAATCAGACTTTGCAAAGTTTAAGTAACCAACAACATCAGGATGGATGTTATTCTTTACTGCCCAGTCTTGCCAATCATCAAAGTTAACCGCAAGTTCAAGGTGTGTAAACCTGTTTCGAAGTGGAGTAGGCATTCTAAAAGTAACACCTTTATCAGTTTCACGGTTACCAGCCGCTACTACCACAACGTTTTCTGGAAGAGTATATTGTCCAACTTTCCTGTTAAGGATCAATTGGAATGCCGCACCTTGTACACTTGGTGAAGCCTGGTTCATTTCATCTAAGAAAAGAACAACGACTGGATACTTTGCCGCCATCTCTTCAGTAGGTAAATCAATTGGGGGAGCCCAAACCATTTTACCAGTATTCTTATCGTAGTATGGCATACCTCGAATATCAGTTGGCTCATACATACCAAGTCGAATGTCAATAGCAATACCACCTAGTTCAGTAGCAATACCTTCGACAACTTCAGACTTACCAACACCTGGAGGTCCCCAGATAAAAACTGGTCGTTTACGTTTCATAGCTCGTTTTACACTCGGTACCAAATCCGAAATACGAACTGTTCTGGCTGTAATATCTTGTGACATTTAGTCCTCTCTTTCTATTGTTATCTCTCTGTTTCTCAACTTATATATACATAATAGTATAGAACTGCGAAATGGTCAACCGAAAAATGTCACTTTTTTTGATTATTTTTTGCCATAATACATGGCTTTTTATTCTTTGTATTTTTCCATCTGTTCTTTAGTCCACTTATTACCCTTATAATCTCTCTCGCGAAAGGGTAAAGGCATCCTATCCACATAAAGTTTATTTGGACATGAATACTCTTTTCGTGTTCTAGCGAACTCTTTTGTGGTATCTATGCATTGGTAAAAACAAAGTAGGTCTTCTTCAACAATCATTTCATTTTTTATAGAGCATTGTAACATTCCTGCTACTACTAATTCCAACATCATCTTTGCTTTAGGTCCTCAATAAGTGATTGTAATGCAAAATCTAAAAAATCTAATTCTACCATATCGTCGGAACGTATTGTTTTTCTTTTGATTGTATCTAATTTGTCAAGAATGCGTTCTCTAAATTCACCTTCTGTGTATAAACTTAGATCTTGATTCTTGGTCTTGTTACCTGGAAATTTTATTATCTTGCTCATGCTATTATTTATTTTTCAAAGAGCATCTTATATGTTTTACTGTCATTCATGTTTCTAGTCCACTTTTCTAGATCGCCATCTAACATTTTTAACATAATAGATTCTTCATTACCATACATATAAATTGTAAAGATAGTAAATGTTTTTTCTCCCAATTGAGCTCTTTGTGCAGGATTATATGGTCTTCTAACTTTTTCTAAATACCAAGGATACTTTAATAATCTATTGAGTGTAAGTTGTTGAAGGTTAGTAACGGCTTTTATCTTAAGATCAATCTTTGTGTAATCGTAATGTTTTTTAACAAACTTGTGTCCTTCTTTGGTTAGTTGCATACTAGGTAACCTAAAGAACAATTTCTTTGCTATGTCATCGATTGATATATTATCAACACCTGCAGGATCTGTTTGTAACTGTTGCTGGTGTTCTGCAAATTTATTAATTATGAATTGGGATATATTACTCTGCATGAAGTTCGCCACTAGTCAATTTATAAACTTTAAAATCGTCAGTGTTAAACATCTTGTTCAATTTTTCTGCCAAATTAAATGCATGACCACTATTACTAAAACTTACTTTTCTATATTTAGGTCCTGGATAACTAACCAGACTATTTAAGGTCCTCAAATTAATAGGCTCACCTTTATAGAATACAGCATAAATTGCATCTGCCTTTAGCACTTGGTCAGACTTGTAAGTCTTAGGATCCGTATGCTCCATAATAATTGTTGGTTTAGGTCGACTCATTAATGTACTCCATATATGATAGTTATAATATTATTACTTATACTACCATAGTATTTATGACAATTAATTAAGAATTTGAGTGACCAGTGCCATTAAAGCCGGTATTTTCGATATATTTGATAAGTTCGTCGTACCCGCCAATGCTTTCACCACCTATAAAAATCTGTGGCATTGTCCTTGCACTAGGAGCTCTTTCAAACAGTTCTTCTCTAGTTAAGTCCTTACCAAGTTTTCTTTCTGTAAAAGGTACATTCATCTGCGTTAAAACGTGCTTTGCTTTGACACAATATGCACAATTATCTTTGGAAAATATCTCTACACGTGGGCTATCCATAAATCACTCCTTGTTCTTTGCTAATAACTTCTTCGTATATGTTGTATTTGATGATATTCTTAATATAGTTAATTCAACCTGATCTAGTTCTTTAAGGGCGTTTATAACGTTAATTAAGCCCTCTACAGTAGCCTTCTTACCATTTACTGCTAGTATGACATCACCAGGTAAAATACCAGCCTCTTGTGCTGGAGAATTTGGTTGTATCAAACTAATATAAACTCCTTCAGTGTTTTGGTATAATTCAGGGATATAATTTTTAGTTGAATCATTTATATCTAAAATTGTGAATCCTATTTGTGGTCTCCAAATGTATCCTTTGTCTATAATTTCTGTAATAATTTCTGTAGCAACACTTGGTGGTGTAGCATAGCCGTAACCAATATAATAACCAGTTGGAGATATAAGAGCAGTAATAACACCTACCACTTCATTATTGTAGTTGAACATTGGTCCACCACTGTTGCCTTTGTTTACTACTGCGTCAGTTTGGATAAATTTACTGTACTTTCTTTTGTTTGTATCAACGGCCGTAACATGACCAGTACTTAGAACAAATGACATATTAATAGGATGTCCAATGATGTATATAGGGTGTCCTACTTTAGGATCTAATTCTGAAAATACTACTGGCTCTTTGTGTTGTATGCTATCCACATCGTTGATCTGTAAAACTGCAAGATCTGTGAATTTGTCTTTGCCGATCAATGTAGCATCATATTCTTTGCCATCTGAATCAACTAAAACATATTTGCTACCTGGTGCCACAACGTGATCGTTAGTAACAACGTGTCCTTCTTTAGAAATTAAAAAGCCTGTTCCCTTGCCTAGACTCTGTGGTTCCGGCATTTCTTTAGGTAACTTTTCTAAACTTTTAAAAGGTGAGTCATCTGAAAACTTACCTTCTAAAACTGGCTTGTATGTTTCTAATGTATGCACAATGAATACACTTTTAGCCACTGTTTCGTAATTTTTTGAAAGATCGACTGCATGAGAAACAGTTGATACGAATGTAAATAATACTACAAATAAAAATACTTTTATATTAGTACTGATTTTATATAACATTTTTCTGAACCTTCCCATGGATACCCTCTAGGATTAGACATTATTCTTACATCTTTGTAGTCATAATTTTGTCTAATGTGGTTATGTCCGTGTATCCAAACGTTTAAATTATTTATATGTGTATTTAACACTTTTGTCATCTCGCTAGACCCAAAGGCGCCTGATAATGTAAACAAAAATTGATCTTTTGCTTTCTTAGGCCAACTTACACTCATTGGGTGTGGCGGAGTATGTGTAACCACTGTAATACGTTTACCAGCATGATATTTTATTCTATGATCAAGTTGCTTTGCTTGACTCTTTGCAATTTCTTTAACATTTGTATTTCCAAAGTTTATGCTCTTAACATCTCTGGTTGGTAAATTTTTCCATAATTCTTCACATTCTTCAGGATCTGTTAAGTGTTCAGTAAAATTAAAATCATACCAACCATTGCAACCTATTACAACACCTTCTTCAAATTCAAAGTCTCTATATGATAGATAGTAAATGTTTGAATCAACTTTAAGTGTTTCATTAAGATCAACAGTTTTTTCAATCAGTTCTCTTTCTTTACCAAACACATCATGGTTACCATCTACAAAAAGTATGTTTTTATAAAACTGTCTGCAGGAAAATAGATAATCAGCAGTCTCATTAATATCATCACTAATATCGCCTGCGATCAATAATGTATGACTGTTAGTATCATAGTCAGAGTATTGTGTGTTTACCAAATGATCGATCGTAGGAATTGGTAAATGATTTTCTCTTCTGAACCAATCAATGTGTAGGTCGCTTATGTAGTCAAGTTTAAAATTGCCCGCCATCACTAACCTCGCTTTCTATTTGCATAGGTTGTGGCGTACGATCAATCTCTATTAGAAGGCTGTTCAATTCATGAACTGCTTCTAGTGCTATCTGTGTATCAATAGTAACGTGCGGTTGATTGTTTCGTCTCGCTATCTCTATTGTGTTAATTAGTTGTTTGATCTTGTTTCTTTTTTGCATTCAATACACTCAGTTGTTCTAGTTCACTATTAAATGGACCAGCATAATCATTATTGATCAATGTTTCAATCTTAGGGCAAAAACTACGCATCCATCCGCTACCCGCTTCTACCCTATTTAAAATATAATAACCTGCCGCAAAGATCTGTGTATGACCTTCTGCTTTCTTAAATGCAGGTAATCCACTTTCATGTTTTACTGCAAATGGTTCATCAACAGATGTTAAAAACCCTTCTACAGAACCAGCAGTAGATTTTGCTTTTTTACTGTAAGCATTTTTGAAAAGATTTTCATTATTAAAATGCTTTAGTACTTCTTCTTCATTTGTAAAGTTAACAGAGTTCTCTCTGTTCATAAGTTTAAAACCATTGACTGTTTTTATTAGTAGTTCACTGTATTCGCCATTCTCAGACAAATATATCCAACAGTCGTCAAATACTTGGTTCAGACCAGCCGCCATTAAAAAGTTCCTAACGTTATCTATGTATTTATTATCAGTTATAGGACGCATTAAAGATCTTACCAAAATCAGACGCATTTTCTGATACACGTTGCAAGTCCCATTTACCACAGAACTTCATAAAGTGTATACCTACTTGCGTCTTAAATTCATTGTTTTTTAATGCATCGACTATAGTGTCGTTGATAGTTTCTTTGATATCATCAGGCTGTCCTGTCAAGTCAATCAATTCTCTATTACGTTCATAGTCTTTTATAACTTGATGTTCTTCTCCATTATGATCAGTCCA
>CEPU01037747.1_pt1 | contig 11373 bp, 11 predicted proteins | sample 530471 | NCBI WGS metagenome assembly CEPU01 (sample SAMEA2620194, study PRJEB7988) | marine metagenome | biome: marine biome (ENVO:00000447); feature: surface water layer (ENVO:00002042); material: "saline water (ENVO:00002010), including plankton (ENVO:xxxxxxxx)" | depth 5 m | reverse complement strand
GCCGCGTCAGGCATCATTTTGATTTCAGGCAATTCAAACTGCTCTAGTTGTGTATCAGATACTTCAAAGTTTTCTAAATAGTTCTTTGGCCATAGCACCATACCTCTATGTAAGCCTTGTCCACTGCACCAAATGTGTGGACCTTTCCAGAATATCCTAGCGAGTCTTTTTTGATTATCACCTTCCAATACTTCAACGTCAGTTTCTTCAAATACATCATTACGTTTGTAACCACGCCAACTATCGTATACTTTGAAGTTTGCTTCAATAGTAATAAAATGTTCAGTGGTAGACTGTTCTATGGCATTCTTAATAGCACCGCTAAAATACTTGTCTTTAATTATTTTCGCCTTAGGAAAATGTTTGTATATAGACTCTTCAATTTTACTACCACCTAATAACAATATAAAAACATCTACATCTGGATACTCTCTTTTGATCCTTACAGTTGACTTAGATTCTTTTTGTTCTTTCAGCATACCTAAAGTATACTGTCTAACGGGTAACTCACCAGGCTTGTTTTCTTTTGGTATCAAAGAAACTATCTTGTCAGTTTCATCGTCCATGAACTGATGTTCAAATTGTTTCCAATCTACTTGTTCGTAATCGTTATCATCAATGAAGAAGTTTGTTTCAAAATCTAGTCCATGCCAATAGAAATCAAATTCATTAGATGATTCATGTGGATAGCCTTTGTGTTTTATGATATCAACATGATGATATTTTGCAGGCATATCTACTTTTAAATTAGCACTAACAGTATTACCTGCATGACTTTTACCATTTAGAAAATAGTGAGTAAAATGTTTTTGACTTTCATCTTTGGATACAAAGTCATGTAATAATTCATATTCGTTGGAATGTTGTACTACATAATCAGTTCCTGTGTTCTTTATATAATTATAAACACATATCAAAACTGTGCCTGTAACTTTATGATCGAAGTTTACGTTTGTAGATACATTTCCTAAAGCATTGAGTCCAAGAGTAATATCGTAATCGTCAACAAGTAAGCCGTCAACAATAATGTTGACTTTTTGTTTTCCATTACTAATCTTTAATTCGCTATAACTAAAACTTGTAGTAAAGTAATTATAATTATCTACAGTTTCTAAAGTGTACTCTTCGTATTGAATCATTGCCTTCTAGTATTCCCATAATGGATTACTGTAACACCTTCTATAGGTTTACATTCTCTCCATGGGTCTATTATAACAGATCCTGCAACAATGTCAAGTGGAATAGTGATTTCACTGCCATCATTATCTGGGTGATTTCCTTGATAACTGTATGTTACTGAACTGTTGTGTGCCAATAGATATACAGCAGGACCTATGTCCTGTGGTGGATAATCTCCAGTTCCTGGGTCATAATAATATGTAGGAGTGACAGTGAACTTGTTTAGATAATGTCCAACTAGCATACTAGGACTTCCATCTAGATATGGTGTCTTAGGCTTGTATGCTTTTCCTACAATAACATAAGGTAATTGTTTAGGGTTGCTTTGCATCATATACTCAGCCATGTTCTGTGCTTGTTTCTCTCTTGCATACATGATTGCTTCAAATAAATCATATCCTAGTTCACAACGTTCGGCCATGTATCTTAATGCAATGTTATCACGTGGATGACAAGCACCTCCATCTCCCATTCCGGCAGTCATGTACTTTGGACCCATTATACGCATATCACTTTTGCGTAGTGCATCTGTTACAACATCAACATTGATGTTTCCAACTTTCATTGCAACGTCTTGTATCATGTTTACAAGTCCTACTTTAGCACTTATAAAAGTATTGTAAAAGATCTTAATTGCTTCACACTCGTCCCATGTACCTATGACATAACGTGGATTGTTTTCCATAACAGTTTTATAGAAGTCAGTTAGTTGTTTTGCATCTCCAGTTTCACTTCCATCTTCAGTTCCGATCATAACCATCTCTGGATTTACCATGTCCCATGCTACACTGCCCATCGCAATAAGATATGGATTGTAAACAAATCTAGTATTAGGAATAAGATCTATGAATTCTCTCCTAGTTGTTCCTGGTAGAACTGTACTGATAAGAACCAGCAACTGATCTTTATTCATGTATTTGTTTGCTTCTGCTAGAACACTTTTTACAATATTATATGAAAAGTCTTTTGGTTCTAAATGCATACAAGGTTCTCTACCATCGTAGTTAGGATCATGTGGTGTTGGTACAGCAACAAAAACAATATCTCTGTCTTGTACTGTTTCTTTGATAGTTTGTTGTTGTATTACTTTTCTAACAGGTTTCTTCTCTATATCATATCCAAAAACACTATGCCCTTTTTCTGCACAGGCTTCTGCACATTCTAAACCAAGTTTTCCTATTCCTATAAATCCAATATTAGACATTTACTTTTACCTCAAATTTCTGTGCTTGTTCAATTAACTTCATTCTGTTATTCATTAGTCTTTTTTCTAATGACTTGAAAATATCGCAACGTTTTTCAGCACCAAGTGCTTCTATCTTTTTGACATTATCAACTATAGAATTAATCCTATTTTCATAGTTCTTATCTTTATACCATGTACCTAATAAGTCATCAAAAGTATCTATACCATAATCGTGTAATATATCGTATATCCTATCATCACCTAATATCACAAAAGGTCTTAAGCCTAGTATAGGCTTGTATGTTTTTTCACTTACAAAAACATCACTGTGAATTACTGTTTCTGTAACTACATTTAAAAAATGTTTACACCACAATGAATTATTTCCTAAACTTAAAATATCATTTGGTATACCTACATCACCTGATATTTCATTACCCAGTGTGTATTCTTTGTCAACATCTAAAACTATTGGCAATGTATCAAACTTACTTTTATTTTGCCAGTCCTCAAATGTTCCTAAACTTGTATATCCTTTGTCGATCAAATTATTTTCGAATAACTTTTCCATTAATTGTATTCTATGATTATGTGGCTTTCTGTTAAGACACATATAACTTTTATGATCCTTGTGTAAAGTGTAATCAAAGTTATCTGGTAAGAATCTATCTAAATGTTCGTATACAAAATAAAGCCAATAACTAAAATAATTTTTACCATATGTATTTCCAACATGAACAACATTCTTGTTGTTATCATTTAAAAACTGATGTGCATTTCTTCTCAGTGGAATACAATTAGTGTTTTCCCAATCAGGACCACTGTAAACGATTACATTATCAAAGTTCTTTATACGTTCTAATTCTTTATCACGTTCTATCCATGTACTGTTTACGAACGCAACACTACCAGTCATTGTCATTTGATCAGCAATCATATCTTTTATTTCTCTATCAATTTCTCCAATGATATTATCTTCAGAAAAACCTTTCTCATAAACACCCATCATACGTTGATGCCTCCAATAAAAACATCCAAGTCATATTCTTTGGTAAAGTTTTTTGCATCCTGAACAGAATTGACTATTGGTTCTCCTTTGATATTTAAACTGGTGTTAAGCACCATGGGACAGCCTGTGTTATCATAAAATGCCCTTATCAACTTGTAAAAGTCTGGATATTCTTTTTCATTAACAGTTTGTACTCTGCTGGTTCCATCAGCATGGATGATCGCTGGGAATTCATCAGGTTTTTTACACTTGGCAATAAATTGCATATATGGACTCGTAGGGTAAGGCATATCAAAATATTCTTCAACGTGTTCTTCTAGTATTGCAGGAGCAAATGGTCTGAACTCTTGCCTACGTTTATATTTGTTGACTCTGTCTTTGATTTCTGAACCTCTTGGATCTGCTAACAAACTTCTATTTCCTAATGCCCTTGGTCCGAACTCTGCCCGGCCACTTGCTATTCCAAATATTTCATTTTTCTTTAAAGCATTAAGGGCAGATACATGAGGATAATCTCCTTTAATATCATGTCCTAACAATGGACTAGTCCAGTCTAACTGCTTCTGCAAGTGTGCGGCTACTGCACCTATAGCACTTCCTGCATCTCCTGGGTTAGGCATTATCCATATCTTATCATACCATTGTGATGCTTTGCCATTAGCAACACAATTTAATGCACAGCCACCTGCTAGTACTAGATTCCTACTAGGTAATTCTCTACGCCAGTAACTGACTATTCCATCAAACAATTCTTCATATATTTCTTGGGTAGCGGCCGCGAGGTCGAAGAGGTCTTGTTCCTCCTTAATATCCGGTGCCCAACGAGGGCAACCTTTATGCAAATTAATTCTAAAATGTACATCTGGCATTCCTTTTAAATTAAACATATCAGTCAGTATTCTCGCCTTGTATCTGCTTGGGTCTCCATAAGCGGCCATACCCATTAGAATGTATTCATCTTCTTGAGGTTTTAGGCCTAATCTTTGTGTCATAGCACTGTACCAAAGACCTATGCTATGTGGATATTTCTGTGAATAAACTTGCTTGAGCAATCCATATTCTGCTCTCCATACAGTATAGGTTTCAAATTCTCCAATGCTGTCTATAACTATAACAGTAGCATCGTTGAATCTGCTAGTGTAATAACCAGCGGTTGCATGAGTATAATGGTGATAAAATGTCTTAAATTTCTTTACTTCAGTGAACTTTTTGATATACTGCTTAGGCATATCATCTAGTGTGAACGCCCAATCATATTGTCCTGCTTTAAGTTGTCTAGCCTTTTTAACTAGAGGCTTTTCATAGTAAAATACAGCATCAAAAGGTTTGTTATCGTTATGCAACAAACAATCATCAATAAGACTTTTGTCAAGCCAAGGATCATTCTTTATTCTACTATATCTTTCGCTATGGCCAGCAAATAATATCTCGCCTTTATCATTGATAACTGCGGCACTTGCATCATGACTTTGAGCTGTTATTCCAAGATATGTTTTCATTGAACTTCCTGATTGTTTCTGTTACAGTATTTATTCATTAATCTGGTACTTTAACTCGTTAAGTGGTACTTTTAAAATAAATACTATCATGAACTTATTAGTACATAAACATTTATTAGTTAGAGCAGAAGTAAAAGCACCGATAGTCAACAAGAACAAAGCGATCAAATTTTTACGAACACTAATCAAAGCAATAAACATGAAAGCAATGTATGGACCTACAGCATCATACTGTAAAATGAAAGGTAATAGAGGGGTTACTGCATTTGCAATCATAGAAACAAGTCATATAGCCATGCATATATGGGATGAAGTTGACCCTGCTCTAGTACAATTAGATGTATACTCTTGTGCGGAAATGGATCCAAACAAAGTTATAGAAATAATTAAACAAGAATTAGATACTGTAAAAATTGAATATAAATTTTTAGATCGCGAACACGATTTTAAAGAAATTACTTTAACATAATCCAGTCAACTAAATCTTGCCATTTTTTACGCTTGTCGCAATTAATAAAGTGATTGCGATTGTGAACTAACTTATCCCTTATGGTACTTGAATTAATTAGTTGTTCTTTCTCTATAAAGTAATTGTGATTTTTACACCATGCTATCGTTTGATCTAATATGATTTTTGCTCTAGTAGATTTTGCTGGAATGCCGTCATATGACTCATCAAATAATTCTGGAAAGGTTGCAAATCCATCATCTCTTAACTGTTTAAGAAGTCCTGGATTACCTGCTATCATAAAGGGATGATAATTTATCATAGGCTGATATACTTTTTCTGTTATAAACACAACATTTTCAGGTTCTGCATCTTCAAATGTAGTCTCCATAATTAAACTAAAATATGTGTCTAAATATTGTTCCTTAATTAAAAAACGTTGATTAAGTCCTTCACCTATGGTATCAGCATCGTAGTCATATGTAATAGGTGTCCTTGCTAAAAATTTACCTGCATAGTATTCTGTTTGCCTTGCATCTATAGGCCTAAAACTATTGAATTCACCTTTGTTCACTACTGGTGTAAAATATCTATTCAAAAATGTTATTAATCCATCATCAATACAATCCATTTGTTCTAGTACACTTGCAAAATAAATTCTATGTAGTCTTGGATTGGCATTTCTAAACAAATATTTCTTAGGTTTTTTTACATTTACACTGTCTGCAAATTCTTGTTCAGATATTAATTGTTTATTAATCTGTGCAGGCGTGAGTGCCATTCTACCTGAACCTCTCCAATACATTAATTCACATTCGTGATAATAATTTAATTCAAAACTATTCATTCCATAAACATCTAAATCCCAGGCCCAGCCTTTTCCACCATTAGGACTACACATCCATTTGTAATTGTTTTTTATATTCAAATCACCAAAAACAAATTTAACTTGGCTTGTAGGAATATGTTTATCCTTAATACAAAAATCTATGATGTCCATGAAGCGAGGCATTTTCAAACTAAATCCTTCAGTTGGAAAACTAATCAATAATTTTAAAGGACAGTCTTCGTTTCTGATCAATTCTAATATCTTATCATCTATATGTTCAAAAACATTATGATATATAGTTGCTTGATCAATCCATGCAATTTGAATAATGTACCAAGCGAGTTCTCCGTTCCATGTTTCAGGTGTGTAACACTTGTAAGGAATACCAACCTGATTTAACATATTTTCTAAATATTTGTCAGCAACGCCGCCTGCTTTATGCTTTTCAGTTTGTGATCGATATTTTTCTGGAATACTATTTGGTATTTCAGGATGCGTTTGGTAAAATAAATTTAGCATTAAAGTATTCCTTTGTTGATTATATGTGGTTTGATAAACTTTTCTATGTATTCAGAATGAGCTTGTTTATCTGGATGACAATCATATCCGTCGTCCCATAGGTTAGTATTTTCTAAGTTCCACTCTCGTAGTCCTCCAAAGTTTTTATAGAAAAACCATTGCCCCCAGTCAATGAGATTATAAAGGTATGCATATTTGTGAACACTTCTAGAAGTAATACTACCGTGTATTGGACTTATAATATCCCTAAATGTCAAATTAACTAATGTAATTTGATTTGTTCTACAATACATTTGTACATAATGGAAATCTTCTAAACTTCTAAAATTAAAATAGTCATATGAGTTAAATTTATAATAACTTTCCATATAATCAGTTAACATTTTATTTTCTACTTCTATTTCAGATGCTGTGAAATCCCAAGAACCATAATCACCACCTGATTTTAGCCAAGCAAAGTCCAATTCACGTTCTTCAGGTTGCTCACCCCACTCACCTTCTCTTTGATATGTAGAAAGTTGATGTGACCAAGGGTTTAGATGTTTATAAATTTTAGTATCCAAGAACAATTCATGTCTTTCAGGTCCGCTCCACATAACAAACACATGAGTTACAGATGTACCCATTTCTTTTTGTCTTTCTACTTCGTAGACAATACTTCTAGCAATAAAATCATTGCCAGCACCATGTTTTGCTATAACCTGTGATTTATATTCAGGAAACATTTCCACCATTTGTCTTGCCCAACTGTTAGGCATTGCTGTAAAACTACATCCTGCATATATGATTGCTTTGCTCATTAATCACTTCCATCCAATAAACTTGCTACTCTTTTGTTACCTTTTTTGACTAGGTAATTTCTTAGTCGTTGTATCTTCCAATCGTCTATAGGGAACACTTGTGTAGGAAATTCAAATTGTTGTTTACCCCAAGTAATTTTATTCCAACCTCTTTCATGCAGATAATACAACACCATTTTTGTAATAACTTCAAACCCAGCAATCATTCCTGCCCAATCAAACCTGCCAGTTATTAGCCAACTGATAAAAAATGTATCACTTGTTGCTAATATTCTCCAAGTCAGTGTTTTTGCTAAACTTCTTTTTGCATTTGATTTCATTTTCTCTTACCTGTCCTATTAGTCCTAAAATCCATTTTGCCTTTGCGTTTTTGAATGTGTTTACTTTTTCTATTTTGTCTTTTAGAAGCAGTAGACAATACCTTAGTAATTTTTTCTAAGGACTTTTCATCCATTCCGGCAAATAGATTTATTTTCTTATCCATTTATTAACAGTCCTTTTAGTAATCTTTTCTTTCATAAATCTTTTTTGATTACTTAACAATCTTTCTTGTATTTCATTATCATTAATTTTTTTCTTTTCAATCTTATTCAATAAATCTTCTAATGATTTTATTGCACGTTGTATTCTAATAATAAAATCTTTTTCATTTTCATAATTATTATCAACAACATCATCAAAAGTATCATAACCTTTTTCTCTAAGATGATTCAATATTTCTGTGCCACCTATGTAAATAGGAATATGACAATTAGCAATAGGCTTCCAAGTCTTTTCAGTTATGAATGTACCTTTTTCATTATCGCAATAAGTCTCTGTAACTAAACTTACACTGGTATTTTCATAAAGATGATAGGAATGATCTCTATCATTTCTTGCTAATTCATTATCAGTCTTGTCTAGCAATAAAAGTTTTTTATCATAGAATATTCTTTTAAGCATTGCAGGAGTATCACCTACTATATTCATAAAAGTATCCCAATTGGTTTTATTTGTTATCTGTCCATATCTATTTAGAAAACTTACATAACCTTTATCAAAAATCTTATTCTTCATTAGGTAATGCAAAGTTAAATATCTATGCACATCTGGCCTTCCATTAAAACAAAGAAAAGATGGTTTAAGTTCATGAGGCTTATTTAATTGTATATTCAAATCATCTATTCTGGTCTTATAATCGAAAAGCCAATAATCAAAATAATGTCCTTGTGTCCATTCTTTATTGCAATGCAAAACAGTTCCCATCTTTTCAAGTTTATCTAGTCCTTGAATATATGCTGTATCACCTTCTGTATGATGGAACAGAACATTGTTTACAGGATCTATTGTTATTTCTGGATCTTGATTTTCTAATATTTCTACAACGTTGAAAGTATGATCACCATCATACCAGTTTTCTAATTGTGTTACCAAACGATCACTTGGGCATAGTTCCATGCTAGTGTTAGGTACAACAGTTTGAGATTTATTTCCAAAGTACGGCACTATCGTTTCCTCCCTTGCAACCATCAGTATCACAACCTTCGCAGGCAGGTAATAGATACCTATGTCCTTTTAATAATGTTTTTCTTACTTCTGTAAACATATTGTTCATCCATATATCACTAAACGTTTCTTTATTTACATTTCCAAATGACTTTTGTTTTCTTGCCCAGTCATTACAACATAATAAAACGTCTCCATTCCAATCAATAAATGCTTTATACATTGGCATAAAACATTGTCTATCCATTGTTTTAAACTTTTTAACATTTATTGTACCACCTCTATTGTTGTAATTATACAACTCAAATAGATTACTTTCGCCAGTATCATAATGGTTTCTAATTCTTTTTTGACCCACAAAATCTTTTAAAAGATCATTTATATTTTGTGTCTGATCAGGACCATCATAACAATCTACTATTAAACTATTTAATCCATTTTCAGATAGTTGATCATGTTTAAGTTTACCTGAAGTCAATCTATCTCCATTTGTAATCATTTCAGTAAAGAAGTTATCACTGAATGCTTTAATTATACTTAAAATATTAGGATTAAGTGTAGGCTCTCCAAAGCCAGTGATATGAATATCTCCTGTAAAGTTTGCATCAAGTAACTGATTAGATATATTTTCTGCTGTATCTAAAGTCATATTAAGATTCCTATTAGGATAAACATTTGGATCACTGCGTGGACAAAAACTACAGGTCCTATTGCATAGTTCAGTAGGATTTATTTCTACTGTAGATAACCCTAGTAATTTTTCATTGTTAATATCTGCATTATGGTATCTTTTTTTACGATACTCTAAATGCTCATTAACATCAAAGATAGTATCGCCATTCATCAGAGTACTCAATATGTTTCATGTGTTCGTACCAAGGCCCACCATTTGTGAAATGAACTGCTTTTGCATTTTCATTAAATTGGTAATCACCTTGCAACCAATTATAAGTTACAGGAATAGATCCAATCTCAGAATCATCTGCCCACTGTAGTCTATGCAGGTACAATCCTGTTTCTGTACTCACAACGTGTGGTGATAGTCTTCTTGTGCTAGGATGTTCGTTATTGAACACCATTAAACTGCTCCAGTTCTTTCTTGGATATGTAGTTTGAACCTTGCCATCCATTTTAACAGCACCTGTTGGTGTGTAATCATGCTTACAAACACTAACCGCTTTCTCAGGATTTATAAAAAATAAAAGTTCAAAAATATTGCTTCGCCACATAAAATCACAATCCATAAACACACTTATACCTTCATAATCACTTAGATAAGGTGTTAAAAATCTTGTATATGTAAATTCTGTACTTTCTTTGCCATCTGCTGTACGCCAATATAATCCTTGCTCAGCAAGTTCTTTTGCATTGATAAAATGTATCTGTACATCTAATTCTCTTTTTAGATTATGTCTAGTGCTATCATGGAAAAACTGTCCTTCCATTTCTTCTATGTTTTCTCTTATACTTTGTTCACAAACTTCCGAAGCACTAGGTGTTCTACTGTCATAACCAATATAGATATTCAAAGGTAAACTCCTGAATATCATATCGCTCCATTTATCTAAACTTCTGTTTGGCCAACTATCACTGCCAGTTAATTCATATGTGAAGTCTTTGTTTTTGTCATGTTGAATAACACCATTAATATAAAGATCTTCTTGATGTTCTGTTCTTACTAATATCTGTCCATTGTCTACTAATTCATTTCTTATTTCTTCTACAGTAGTTAATTCTTTTTTAACTTCAAATCCAGTAAGTTGTTTTTGGTGCATATTGATCATCACAGGCATTTTTGCACCAGGATCTACAAACTCCTGTACAACACATCTATGAGTTCCGGGGTGTATGTGAACTTCACCATCATCTAACAAATTAATTCCTTTTACTGGATTACGCCAACCTTCTTCCATGTATCCCCATATTAACCAAAGCATCTTTTCAAAATGATGTTTTATTTTATTCTCTCCGTGTATTGGTAAACATAAATGACCTACATCTAATTGATTTTTGATTGTCTTGGCTAGTTGTACGTGATAATCTGTAGCATAAACATTTTGTTCTAACCATTTATCTAATTCATGTTGATCCACATCACCATACCATCTTAATTTTTCTAGTGGAATGTGAGATATAATTACTCTTTGTGTTTTCCAAAAGTCTATATCAAAAATATTTACGCCGGAAGTATTAGGTTGACTCATTTGACTAATCCTGTTATTATCTATGTATTTATTTGGATAAATACCGTTATGCTAGACAAGTTACAGAATCATAAAGAAAATTTAGAAGAAATATCTGAAATAGACATGGGTCAATTTGAGTATCTCATAGATATTGGTAAAAAGAATTCAGGTTTAGATGAAAAATATAAAACCAAAGAATATAAAATGAATGGTTGTCAGGCTCAGGTATGGAT
>CEPU01047582.1_pt1 | contig 11382 bp, 19 predicted proteins | sample 530471 | NCBI WGS metagenome assembly CEPU01 (sample SAMEA2620194, study PRJEB7988) | marine metagenome | biome: marine biome (ENVO:00000447); feature: surface water layer (ENVO:00002042); material: "saline water (ENVO:00002010), including plankton (ENVO:xxxxxxxx)" | depth 5 m | reverse complement strand
CAAAAATACAAAAGTTTTGATAAATAATAAAAAGAGGTAATGCCATGTTATTAAATGAATTAGAAAACAAGGAACACAAACTAAAAAGAATTAACAAATGGTTAACATCTGAGTTTGGTTTCACTGTAGATTCAGCAACATCAGAGAATCTTGCTGAAGTTAAAGAAGAGTTAGCAAAAGTTAAAACTAATATTGCTGAAAGCAAAGGTTTTAATTCTACTCATAATGATCCAAGATATTTAAGAACTATTATGATGTCAGATGCAGTTGATATTATGATGGAAATGAATCAAGAAGAATACAATGAAAAGAAGAAAGCAATCCAGGATATCAAAAACGACAAGCACACTAGCAAAGATCCTGAGTTACAAAAAGAAGTAATGAAGAAAACTGCTGAACTTAAAGATGCGGCTAAGAAGCACGGACTTAAAGAAGCAGAAGTTGATGAGGATAATGCTTTCAATACTGCGGCGGCTAAAGCGGCTGTAGCAGGTGAAAAACATTTTACATTTAATGGCAAGAAGTATCCAGTTAAAATGGATAAAGCGGCGGCACAAAAGTTACTAGATGAAGACAAATCTACTATCAAAGAAAATGAACAAATTGAAGGTGCAGAAGTTTTACTTGCGGCACAGTCAATGGTAGATGAATTAGCAGGCATGGCAGAAGATATTGCAGAAATGCAAACTGCAAAACTATTTCCATTAGTAGATCAAATCAAATATAACATTGGTGCAGAACAAGCGGCAAACTTTAATAATAGTGTTAAAGGTTCTTTACAGGCATTACTAGATACCATGACACAAACTAAAGATGCTGTAAGTGATCAGGTTGCAGTCATCTCAGGTGCTCAACCAGCAGGTGACATGATGGCACCAGTAGAACCAGCACCAGAAGAAGCACCTGCAGAACTTGGTGCAGAAGGTGAACCAGCACCAGCACCAGAAGAAGCACCTTTAGATTTAGGTGACGAAGAAGCAGGAGCAGAAGACTCACCGTTAGGTAGAGAAGAAAAGTAATAGGTGAGCGGTAATGAAACTTACTGAACTTTTCGAAGACACTTCCGTAGATATACTTACTAGCGAAGTAAAGGATCTACTTTACTTCCTTAAGGCAAAAGGTGTATCTGAAATTGAAACAGATCTCTTAATGAAAAAAATAAGAGATGGCGACAAAGAAAGCATAATTGATTTGCTTAATACCATGCCAGATATTGTACAAACTGCAAATACAGAAATTGTTCAACTTGTTCAATCATCAGCAGTTGCATCTACTGATAATGCTCAATCACAAGATCAATCAGCAGAGAAAGTTGCAAAGATGGCGGCAGTAGCAAACGATTTGACATAATATTGAATGTTATTAACAGAAAAATTTGATTATAAAAAACTTCAACGGGCAACCGAACCAAATGGTGAAAGACGTTACATAACACCTACAGGTGCATTGCCTAGTGTTACTACTGTTTTAGATAAGACCAAAACAGAAGACCAAAAACAAAGTCTCAATAACTGGCGTAAACGTGTTGGTTATGATGAAGCACAACGCATTGTAACTGAAAGTGCAAACTTAGGTACTATAATGCACAAACATCTTGAATGTCATATTGAAGGCACAGACAGACCCACAGGCTCAAATTATATTCGTAAACGTGGCGAAATACTTGCAGACATTTTAATCCTCGAAGGATTAAAGAACGTTGATGAAGTTTGGGGTGTTGAGGTACCTTTGTATATGCCTGACTTGTATGCAGGTACAACAGATTGTGTAGGATTGTACAAAGGCAAACCTGCAATCATTGACTTTAAAACCAGTAGAAAAAATAAAAAACGTGAATGGATTCATGATTACTTCATGCAAGGTAGTGCCTATGCACTAGCACATAATGAAGTTTACGACACAAAAATTAATACTATTGTTATTATGATGATGACACACGATGGCGATTATTTAGAATTTGTTTGCGAAGGCGACGAATTTGAGGACTTTTCCGTACAATGGCTAACCAAGGTAGATGCCTATTATATGATAAATAATTAAAACGGAGTGTTAATGTATGCCTATTAAACGTATTAGTAAAATTCAAGTAAAGCGAGGCAAACGTGCAGATTTACCACCATTAGATGCTGGAGAATTTGGCTATTGTCTTGACACCAGAGAATTATTCATCGGTGGTGATGTTGATAAGCATGATCATTTGAGTTTTCCTAAAACAGTGCAACTTAACTCAAATGTTGCTACTGCAAACAATGCAGAAAGTTTAATAGACAATCATGTAGTAGAATTTATTGTAAAACGTGCAGTTTTAAACGTAGACGACAATACTAACACTTATGGTTCTAGCAAGGGTGTATGGGCTTTAAATAGCAGTACAGTAAGCCTTACAGGCGGTTATAGCACTGCTACAAGTATTGCTAGTCACGAAATAAGAAACTTGTTTGAACCACTTACTCCAAGATTTACACTTAACAATACTATCCAAAGTAGTTTTGATTATACATTCAATGGCAATGAATTTACCGTAGATGATGCCAGTCATCTAGTTGATCATACATCTACAAACACAAGTAGGTTTTATATCACATATATAAACAGCGATGATATCAAAACATATATTGTTGCAAACTTTAATACGGACAACGGTAACTTTTCTGATTTAGAAGTTATGAAACTTAAAGACGATCAGTTGTACTTTGATCCTACAACAGGCACAGGATTTTTTGGACTTAACACTAGACAAACTGAACGTAGTGCATTAAGTTCAAGTTTATCATCATTGAATTTAACTTATGGTCATGCAATAGATATGACAGCAGGTTCAACAGGCCCAATTACCGTAGAATTAAGAAATAGTTTTTCTGAAGCAGTAACAGCAGGTAGTTTTGTTGTTGGACAAAAATATACTATTACAGGTCCTGTAGACGGAAGTGGAGTATACAATGGAACCACAGACTTTACTTTAATTGGTGCGGCCAATAGTGATGTTGGCACAATATTTACAGCGACTGGTGCAGGCACAGGTACTGGCATAGCCGCTGATACGATTGATAAAAGTGATACGTCAACACACACATTTACAAACACTGATGCAACAAATTACAATGCAATGGATGATGCAGATAAGTTGATCTTCTTAATTAATACAACTTGGGTTGCTAGTGCATCAGCATCTTATTGTAGAGCAGAAAAAATTACTTACACTGATCTTAATGGTGCCACTAAATTTGTTGTTAGGATTTTCAATCCAAATACAGGTATCTTAACATTAAATGAAAATGGTGCAGGTACGATACTAGCAGATATGAGTATTACTGCTGGTCAGCATTATAGTATAAAACAAAAGTTAACAGATCATCTAAATGCCGGTCCTGGTACAACTACAGGACTAAACAGAATTAAAGCAAAATTAGCAAGTGTCGATCCTGCTTCGTTAATTGCAAGTTCTTCATATACTTTGAATACTACAAACAATCCATCAACTGATATTGATTTTTATGGACATGATGGTATGTATGCTATAGGTTCAGGTACGGGTAACTTGACTTTCAAGGGTGTAACTAATACATCATCATTTCCTTCTCCAACAAACTATTCAGCAATGATAGATAAAACATTTGATTCAAATCTTTCAGCCGCATTCAATAGTATTGTTGGTGCAAAGAATGTTACACAATTCTTAAACAAAGTTTACAGAGATAATGTAAACAGTGATATATTTTACAGTACTATAAAAAGTAATCAAAGATTACTCACAGAAGGAAACATTGCCAACAACTTTGTTAGTGTTAGAATTACTGAGCCAATCGTGGTTAGCCATACTTATGGTGGATCAGGAACTGATGTATTCTCACTTGGTGAAACATTTACGCCTTTCCAAATGGGAGGCACATCTGGTGCTAGACACGTTGTGATAGAATATACACTAGAGCAAGGTGATGTTGTAAGAGTTGGCGAAATAAGAACCAGTTTCCCAGACGTATCTGGAAGTAACTTACCAATTATTGATACATACAATGAAGTTAATACAGTAGGCGGTTCGGCGGTATCAGATGCAGTATTTTCTGCAGATATTAGCAATTCTGGCTCAGGAAATGTTGGTTCTATAAAATGCAGTGTAACAGCAGATACTAGAGTAATCTTCACATTTAAGACATTTTAATAGTTGACATCTTAGGCAAAATCATATATTATAAAAAGATATATATTTGTATAAGAGGAAATTATGAGCAACGTAGATTTAAACAAATACAAAGACTTTGTTGAAAAAGTCACATCATTACAAAGTAATGAAACTGGTTCTCTAACAGAGCAACTTAATAATTTAGAACGTGATAGTGATGTGAATATGTCGTTGCTATTAACCGGTGGAATAGGAATGGCAAGTGAAGGAGGCGAGTTCAATGAAATTATTAAAAAATGTATCTTCCAAGGTAAACCACTTAACGATGAAACTGTATTTCATCTTAAACGAGAACTTGGCGATATTATGTGGTATTGGATTAACTCTTGCAGGGCTCTTGGTTTGGACCCAAATGAAGTCGTAGAAGAAAATGTAAACAAACTCAAAAGTCGTTATCCAGGTGGAGAGTTTGATGTTTTCTATTCAGAAAACAGAAAGGAAGGTGATTTGTAGTGAGTGGCGAAAACCATGAAATGACTGAACTTGAACTTTATAGAAAAGATGTTGTTAACAAAGAAAACACTATAGAGTTGTTAAAAAATAACATTGCTGAAATGCAAGGTCAAATACAAAAAGGTTACATTAGAATCAAGGAACTTGTTGAAGAAAAAGACAAGTTACAAGAAGAAAATGATAATCTTAAAAAACAGTTAGGAACATAATGTTAGTTGAAAATAATAAAATCAATGCTGGAGATGTAGTAAGTTTTAAAATATCTTCTGGTGAAGAGTTAGTTGCTAAAATAGCATCTATAACTCCAGAAGAATACATTTTAAATAGACCTTTAGCATTAGGAATGGGTCCTAAAGGACCAATTTTTACACCTTACATGGTTACTGTAGATTTTAAAAAAGAAGATCTACATCTGTCAAAAAATCATGTAGTGGCGGTATCTAAAACAGTAGATCAAATTACCAATTCTTATATTCAGAGTATATCAGGTATTGCAATGCCAGAAAAGCCTGGTATAATTACCTAATGATCATCGGCAACGTATTTGGTTGCAGTCATACTTTTGGTCATGGATTAGAAGATTGCTATGATGCAGAAACAGGATGGCCTGCTTTAAAGCCTAGTAAAAAAGCATGGCCAAGTATATTACAAGAACTTGGGTTATATGATGTTTGTTACAACTTTTCAAAAGTTGGTGCATCATCAGATGAAGTTTTAAAACAAATACTTGCACTAGATAGATTTGAATTAAAAAGATGTGATTATTTTATTGCACTATGGCCTTCTTTTACAAGACGTTCTGTTTATAACAAAAACAAAAAATTAGAAACTTACAGAATACAAGATGACAATCCTAAAGCAACATACTTTTACAAAATAACAGATCAATACGAATTAAAATACAATTACTATAAAAATATTTTAATTGCAAATTTATATCTCAAAGATTTTAAATTTTATAATTTTTTTACAGACTTATCAGACATGGACGAACACTTTGAATTTTGTCCTAATCTAACAGAATTTCAACATAAATTTTCCAGAATAGATTTCCAATATATCCTTAAAAAGCATAATAAGGCACTAGATAATGTACATCTGGGTGCAGATGGTCATGCTGAACTAGCAAAACTGATAAATACATTTATCAATAGTTAATAAGGTAATAATATGTGGGAATATATCACAACAATGTTAAGTGCTTTGGTCACAGATAGATTATGGATCTGGACCGGTATAGCAGGAAGTATTTTTGGAGCTCTCTTTATTGCATACATGAGAGATACAAGAATTGCTTTATGGGTTTTTGGCAAATGGGACAAACTATTAGACTTCATTAGAGATAGATATGGTTGGACTTGGTTTAACCAAGATCCTGATGCATGGCGTAAGGTAAGTCCTAACATAGCCAAAAAGATAGACGAGTTAGAATCTCGTATATCTACTTTAGAATCCACCAAGGACGCAGATTTAGATTTTGGCGGATTAGACAAAAAGGAGTAAAACTATGATAAATTGGATTAAAGACAGACTTGGAGAACGTACATCGTGGGACGGTGGCGTGTTAATCGCAATGGGTATCGTTGCATTAATGTTCCAAGGAATAGTTACATGGGCGGCATATGCGGCAATCGTATACGGCCTATGGACAATTTGGAAGAGTGAGTAAACCTTAGGGAGAATAGGATATGCCAGGAGTTGTAAGAGTTGGTTCAGATTCACACGTTGGTCATGCAAGTCCTACCCCTAATCCGTTTCACCAAACACCATATGCAACCGGTAGTGGAGACGTATTCGTTAATGACAATCAAGTTGTTAGAGTGGGCGATACTACCGGTTGTGGCGACCCAGCAGTGGGCGGTAGTCCGAACGTATTCGTAAATGATATAGCAGTTCATAGACAAGGTGATGCCACTGGTGGACACGGAAGTTGGGTACCCAATGCCGCGGCAACGGGTAGTCCTGACGTAATTGCAAATTAAAAAAAGTATTGACATTTATTAAAAACTATAGTATAAATATATTGTTATTGTAGACGTTGTTGTATGTCACAAGGTTTGGACCCCGGGGCGGTACCGGGCGCCTCCACCAAAACACTTTTAAGGCGAGAGTCTTTTTATGGGGGCGAAATAGGATCGACAGACTTGTTAAGAGCAAAAGAGATAACCAGTAAGGAACGACTGAACGCACCTAGCGGGGCGGTACTTTGTCCAAACTTTTAAATGCAAACGATAACTTTGCAAATGATGATTTAGCCTTAGCGGCTTAATTGATCGGGGTTGGCAACTTACCTGGCAACAGAAAAGTTGCACTAATTTTTTATAGGAATAAATCATGTATGACAAACCATTAATTGTAGTTGCCCTAGAGTCTGAATATAAAAATCCAAATTTAAATATTCTGTATACAGGCGTAGGTAAATTAAATGCAATGATGGCCTTGGCAAATAATATTGATAAATGGGGTAGGCCTAGTCAAATAATAAACTATGGTACTGCTGGTACCGTAAATAAAAAACATAGCGGACTAGTTGAAGTAGATGTTATACTACAACGTGATATGATTGCTGAACCACAAGCACCTAGAGGTATCACACCATTTGATAAAATTGAAACTGCTGGTGCTATTATGCTGGAGTCAGGTACAGATATTACACTTGGCACAGGCGATAGTTTTGTTCAAGGATATGATCCATGGTTTGAATATGCTAGTATTGATATTGTTGATATGGAGGCATATGCACTTGCAAAATTTGCAGTAAATAGAAAAATTCCATTCAGATGTTTTAAATATGTTACTGATTTTGCAGATTCTAATGCAATGGAAAATTGGACTAAAAACGTTAGCGATGGTCAAGATTCATTTAATGAAAAAATACACGAAATAATTAATTAAATATGGTTATGGAAGAGTGGCTGAGTGGTTGAAAGCACTGGTCTTGAAAACCAGCAAGGGTGCAAGTCCTTCAAGGGTTCGAATCCCTTCTCTTCCGCCATTTTACTATATATTGTTTGAATTTTGTAATAAATACACATATAGTAAAGGACTAAAGATACGATAAATACAATATGGAAAACACAACAAAACTTATATTAAATCATATATTCTGTCATTTAATGCTTATTCCAGCATTTATGTACGGCGAGCTCTGGATGTTTGTGGCATCCTTTTTTTGGTGGTATACGGTCGCTATAGTTGCTATCAGCGGTGGTTATCACAGATACTATTCACACAACAGTTTTAAAGTTGGAAAGTGGTATGAATATGTTGTAAACGTTCTTGGAATGTTTGCAGGTGCAGGTCCAGCATTAACATGGGCAGGTACACATAGACAACACCATGCATTCAGTGACTCAGAAGATGATCCACATAGCAGTACATTTAAAGGTATGTGGGCAGTATATGTTAATACTTGGGGTTATGATTTCAAAATCAAAAGAAAGTTCATAAAACATTTATTTAAAAATCCTATCCTAAGATTTTTCCACAAATATTACTTCAAATTAAATGTTGCAATAATCGTTGGATTCACATTGATTGATCCATTGTTTATGATATTTGCTTATGCAATGCCTGTTATATTTGCATTCCATGGATATGGTATTTTGAATATCTTAGGACACACAGGTGCTAAACCAACTAACAGTTGGGTAGCAAATATTTTAACTGCCGGCGAAGGTTGGCATGAAAATCACCACAAAAGAGCATACAGTTATGAAATTGGTCAGAAGTGGTGGCAGTTTGATCCAACTAAATGGTTCATCAAACTGATTAGAAAAACAACATAATTTAGGAGAAGTTAATGCCAAAACTTAGATACCAATGCGAAGACCGCTTCGCGGAAACTAATGGTTATGAAGGTTTTCAAGAAGATAAACAAAAATTACTGGATATCTACAACAGGATAAAACCAACATGGGAAGATCACGGGCAAGTTGGTGTAGATGATGACCAGTTAGTCTATCATATAAGTTATGATGATAACATGGAACTATGGGACGAGATATATCAAGTTGTAAAACAAGTTGGTGAAAAATGTGGTGTTAAGATAGTTTGGGAAGAAGTTAAACACGTTATGAAGTTTACATTTATGTGGACAAAGCCACGTGGTAGACTTATGCCTCATACTGCACATAACTTGAGGGCATTAAGTGCATTTAATATTCCACTTATGGGTAAGACAGAAATTATCTTGTACCACAGAAGCAAAGAAAGTTCACAGAAAAATTTAATGTTCCCAGGCAAAGACACATATGAATATGCAAGACATGAATATTTTAATCCTTGTTTTCTTAATGTAAATAAATTACATGGACTAGTAAATGATACTGATGATGAACGTTTGATTTTAAAAACACATATGCTTATCACACCTATTGAAACTATGATCAAAGCATACGAAGGTGAAGAAGAGATTTTACAACTTCCATACGCACCTTGGCTACAGGCAAAATGGAAACAAAAGTTATTTCTTGTAAAAGAAAAAACATAAAATGAAATATCCATCGCCAGATGAATTAGTTGCTGTTCGAGTTGATTCAAAAGAATATGAAGATATTTTTGTAGATCATTTACTAAATCTATATGAACATAGCAATGATAAAAACAAAGATTGGTGGCCTTTCCTATTAGAAAATTGGGATACACGTTTCGAACGTTGGTATATGACGTTGCATGGTAAAAAGATTGCATATTTCAGTGCAGTTCAAAAGATGCCATGGAAAACTGAACAACCATATTATCGTTTTATGGCCAGAACATGGAGCGGATTTAAAAAAGTTACTTTGGAAAGTTGTACTATTCCTTATGAGATGAGCCCTTCGATGTTGTCATTCAAATTACAACTAGAAGATTATCCTACAAAAAATAGATTAATGAGCATGGAGTATGTTAACCGAAGAGGTTACTTGACGAAATTTGCACAAAAACTTAATGGTATGTTTGATCATAATTGGAAGTTGCTTGATGATGTTTATTTTACTTGCACAGATTATCCAGAAAACAAGCAAAAACCAGAATGTTGGCAATCTATTATAAGCGAACATGATATACCAGTTGATAGAATGTCTGTACAAGAATACATAAATACATTTGGTAACAGGAAGAAATACAATGGAAGAAAATAAAGAAGTATGTTTAATAGAGGCTAGTAAGCGTCAACGTGTCAAAGGAGAAGGTCCGAGACGTAATAACTTTGCAACTTTTGCAAAGATTGGAGATGTTGATCCAAGTCTAGTTGATAAGTTAAACGAGATTGCTGACAGGCGTGATGGTAACGACTTAGGTGGCGATAATTATAATTTAAGCCAAATATGTAAAGTTGAAGAAGTATTCAATGCGGCAGGGCAGTACAGACAAATATTGATACAAGAAAAAGCAATAGAAGAAGTCAGTGTCGATGAACACACATATACCAAATACAACGAAGATGTAACTGTTCCGTTCTTTAAACAAATCTATAGATTAAGAATTAGTGAAATGCCTCCTGGGCATGAACTTAATTGGCATATTGATAGCGATACAAGTGTTATGTGTAGGGCACAAATTTGTCTAAATGAAAATGACAGTGTGTTCGAATTCAAACGTAAAGGTGTTGTTGAATCCTTTACAATGAAACCTGGAGAGATGTGGTTTATTAATACAGGTTGGGCTCATAGGGTAATCGCTGGTAAAAATTCAAGGAGAAGTGCAATCTTTGGATTTGATTATAAAGATTATCAAGGCGAAGCAGAGTTGCTTGTTAAGTAGGTTAATATGGATATTACTTTCACAGCGATAGATCTCAATATCACAGATCAAGATAGACAGACTATGTACAATGAAGTGATGTCTACACCTGAAGAAAAATGGCACTACAATGAGTTTAGAGGTTGTTATATGTTACCTGTGTTCAATGCCGGTGGTCAACTTGGAGGACAAGTAAAAGGCAAAGATACTAGACACGGAGAGTTTACATACACTGAACCTGCACAAAATTGGACTTTTACACAAAATTTATTACAAGAAAAAGTGTTCCCGTGGATGGAACCACTGGGTAGAGTAACAATATTACGAACACCTGTTGGATATGGATTGAATGTCCATCTTGACAGTACAGAAGATGAGATCGGAACACTACAACATAAATTTAGGATTGTTCTAAATGGCAATGTTGACAAATTATATTTCATAGACAAACAATTACATGAAGTATACATACCTGATAATTACCATACATATATTTTAGATGGTAGTCATCCTCATGCACTTAAACCTGGTACAGAAGAAAAAGTTACACTATGTATAGGTGCCCCATGGACTGGAAAATCAAATGAAAAATATAATGACTTGCTGGAAAATGCATTGTACACAATGAAAGTTAGTAGGCCAGATAATTTGAAAGATGATTGGACAGATCCATTTTGGAAAAAATAGGAGAAAGATATGGAAGATATTAAGCCGAGATTGGTTGAGCTAATTGCTATGAATTTGGATATTGATGAATCTAGAGTTACAGATGATGCTTCTTTCATTGATGATCTAGGTGCTGATAGTCTTGATACTGTCGAATTAGTTATGGCACTTGAAGAAGAGTATGGTATTGAAATTGATGATGAAGAAGCAGAAGTTTTAAAAACATTTGGTGATGTTCATAAATTCGTATTAGAAAAAATTGGTTGACGCCAAAACTATTTTATCATATATTGTTTAGAAATTAAGGGCGATTAGCTCAGTTGGGAGAGCATCTCGTTTACACCGAGAGGGTCGGC
>CEPU01149954.1_pt1 | contig 11419 bp, 9 predicted proteins | sample 530471 | NCBI WGS metagenome assembly CEPU01 (sample SAMEA2620194, study PRJEB7988) | marine metagenome | biome: marine biome (ENVO:00000447); feature: surface water layer (ENVO:00002042); material: "saline water (ENVO:00002010), including plankton (ENVO:xxxxxxxx)" | depth 5 m | reverse complement strand
ACCTTGGGCTACCAACTCCCTTGCATGGCGGATTAGAGGATAACCGCTATAATTGTGAGTTAAAGCGAAGATGCAATTTTGACGTTTTACAAGTTCCTGCAGTCCCTCGGTTTGCTCGAATCTTGCTGCAAGTGGTTTGTCACTGATGACATGGATTCCCACTTCTATGAATGCACGTGCAACAGGAATATGAAGATGGTTTGGAGTAACAATGACAACCGCTTCGATTCGATCATCTCTCTTTGCCTCAGAAGATGCCATCGTCTTATAATCGGTGTAGCTTCTTTCTGGGGCCATACCTATGCTTTCTGCGGAACGCATCGCTTTTTCAGGGTCTGAAGAAAGACACCCCGAAACCAGTTCAAAACGGTCATCTAAACGGGCGGCAATACGATGAACTGCACCGATGAATGCATCTTCTCCACCACCAACCATTCCATATCTAATGCGATGGGTCATGGTTCCTCCTTATGCCATGCCGAGTAATCGACGATTGGCTGCTTGGTCGATCCCGGAATCCGCAAAATCATCAAAAGCCTTCTCAGTCACGCGAATAATATGGTCCCTTATGAAAGGTGCTCCTTCTGCAGCACCCTGTTCGGGATGTTTGAGGCAGCATTCCCATTCCAAAACGGCCCAGCCTGGAAAATCATATTGTGCCATTTTTGAGAAAATTGCAGAAAAATCGACCTGGCCGTCTCCTAGTGACCGGAATCTTCCCGCCCTTTCAGTCCAAGATTGAAATCCTCCATAAACTCCATTTCTACCATCAGGATTGAATTCGGCGTCCTTAACATGGAACACCTTGATCAGATCGTGGTAAAGATCCAGGTGATGAAGGTAGTCCAAACATTGGAGCACATAATGACTCGGATCAAAGAGCATCCTACAGCGTTCATGATTTCCGACAAGGTCGAGGAACATCTCAAAGGTTGCACCATCATGGAGATCTTCTCCTGGATGGATTTCATAACATACATCCACACCAGCATCATCAAAGGCGTTCAGGATGGGTGTCCAGCGATTTGCTAATTCATCAAACGCAGTCTCCACCAGTCCTGCAGGACGTTGAGGCCAGGGATAGAGAAACGGCCAGGCCAGTGCTCCTGAAAAAGTGGCGTGTGCTGTCAATCCCAAATTCTTTGATGCTTTGGCTGCCAGCAAAAGCTGTTGAATTGCCCATTCTTGTCTGGCTTTTGGATTACCCCTCACCTCTTCAGCTGCAAACCCATCAAATGCTTCATCGTATGCAGGATGTACCGCAACCAATTGTCCTTGAAGGTGGGTGCTGAGTTCTGTGATTTCCATCCCATAGGATTTTACCACCCCTGCTACTTCATCACAGTAGGTCTGTGATTCAGCAGCTTTTTCCAGATCAAATAAACGTTTGTCCCAACTGGGAATCTGAACCCCTTTATACCCCAGTTCAGAAACCCAACGGCAGATGTTTTCTAGGGAGTTAAAAGGTGGTTCATCACCTGCAAATTGTGCGAGGAATATGGCAGGACCTTTGATGGTTTTCATGATGGCTCCTTGATCGTTGTTCTTGACAATTTACTTAAATATCTTTGGATACAATTTTAAATGTAAGACGATTCGTGTGTTATGAAAATTCAAAATTGATTTACTATGCAAATTTTTTTTAACCAAATGATCTACCTAAGCATGCATTTTAATGAAAATTTACCTTGGGCAAAGAAGATACTTGATTAAAGCATAATAAGAAGGCTTGACGATTACGAATCTTAACCTTTTAACTCTCAAAGAATAAGTCACAGAGGAGAGAAACTACAAAAAACTTTTACTTAAAGGGCTTCATAAGATTAAGTCTTTGAGATTCATCCTGTACAAGCCCAGTATTTAAATTAGTTGACCGTCTTGATTAAAATGGAGTGCTTTTTCAGTCAAAAAACTCAATTCAAGATTTTCTCCCGCATTATAGTTTTTTTCTGGGTCTGCTATGGCCTGTACCTCTTCACCGTTGACACTTATCTCAAGAATAATTTCTGCTCCTAGATTCTCAACTGAGGAAACAGTTCCATCTACCCAGGTCATAGCGGATTTCTGTTTTGAGGATGGATGATTATGATTATCTTTTAAAAGTATATCTTCAGGGCGAATTCCTAGGGTAGTTGTACCTGGAGGAAGTACCTCAGATTCAAATAAAGAGGTAGGAACAAGATTAATACGCGGGGAGCCTAGCCTGGAAGCAACATAGGTACTGCAAGGTCGATTGTATATTTCTGCTGGTGTCCCGACCTGTTCCAGCATGCCTTGATTTAATACCCCAATGTTGTCTGCCATTGTCATCGCTTCAACCTGATCGTGGGTTACGTAAAGAATGGTAGCTTCCATTTCCATTTGAATCCGCTTCAATTCTAATCTGAGAATTTCACGAAGTTTGGCATCTAAGGAAGAGAGGGGTTCATCCATCAAGAAAATGTTGGGTTTTCTAATTAGCGCTCTTCCGATAGCAACTCGTTGCATTTCCCCACCGGAAAGTGAGGTGACTGAAGACCTAAGTTTGTCATCTATCTTTAACAAATTAGCAATTTCCTGAACTTTTGTCTGAATTTCACTCTGAGATATTTTTCTAATTGGAGAACGAAGAGGAAACGCCAAATTATCAAAAACATTATAATTTGGATAAAGGGAGTATTGCTGATAAACAAAAGCCGTGTCTCGATAAGCTGGTTGAAGATTCGTTACGTCTTCATCATCAATGAACACCGCTCCCTGGTCAGGTTTTTCGAGTCCTGCTATAATCCTTAAGGTAGTTGTTTTTCCCGCACCTGTAGGTCCGAGTAAGACAAAAAATTCACCATGCTTGATTTCTAAATCAAGAGATTTAAGAGCCTTTGTGGAACCAAAGGATTTGTTGATATGCTTTAACTGTATATTCGCCATATCTATCTCACTGGTTTTCGCTCAGCAAGGCTAATTCTGTTTGACCGTCGAAAAGGATGGCGGATTCTGGAGAAAACTTAACACGTACAGAATCATTAATGTTTATTGAAGTGTCTTTAGCAACTCTGACTTTCAATTGACCGAACCCAGTTTCCACTGTACATATCTTACGGTTACCCAGATATTCATTCCCATAAACTTTTCCCGGTATACCTTGATTGTCGTCAAATTCCAGTTTTTCTGGTCGAACGCCAATATAATTGTGGTTCGAAAGACTGTTTGTTTTTTGTCTAGGAATTGCCATTTTTTGATCTCCAACCTGAACTTCTGTGTCCCCTGCTTGAATCATTGATTCGATGGGGATAAAATTCATTGCTGGTGAACCAATGAAAGAACCTACAAACTTGGTGGCGGGCCTGGAGTATATTTCATCAGGAGTTCCGTATTGTAAAACCTTACCTTGGTCCATGACGGCAATTTTATCTCCCATGGTCATGGCTTCAATCTGATCGTGAGTAACATAGATGGTGGTTGCTTCAATCCTTTCATGCAGTTTTTTCAGTTCAAGGCTCATTTGTTCCCTGAATTCAGCATCAAGAGTTCCCAAAGGTTCATCCATCAGAAAAGCTTTTGGTCGTCGAACGATTGCTCTTCCAAGGGCGACTCGCTGACGGTCCCCTCCAGCAAGACCTGAAATTTTTGATTTCAAGATATGTTCGATTTGGAGAAGTTTAGCAACTTCTAAAACCCTTGTTTTTATTTCTGATGCAGACATATTTTGCATCTTTAATGGAAAAGCCAGATTTTTCCAAACGTTCATGTGCGGGTAGAGAGCAAACAACTGAAATACAAAAGCGATGTCCCTTTGAGAAGCTCGTAAAAAGGTAACATCTTCTTCGTCCAGAAGTATTTCACCAGAAGTAGGAATTTCAAGGCCTGCAATCATCCTCAGAGTAGTCGTCTTACCGCATCCTGAGGGCCCTAAAAGTACGAAGAATTCTCCATTCTTGATGGTCAAGTCAGTATTCTGAACAGCGACAAAATTGCCAAATGATTTATGAAGGTTTTTGAGAATAATATCAGTCAAATTAATCCCTATTGCTTGGGAAATGACTGACGACCACAAACCCCAAAGTACCCCCAAGGATTAGGCTGAAGGAGTAGGTGTAAAGTAACATGCTAAAGGGTTGCAAAAGCATAAATACCCCAAGGATAATGATAAGAGATGCAACATTTTCCCAAATTTCTCTTATGAACCAGGTCTTCATTGTTTCTATTCTATTTGAGTTTATTTTCTCACAGCACCAAAAGTGATTCCTCTAAGAAGGTGTTTACGCAATACAACAGTGAAAATCATTACAGGCACCAAAAACATAACCGTACCTGAAGCGATAGCAGGCCAGTCCAATCCTCCTTCTCCAATTATTGTTGGGATAAATGGTGGTGCAGTTTGGGCTTCAGAAAATGTTAAAAGAACTGCAAAAGCATATTCGTTCCAGGCAAAGATCATACAAAATATGGCTGTTGCTGCAATTCCTGTCATCGCCTGAGGAAGAACAATTTTGTAAAATGCTTGAAATCTTGTATATCCGTCTACCATGGCTGCCTCCTCATATTCCCGAGGAATTTCATCCATAAATCCCTTTAATAACCAAACCGCCAAACTCAAATTCACCATGGTGTAAAGAATAATCATACCAAGATGAGTATCGCTTAGTCCCAGTTTGCGATACATTAAAAAAATTGGAACAGCTACCGCAATCGGAGGAAACATTCTGGTTGAAAGAATAAAAAATAGTAGGTCATCTTTCAGAGGAATACGGAATCTAGAAAATGCGTAGGCTGCCAGTGATCCCAAAAAAACTGAAAGAAAGGTGGAACCGAATCCTATAATTAGTGAATTCGTAAATCTTCCTAAAAATCTTGAAGGACCTGCAATCACCATTTGCCTGCTTCTTACGAGTTCCTCATACCAAGTTTCTGGTGGAGGAAGTGAATCTAGATATTCCTGTGACTGCCTAGATCTTTGTGTAAAAAGATTAACCCATCCTTCAAGGGATGGATCAAAATAAACTAAAGGTGGATAGCTTACTGCGTCATTTGCACTTTTAAAGGAAGTCATCACCATCCAGACAATTGGAATTAAGGAAATAATGCAATAAATAATAATTATAATTGCTGCACTTTTCCTACTGAATGATGAAGGCTCTAAAGGAGAGGTTTGTTTTATTGTCTGCTCACTCATCTTTCTTTAACCTTATTCATCACTTTTACCCAGATATTGCCTAAACCGAAAATTGTGACAAACATGATTACGGCAAATGCTGAACTGTAGCCAGTTCTCCATTTTTCAAATGCTTCTCTTTTCAAATTAATTGAAGCTAATTCTGTAGTTGAACCAGGACCACCTCCAGTGAGTTCAACTACCAAATCAAACATTTTAAAATTTTCGATCCCACGAAAAAGGAGTGCTAACAACAAAAAAGGAAGTACAGAAGGTAGAGTTATATGAAGAAATTGCTGAAAAGTATTAGCTCTATCGACCTCTGCTGCCTCATAAAGATAATTTGGAATCGATTTCAATCCTGCTAGACAGATGAGCATTGTAAATGGAGTCCACATCCAGGTATCCACTATGATAATACTCCATGGAGCAAGTTTTACATCACCAATCATGGTGAATTCTCCAAAATTAAAGAAATAATTGATTATGTAATTAAAAATACCAGATTGTGGTTGATACATATATGTCCAAAACACTGCTACTACAGCGGGAGATAACATCATGGGTAATACAATTAATGTGGTGAGGATATCACTTCCTTTAAAATTTCTTTTTAGAAGTAATGCCAGTCCAAGTCCAATGATTGCTTGAAGAAGTAAGGTCCAGAACATGAAATGAGCAGTTGCCTGCATTGTTTCCCAAATATCCTCTTTATTCAATATTCTGATATAATTTTTTAAACCAATAAATTTAATTTCTCTACCAGGTTTGTTTGCGTAAAAATTAGTGAAAGACATACTAATCGCATATATAAGCGGATAAATATTTACCGCCAATAAAAGCAGAATAGTAGGAGTTACAAAAAGCCAGGTTAGTGCACGATCAGATAGCCCCTGACTTTTACTAAGTGTGTTTTTCACAAATAATCTTTAAAAAGATTCATTAATAGAATTTTTTTGAAGGCTCCCCATCAAATTATCAATGAGGAGCCAATTTTTTAATGTGTCAATTTGATTAAGATTTATTGAAATAATTTATAATTTACCATCCGCTTCAAAGGTTTCTGTCCAATCTTCAATCAATTTGTCCATAGCTTGTTTAGCTGTGCCTTTGTCACCAACAACAAAGTCATGAACTCTTTTTTGCATCGCAAGCATCAATTCTACAAAAGTGGGTTCTTGCCAAAAGTCTTTCACCTTTCCCATTGAATCTAGGAACCCTTGTGCATAGACCTGAGAATTGACAAATCCTGGATCATTAAGAACTGATTTGTGGCATGAATATCCACCTAGTGACCACCATTTTGCTTGAACTTCAGGTTTTGAGAACCATTTAATATATTGCAAGGCTAAATCTTGTTTGTCTGAATATTTGACAACTGACATTCCTTGCCCACCTAAAGTAGCACCTTTTGCTTTTTGGTCAGGATTTGCAAAAAATCCGGATTTACCTCCACCGACATCTGGGTCTTTATTAACTCCAGGCCAGAAAGCGTACCAATTCATCTGCATAGCAACTTGTCCCGATTTATAAGCATCTAGGTTTGCTTCCATGTATGCGTCTGAATGTCCTGGAGGGGTACATTCTTGGTATATTTTTTTATAGAATTCCAATGCTTCAACTGCTCGGTCACTGTTCACAAAGCCTTCCATATCGTAGGGCTTATTAGGATTTTCATACTGGAAGCCCCAAGCATACATTGCAGCAGTGACACCCATAGTTATACCTTCAGAACCGCGTTCGGTATTAATGGCAACGCCATAGCGTTTTTTCCCATCAACAACTCTTCCCTGAAAAAATTTACAAACATTGTAAAGTTGATCCCAGGTGGTTGGAACTCCGAGTGAATATCCATATTCATCATTGAAAGCTTTTTGCAGGTCTGGCTTTGCAAACCAATCTTTGCGGTAAGCCCATGCTAAAGCATCTCCCATTGCAGGTAGAGCATAATAGTTTGGACTTCCTTTTGGCCATGTTGAATAAGCATAAACAGTCGGATCAAAGAAGTCGTCCATTGTAATTCCTTCTTTGTCAAAGAAATCATTAAGTTTTACATAATGACCGTAAACTGCACCTGCACCAATCCATTGACTATCTCCGATGAGAACATCAAATGTTTTTCCACCAGAATTTAATTCATTCAGCATTCTATCAGCAAAGTTTGGCCATGGTACAAATTCATAACGCATTTCTATTCCTGTTTCCTTTGTGAAGTCTTTAGATAACTCCACAAGAGCATTTGCAGGATCCCAAGCCGCCCATCCCAGCGTTATATAGCGATCTTGAGCCACAATTCCGGTAAGTGTTACCGTTGAAAATAGCAATAGTGCTAAAACAGATTTTAACGCATACATAGAGTCTCCTTTTTGAATGGAGGTTGAAATTAGACCAATCCTGTATTTCTACAAGTTCCTTGCACCATACAAAGCATTCACGGAGGTCCAAACCGCATAGGCTAATAATAAAACTGGTTTGAATTCGCCATTTTCAAACCCAAAAATTTTACTAACATTTCCATCTTAAAGCTGCCGTGTTAACTGGTGCATCCCATAAACGTATCATTTCAGTATTCAAACTTGATACAGTTATTGAACAACCATTCATATCAAGAGATGTAACATAATTTCCGACTAATGATCGTAATACTCTATATCCCTTTTGAGTCAGCAATTTGTGAACACAGTTATACATTAAATAAAGCTCCATAATTGGAGTAGCTCCAAATCCGTTGATAAAAAGAAGAACTGGATCTTTGGGGTCAGAGTTCAAATCCTCCATTACGGTATTAGTCATTTCTTCGGCTATTGAATTTGCACTTTCAATAGATACTCGTTTTCTTCCAGGTTCCCCATGAATACCAACACCCATTTCCATTTCAGTATTTCCAATATCAAATGTTGGTTTACCAACTGCTGGCACAGTACAACTGGTCAGGGCAACGCCCATTGAACGAGTTCTTGAATTAACCTCAACTCCGAGCTTGTAGCATGATTCCAAATTACTTCCTTCTTCAGATGCAGCACCCACAATTTTTTCAACAATCAGAGTTCCGGCAACTCCTCTTCTACCTGTAGTAAATGAACTGTCTTCAACCGCAACATCATCATTAGTAATTATCGTTTTATTTGGGCAATTAATCATTTCTGAAGCCATTTCAAAATTCATAACATCTCCAGAATAATTTTTAACAATAAATAATACGCCTTCTCCTCCATCAACCTTTAATGCAGCAGCCTCCATTTGATCAGGTGTCGGTGAAGTAAAAATTTCACCAGGACATGCAGCATGAAGCATTCCTTGCCCAACCAAACCTGCATGCAATGGTTCATGGCCACTTCCACCTCCAGAAATCAAAGCCACCTTTCCTTGAAGGCCACCACCTTTTCTAAATACAAAACATGGATCATTTTGGTATTCAAGAAGCTCAGAATGAGCATTGCAAAAACCTTGTAAACTTTCTTGAAGTACATTCTCAATCTCATTAACAAATTTTTTCATATAATTATTTCGTGATGAGGTTAATTAATTTAATTTAAATACTTCTTTGTTAGGTTCTTCCTTAAGTATTTTTGAAGCGAGGTAAGTTTTCACATTAACAAGTGAATTAGGACTTACAGAAATACTTCTAAATCCATTATCCAAAAGTTTTTCAAGATAATTTGTATCACTAGCAATATCTCCACATATACTTACCTCCCTCCCAGTCCTATGACCATGTGCATTGATTTTACTCATTAGATCCCAAAATGCAGAATATTTTGCGTGATAAAGGTATGATACTGAACGATTATCCCTTGCAGTAGCAGATAAATATTGAATTAAATCGTTACTACCTATTGAATAGAAATCGACATCAAATTTTTCAATAGATAGGGCCGCTAAAGGAACTTCAACCATGATCCCTAGTTTGGGTATACCAGCTTTCATACCTTTTTCACAAAGATTTAGGTATTCTTCAGTTATAATTTCCCTTGTTTCTTCTACTTCTTCCGGAATAGTAACCATTGGAAGCATGACTTGAATCGGACCAAGAGCTGTCGCTCGAAGTAGAGCCCTAATTTGACTTCGAAATAGATCTTTAAATTTAAGTGAGACACGTATGCCTCTAAAACCTAAAAAAGAGTTTTCTTCATTATTAGTAATTCCCTCAACGGGTTTGTCTCCACCTACATCAAATGTTCGAATTGTTATTGGCTTGCCACACGACCATTTAACAAGATTTGAGTAAACCTGAAATTGTTCTTCTTCACTTGGAATATGACCGTCTTTGATTAAAAATTCAGTTCGAGTTAGTCCAATGCCATCACAATGTTCTGGATCTATTTTTGTTAGCAAATCCATAGAGTCAGCATTTATTTTGACCAGAATCCTGTCGCCTTTTGAGTTAAATGAGGGCTTTGCTAATTTAGATAAATTTAATTGTATTTCTTCAAAATTATTTTGAACATTTTTTTGATATTCTTTCAACAATTTAGGGCTTGGTTCAATAATCAAACATCCTTTTTTCCCGTCCAAAATAGCATTTTTAACATTCTTCATTCTGTTAAGAGAAATTTTAAAATCTGTCAACATTGGAATACCATAGGATCTGGCAAGAATTGCAACGTGACTATTTGGACTACAATTTTTCAGCACGATACCTATAATTTGATTCCAATCTGTTTCAATGAACTCTGATGGAGTCATCTCATCTGCTAAAAAAATACTTTTTTCTTTGGCATTCAAGTTTTGAAAAGGCTTCGAAAAATTTTCATCATTTTTTGTTAAATTCCTTAAAACTCTTTTTTTTAAGTCTTTAAGGTCTTCTGCTCTTGCTTTGAAGTAAGAGTCAGTTTCTTCTTCAAACTCCTCAATCATGGAATCAAGTTTTTTTTGCCAGGCTACAGAACATTTTTCTTTAGCTTTAATACTTTTTAAAACGGGCTCGATAAGTTCCGAATCGTTAAGAAGTGAAATTTGAAACTCTAGGATATCCCCTTCAATCTGACTTTTTTTTAATGCTAAATCTTTTAATTGAGACTTAGTTTCTTGAACAGATTCGAGAAAAATGGATGGATCTGAAGTACCATGATTTTTTTCTAGTGAAGTTTTATTTCCAATAATAAGTATCTTTCCAATAGCGATACCTTCCGAAACTACTTGTGCAGGAAAACTTTGATTGGAAAAATTAATTTTATTCATTCAATCTCACTTTGTTCTTCACCGAAAGAATTTTGCACAAATTCAATTAGAGCATTTAAAGCTTGATTCGCATCTTTTCCTTCAGCTTTAAGATTTAATATTTGTCCATTTCTGGCTTTAAGACTCATAACTCGGACAATACTTTTGGCGTCAACCCATTTAGACTGATTTTCAAGTTTGATCCCTATCTCTGCTTTAAAACCCTTCGCCATTTCTGTAAAGCGAACAGCAGGTCGAGCATGAAGCCCAATTTTATGTCGAATTTTCACGGATTGAATATTACCTTCAGATGAATGCAAAATTTCTTCAGTATCTGTTTTTCTTTCTGCAGCAGACTTAACTTCTTCTAATGTTCCCCCACCCGCAGAAACAGCGCCGGCAAGAACAGCTCCTTCAACAAGTGGTGCATGACTAATTATTATTTTTTCTTGTTTTTCTTGATCAAGGAATTCCCTAGCAGTTTCTGCACTCATTTCTGCACTACCTAAATCATAAATTACTAGAACTCCCTCATCACAATAGACTTCTTCATATGCGCGATGGATTGCTTCTACATTAGTTCCCAATCCACCTTCGAAATCACCTCCAACAGCTTTTACAGGAACAGATTGACCAGACATTTGTTTTACCATTTCTGCTGCACCTGATGCTACGTCAGGAGAATGTGAAATTATAACAATTGCAACCTTGTCTTTTTTAATATGAGTCATTCGTTTTTGACATCAATCGAGTTACAGATTGCTTTAATCAGCAAAAGACTTGACATGGCACCTGGATCAATATGTCCAATACTGCGTTCACCAAGATACGAAGCTCTTCCTTTCAGTGCCTTCATCGTTTTTGTTGACTCACATCCTACTTCAGCAGCCTTAATTACATTTTCTATGATATCTTTGTTACATGATCCTTGTTCAATTTCATTTTCCAACTGTTTTGCTGCGGGAATCAGTGTATCAAGCATTGTTTTTTGACCCGCCTCAGACTTGCCACGTTTCTGAACATCTTCAATTCCCCCCCATAACATTGCTGGCAAATGTTCCAGAATGATCGAATCATTTTTTATATGCTTTGACATGCCCATAAAAAAACTTCCATAAAGAGGACCGG
>CEPU01102149.1_pt1 | contig 11500 bp, 13 predicted proteins | sample 530471 | NCBI WGS metagenome assembly CEPU01 (sample SAMEA2620194, study PRJEB7988) | marine metagenome | biome: marine biome (ENVO:00000447); feature: surface water layer (ENVO:00002042); material: "saline water (ENVO:00002010), including plankton (ENVO:xxxxxxxx)" | depth 5 m | reverse complement strand
AGTAGCTAGTTTAGACACCACATGTACAGGCATGTGAACTCTAGCTACCTTTATTATTATCCATCTTTTCTTTAATATTTGCGACCTCTTTTTTCAGAATCTTAGTAAATATTTTCTTAAATATTTTCTTTATTTGATTTAATACCGCTTGCATAGCTATGCCTCCTGTAGTGGACAAAATAGATGCTGTACCCGCAGCGATAATACTCGATGCAATCACTTCTGGGGCAGGTATTGGCATTTCACCAAAAAACGGTAAATTAAATGTAGCTACAGTTTCAGATGATAAGGTTTCTTTGGGTGCTGGCAGGTTCTGCGGTATTGTTTCTTGTTTTAGTTGCGACTCTATCGCCTCTGAAGATGATTTTTCTTCTCCAACAGAAGATCCCAAATCTTCCTGAAGTCCCGACTGAACTTGCTCCAAACTTGGAAGAAGAATTGGATCTAGATAAGGTTCTTCCACAATTGGGGGATAAAAAATTGTTTTAGGTGGCTTAAGAATATAGTTTGTGTCAGGTAAATATATTTCTGGTATATCCACTTAGGTGTAAGAACCATGATAAGTTCCAGCAGTGGTACCGTTTGACCATGATGAGGAATTATTACTTCCAATAGCTTTTCCAGCAGCACCACCGCTTCCACCTTGGCCGGGGCCGAAGTTAGTATTATAGGTAGCATTACCACCATTAGAACCAGAAGTACCAGCATTACCAAGAGTGCCACCATTACCACCATTACCACCAACACCACCTATATTGTAAGAACCATTTTGTCCAGAATTACCATTAGTCTGATTTTGGTTATAGCCTTGGCCTTGACCACCATCTCCACCACGGCCACCGTGATAGTAAGCAAGTTGCTGTCCTGTTCGACCAGCACCACCGCCACCGCCGCCTCCTCCGCCACCAGAAATTTGACCGCCTGAAAAGTTGTTTATTGTTGCGTTTGCACTACTGACTAATATTGCATTACCGCCATCACTACCACCATTACCATTTTGAGGGTTAGTTTGGTATTGTTGACTACCTAAACCACCATTACCACCATCACCGCCATGTCCCATGATAGTACCATAATTATTAATAGTTAAAAATCCACCCATACTGGCTGAAACAGTTATAGCTATATTATTATTTGTTGCTCCAACTGTTACTCCGCTTGGAATGTTGTATATTTTTGCTATATTTTTAGTCCAATTTGAACCGAATACACTTGATAAAACTATATTTACAGAATTATTAGTTGCTGCAAACGTTGGTACAATATCTACTTTGCCTTCTATATAGGCAATACTACCAGAAACAAAGAATATAGTACAAAAACCTCTAGCAGGTATAGTATTATTTCCAGTAGGATAAGAAGGATCATTAGTATTATATATAGTTAGACCTGATGCTGTAAAAAGATTTTTAAAGCTTGCACTATTATTAATAAGAATTACTTTATCACCAGCAGAAAAAACATTATTTGGTATAGTAATGTCACCAGATAAATTTATAGCTTTGTCAGCATCTGTAGCTACTAAAGTATAAGCATTAGATTGTGAATTTATAACAGTACTGCCAGTTGCAACTGCAAATGTGCTTGCACCTGTAATTCTTCCCTGTGCATCAACTGCTAATGAAGGTATTGCAGTTGCAGAACCATAAGTACCTGCTGTAACAGAAGTGTTTGCTAGTCCGTCAGCTTGTGCTTTAGTTAAACCCATTTAAATACCTCCTTTCTAAGGCTTAGGATATTTAGCTTTAACAGCACTAATATGAGTATGCCAAGTTGCAAACTTTGTTTTTAAATCATCGTCAGCATCTATTGCATGAAACAGCATATCTAGCTGATTACCGATTGTGTCATATATAGTATCTGTTGTACCAGCTACACCTGTTCTTAGACGTTTATATAAAGTAGCTGATGCTTGCGCGTCTAAAGTTGCTCTTGCCTCTTTTACTTTTGCATCATCAATATCTACTTTTTTATTGTCTTTATCAAAGCAACCAGCAGAATCATCTATTGATACAACTTGATCTTTATAAGCAAGATAGATAGCTTCATGATCGAGAATCATAATTAATAAATCCTTTTAACTAAATTATAGTAGATAGCCATTATGGTGCTACATACATTATAAGTTATGTAGATGGTTCTATTTCCATCAAAACTACTGATGAAAGGTTTGAAGGTGTTGAATTAAGTACTGTACCCCATGCATTACCACTTCCAGTAATATTCTTAATAGCTACTTTGTATGTCCTAGCATTTGTATTACCAGCAACTTTAACATGATTCCCTCCCATTACAGCAGTTAATAATGTACCACTATTACCATAATCATAGCCTCTTATTCTTTGTTGAAATAGATAAGTAGATTGATCGTCATCTGTTACCGCTACCTCCCCAACTGTGTCAGCCGTACCATTAGTGTAATTAACCATATGCAAAGTAAACATTCCTAGTATTAAATTTGTTGCTGATGTAGGTGTGATAGATAAATTTAAATCTGTAGCAATAGTGTAAGCTGTTTTACTAGATGTAGAAACTTGAGTAGAACTTAACTTATGTTTCATTTGTATGACCTTTCCACCGCCGAAACCTGAAGCTGTACCTGAACAAGTTGCATTAGCTGGAAATACTACATTTCCTGATCCATCTAACGTAATAGCATCACTAGATGCTGAAGTGCTTCTTATTGCGTTTGTAATTAATCTACTCATGCTGCTACCTCTTTTACACTAATAGTACTTGTAAATCTTGGTGTTATTGCGCTATCTCCATCAGTTTCACCTGCCGATCTATTAATATAAATAGTCATTGGAGATTCAGATTGTACTTGAATTTTATATGTAACAGTACTTGTTGTTGATGGTGAATCTAAAAATTCAAATGAAAATGGATGAGTAGTATCTGTGTTATAAACACCTTGAGTTCCAAAAGTACAACGAGATCTATTACCAGCCGTATCACCTATACAAATTGCTGTACTATCACGCATTAAATAAAACCTCATACCGTATGCAATAGTAGTGCTTAAGCCAGCCATAAGAGTTCCTGAAATTAGTATTTTATTAGAACTAGAACTTGGAGTAATATCTACAGAATAACCTGTAATATCTACTTGAGATGTTGAAGCTGTAGAGAATGTATCTGTTTTAGTAACTGAAACTACTTGTAAAATATTACCTGCTCTATTAAGAGTATCAATAGTTGAATTTACATCACTAGGTAATTTAAGAGTACGATCAGAGGCAGGGTTACTATCAGGTGCTGATATTATTACACCATTTCCACCGCTATGTAATAACTTAATTTGACTCATGATTTTGGATACTTATCTTTTATAGTTTTGATAGTACTTTTCCAAGCATCTATGCCTTCATGATATATCTGATCAAATTGCATTTCAAATTTTGGATATTCTGCTCTTCTTTTAGATTTATAACTATCATTTTCTAAATCCCAAGCAGCCTGTAACGCGGCAAGTCCATCTGTACATTGTTTTTCTGTAGGTTTAATACCACCATCATGCACTATAAGATTTTTATAAATTTTATTTGTGTGATCAGACCATCCAAACCATTGTCCTGTTCTTACCCTTATTAAGTAATCTTCTATGTGATCTGGCCTTCCGTTAATGTCCATGTTAAGTGTCAGCTAAACGAATAAAATTGAATCTAGTTTTATATATGCTTCCACTTCCTTGTGTTTCAACGTTTGAATCATGAACTTGCATTTTAAATTGAACTTTTACATTTGATGTATTGGTGCAATCTATAATTGCTTGACAAGCATTAGAATTAGTTCTCTGTGAGTTATAGTTGTCAAACCAACCACCTGATCTTCCTACTTCAACATATGTACTATTATCTTCAGTAGCAAAAATAGCAAATTCATTATATCGACTCTGAGAACCACTTATCTGTTCATAAAAAAGAACACCATTTACTAACCAAAATCCTGTTGAAGGGAAAGTCCATATACCGCTACTTACACTCATTCCAGTACCAAGTTTATCAAAACCATCACCAGAAAGGTTACATCTGGATAAATTATTTGCAATAGGAGTTGCATTGCCAGAAAAACTAGATGTTAAATACCATGAATCTGCTTCAGTTACACCTCCAACACCACTTGCTAAATCATCAGCAGTTATACAACCATTAGGTAAACCACCTACAGATATACCTGTTAAAGTTCCATCACCATTTATTACTATTGGCATAATTAAATTTTATACAATGACATAACGAGAACCAGATGGAATAGTAACAGTTACACCGCTTGCTATTATTATATCCCCTGCGCTTATTCCTGACTTGTTTGTTGTCATTGTGTAATTATTAGATATTGTTAATGAGTTCTCAGTAATACAACCATCCGCAACTTGAGATGAAACACCTGTTAAATTAGATCCATCACCTGCATATGATGTTGCTGTAAGTTGTCCATTACTACTATTAAAAGTAAGGTTTGTACCAGTTTTTAAAGCTAAATCTCCTGTAGCTCCTGTAGCAAAAACTGGGAAACAGGTTGTATCACTACTTTCATCGGCTAGTGTAGATGTTGTTGAATTACCAATAGCAACAGCAGCACCCATATTAATAATAAAATATGTCGATCCTGTAGCTGGTGGTGAATCAAAAATAATATCAGTTCCATTTACAACATAACCGTCTGTCATATCGCCCTGACCAGTACCATCATTAGGCTGTTGCATTACGCCATTTATTGATACTCTCAAAATTTCTGCATTAGCAGGTGTTACGGCGTTACTTGTACCTTTTGTGACTAATTTAAATCTATAAGCAACACCGTTAAAAGAAGCTGAACCTCCTCCTGTAGCAGAAGATGATGCAATATCTAATAAATCTGCTGTACCTGATCCTGATTGCGGTAAATTTGTTAAATTTGCACCTGATATAGCAGGTAAAACATTAGGAAATCTTGCATCTGGTATAGTACCACTTGCTAAATCTGAAGCATCTAAATTTGTAAGATTAGAAGCGTTAGCCGCTGGTAAAGTTGCTGGAAATCTTGCATCAGGTATAGTTCCAGAAGATAAATTACTAGCATTTAATGCAGAACCATCAATAAAACCTGCACCATTTGTTAATTGATTATTATTTGTAGGAATTGTAGGTTTATTTAATAAATCATTGTAATTTACAACATTTGAATTTGTAGAAACAGCGTTACCCATGTATGCATGAGCCGAACATTGATAATGAAGTACCAAAGGTGTTGTGTCGCTTACAACTATCTGAGTATATGCGCCAGATTGACCCGCTGTGCCATTTGTTGTAACACCTGTTGTATATGCTGTAGTCTTATCTGCTTCTAGGTAAAATCTTAGTGGATGGTTAGCGTTAGAACTGTCTGACTGATCAAAACGATATGTTCTACCAGCAGTAAGTGTTATAAATGGTGCTTCATATCCGTTAATTTTATAACCGTTACTAGATCCTGTTCCGTTATATCTATGGTTAGCAGTTTTACTAGCAACAGTAACTGTAAGTACTTTTGTAGAGCCTGTATAGGTAGCCTGTAATGTAGAAAAACCTCTTATTAATCCATCATTTTGTAATGTAATATCACCTGAAATAGTCGGGTTGCTACTAGAACCAGCATCTACCCATGATAAGTTACCAGAACCATCACTAGCTAATACATAACCGTTTACAGCAGCGTCTTGATTAGGTAAAGTCCATACAACATTAGAAGAAACTGTAGCAGGTGCTTTAAATCCTACATAATTAGATGAATCAGCGTCTGCATAACGCATTTCTTTTTGTCCATTAGCCGTAATATGTTCCGATGAAGTCCATGAATCTGTTGAATCTACCCAATTAAATGTTTTATCAGTTGCGCCTTTAAGTGTTATACCTCCACCGTCTGCTGTTGTATCTGAGGGTGTTGAAACTTTGCCTAAAGTAATATTTTTATCCTCAACATCTAAATTAGTAGTATTTACAGTTGTAGTCGTTCCATTTACAGTAAAATCACCGCCAACTGTAAGATTTCCTGTAAGTAGTCTGTTTGCATCAGGAATAGGTACATAATCTAAACTTTGCCATGCTGTTGTACCATCACCAATTTTAAATTTTTTTGTGTCTGATTCTATGCCCCACTCACCTGCTAGTAAAACAGTATTATTACTATTCCAGTTACTTGCCGTATCTCTTCTTTGCTTTTGTAATGCTGTTAATGTTACCGTCATTCTATCTAAGCAGAAGTACCTGAATCTATTATATTAGTTCTAGCAGGTAAATTACTACTTGTTAAGGCATCTAATAAATAACTCCTAGCTGTAGTTGACGAATCACCAGCATCATATACAACATCCCCAATATCAATAGGAACTGACCTTAATTCAATTTCTACATTCCATTTGCTTGTTATACCATCAGAAATTACAGGCGGTGATGCATATAACCATGCAAAATCACTAACTAAAGCTACAGGTGGAGATGCGTAACCATTCCAAGTACTAGCACTTAAATAAAAAAATTCAAAACTTCCATTCTGTCCATCATAATGTGTTCTTATTGTATTTACCTCTGTTTCAGATAAATTATCAAATGATAGCTGTAAGGTCTGATTTATACGCCTATTACCTAATCTAAAACCTGTTGTAGTTCCATTTGATGTAGATTGCAAGGCATTAGGAAAATCACCTTGAGTATATAGTCTTGTTGTCGGTATTATTGATGGGAATGTAGCCATTATAAAGGTACTGTTATTAGCTCTATACTTGTACTATATCTATTAGGTGAAGAAATACTAATTTGAAAAGGGCTTGCGTATCTCCATTGATAACTGCTACTACTTACAGGGGGTGTTGAATAACCAAGCCATATAGCAGAAGATAAATCAAAGGGTTCAATAGTACCATTTTGATCATTAAAATGCGTTAGCAATGTTTGTGCTTGTGTCTCTGTTAAATATTCATAAGTTATAGTTAATCTTTGTTCTACTCTTTTATTAGCTAATAAAAATCTTACATCTCCCCCACTTCTACCTTCATGTACATTTTGAGGGTAGTCACCATATATAAGTGATCTAGTTTCTGGTTCTATACTTGGGAAAGTAGTCATTGTAAAACTGTAAATGAACCTGTTAATAATTCATTAGTAATTTCTGAAACATTACTATTATTTAGTGGAAAATGTGATGCTTCTATATTACTAATTCCGTTAGTATCGTATGTAATGCTAGTAATTTGGTAATATTCTATTTCTGTTCTGTTATCACCAACACTATTATTTCTAACAGTTTGTAATTTTATAATATTTGTAGGTATCAAAGAAGTAGTTATAAGTGGTGTAGAAAAAGAAATAGTATGTGTGCAATGTTTTCTTTTTGATAATTCATATTTTGCATATAATATTGCATGATTTGGATCAGTACAAAAATCACTCATATCAAACTGTTCAGTAGGTGCATCTAAATCAGTTGTTGTAAATTTAACACTTACAGTTTTCCGCCTTGCTACCTCTGTAGGAATACAGTTTGTGTATATACAATTTGCAACAAAATTTCTTTTTTCTTCAACTGATAAATATTGTTTACTAAATGATTCTTGTATTATATTTGTTTCTGTAAAAGTCATTACAGGAGATATTGCACCTGTTTCTAATTGATTACTATTATTAATTGGTAATATTGTTGAAAATTCATATTTACCGCCTACAGATAAAAATGAAAGGAAAAAATAAGGTGAAATTTTAGAAATAAACTCAACTATGTTAACAGCTTTTGATATAACACCGTTAAAGAAAAATGAATTATTTGTACAAAATGTTGATAGGGCTTGTAAATTACTAAGTTTTACGGGGGCTACAATAGCTGCTGTATTATTACCGTCAATTTTTTTGTAAAGTTTAAACAAATGCATAGCTAAATCTATAAACTGATTACTTGCGCCTTGTGTATAACTAGATCCTGATAAACCTGCACTATATAAATCTACTTTTACACCTTGTTCATAAAATATATAAACTTGTTTTGTAGTAGTAGGAAATGTACCTGATGCAGGTGTTTCGTATAAATTACCACTAGTTGCTAAAAAAGTAATATCTGCGAAAGAGGAATTATTATTAGATGTATTTTGTATAGTTGTACTTGTACCTATAATATATTCACTTTGTACACCGTCTAATGTTCCTGTAGATGCGGGTAATTGTGTATCTCTTTGAGTATTTAAAGCAACAAATGTATATTTAAAAACAAACTTTGTCCTTCCACCGCTTATTTGTTTATAATCTGCTAATAATTGTCCCTGTAACGGCGGTATTAACGTATTACCAGTATTAAAAAAATCTGTAATTGTTCCAACTGCTGTACCTGTATAACGACCTGTTGTAGTATCGTAGCGTTGATTTACAGCATATTGTTGATTTACAGGATACCCTGAAAAGTTTGAATATGCAACTGTAACATTAGCACCTGTTTCAGCATCAAAAACCTGCTGTGTTACAGTAAAAGTTATATTAGATGTATCTCCCGACCCAAAAACTTTTTCTCTAACTGCAAAATGATCTTTGCCCCTATCTGGGGCGTTATCAAAATGATCCCCACTAGGTTTTTGTAATGCAGTTAAATAAGAATATATATCATTACCACAATACAGACCAGCACTATTTATAGGGCATGAATTTGGATTAGCTGCTAAAACTGCTGCACTATTATATATATGTGTAAGACTAATATTTGCAGCATCACTCGTAAAAGCTATTTTATTTAGACCAGTAAATGCTTTAGCTTTATCAGGTGTACTTACAATCTCGCCTTGTGATATAACGAATAATAATTTTTGTACAAATGATTGTGTACCAGCTTTAATTATTGATGGTTGCAACCATACACCCCCAATATTGTTAGCTCTCTTACCAAATACTATTGGTACTGTTTCACCTGCTTTTGCTATTTTTTGTGTTACATCTAAATCTGCATTTGGTTTTTTTATGTTTTCTAAACTTTCATCTAATACAAATGAATCATCTGCTACATTTGATTTTCTTTGTGATATAGCTGAAAAAGAACTAAAATTTTTTATAAAAGTGTAACCCATTTAGTACTCCTCTAACATAATTATTAAATTAAAATCGTATGGTGATACTAGAACATCAGCAGATATTGCTTTTTTAAACTTTTTTGTACCTCTTAAAAAAGTACCATCTTCTGCTTTATATGCTCTTTTATTATCAATAACTAATCCTGTAACATTTTCTAGCACTGTGCCATCTTCTAAAATACATTTTATGTTTTCTGCAAAAATTTTATTCATAGCGTAACAAACCTACCTAAAATATCACTACTAATACGCCTTGATGGTACTTGCGCTTTTTGTTTCGATATTGCAGGGCTAACTGTCCATGTAACAGTAGTATCTGTAACGCTTGCATTCTCTATAGTTCCTATAAATCTTGATATTAAACTAGCTGAATTACTTAAAGCGTCTTGACCTATAGGCTGCAAATATAAAGAAGCTATTACAAGTCTATCCCCACCTATTGCTGTATCTGTTAAATCAATAATTGCTGCTGTTGCAGCTATGTTTACAGTTAAGTTTGTAATATTACTAGCTTCCATTGATGAAAAACCGGACGCATCGTAAGCTAAATATGCATATGATACAGTTTGTTCAGCATCTGAATCTGCTGTTAAATTTTGTGCAGTTTGATAAAAATTTTGATATGCATTTGTAGGTAATCTTTTACCAGAATTATTTAAAACGCTAGATTTATCTGCGTAATATTCTAAAAATGTAAGAATGTCGAAATTAGCCATATTATAAACCTAATGCCCTCCTAGTTTTAAAGTCACCTTGTATTAAATTTATTGTTTGATTTATACCGCTTTGTACTGCTGATGCTAAATCTTTTGTTGTAATAAAATTAGTTCCATCCATTTGCGTAACAGCACCTGTAGTAATATTTACATTTGGTGCAACATATCCTCCTTCAGCAAATCTAGGAACCGCTGCTGAACCTCTGTAGCCTGCTAAATAATTTTTTGAAAACTGTGCAGCTTTTCTTGCTGGTATTACATATTCACTTCCAGCTTCACCTAGATAACTAAGTGTAGGACTTGTAACAATACCTCCTAAAGCCATTGGTTGACCACTCCCTGAACCACCACCAGAACCACCACCAGAACCACCACCACTACTTTTCCTTTTTTTTCTTAAAGCTGCTAATTTAGCTAAAATTCTATTTATAAAATTAAGAAACGATCTTAGAGGGGCGGTAGCTGCACTTACAGCACTTTTTACTACATTTGGTATTGCTTCAAACGCGCTTTTGATACCATTCACAGCATTTGTAAATGCATTACTAACAAATTCAGCAAAACCTGTAAAAGGTTTTTGTATAGTTTCGCCAATACTTTGAAACATAAAAATAAAATTATCTTTAAGTGCTACTAAAAAATCACCTACTGCTTTAAATCCCTCACCTATTTGATCTCTAAATTTGAATATTAATACACCTAAACCTATTATTGCAGCAGGTATTGCAGCAGCAGCTAAAAATGGTGCAAATGCAGTTACTAAACCACCAACAGCCGTAACTACTCCACCTATTGCAGGTGTTATTGCAGCAAAAACGGCTCCTAATTTTATGGCTGCTATAGCTTTAATAGAAATCACCATTGCACCAAATAAAGGTACTAACGTAACTATTAAAGGTAATAACAACCCAATAGCTATAACAATACCTTTTACAGGCGCTGGTAATCCAGCAAATTTTTCAACACCAACTGTAACTATATCTACTAATTTTTCTAATGCAGGTAAAAAAGCACTTGTAAGTTGTACTTTTAAAACATTAAATTTTTCACCCATTTGAGCGAATTTATCATTAAATGTTGCCATACGTTCAGCATCTAATTGTGTAAATCCTGTACTTAAACTTTGTATTGCTTCACTACCTTGGTTCATAACTGGAATTAATTTTGCGCCCATACCAGTACCAAATATTTCAGATGCATTTGCAGCTGCTAATGTTCTATTATCCATTTCTTTTATTTTGTCACTTATTTCAAAAAACATTGTGTCTAGTGATTTAAGTGAACCATCATTATTAGTTACAGAAACACCCAACCTATCAAATGCTTCTTTAGCAGTACCTACACCATCTGATGCATCTTGCATGTTTTTAGCAAGTGTAGGAAATGCCTTACTAAGAGTTTTAAAATCTGTACCACCTAAATCCGCTGCTTGTCTTAATTTATCTAAAACAGGCACAGCAAGTCCTGTTTTTTGGCTCATCTTTTCTAATTGATCACCTAATTGCAAAGTATCATTAACTAATTTACCCATACCAGCAATACCTATAGCAGGTGCGAGATTTTTAAATACACCAAAGGCATTACTAGCAGCGGTTTTTAATTTATTCATTGCTATAGATGTATTATTAGTAGTTGTTTTTAATCCTCCTAAACTTTTCTGCAACCCACCTATTTGATTTTGTCCTTGTACCTGTGCTTTTATTGTATATGAGGTAGATAG
>CEPU01117555.1_pt1 | contig 11567 bp, 6 predicted proteins | sample 530471 | NCBI WGS metagenome assembly CEPU01 (sample SAMEA2620194, study PRJEB7988) | marine metagenome | biome: marine biome (ENVO:00000447); feature: surface water layer (ENVO:00002042); material: "saline water (ENVO:00002010), including plankton (ENVO:xxxxxxxx)" | depth 5 m | reverse complement strand
TTGATAGGAGGCATATAACTGTAACTATCAGTTTTAAATAATCTATCGTGATTGTTAACTATGGCACCTTGAGACCTTAATGTTTTAATAATATCTTCATAAAATAAACTTGATTCAACTTCATTGGTTAAAGTATTTCTTGTAACCACTGCTGGTTCAAATTGATAATTTTTTCTAACTTTCTTAGGCTCAGGAATATAAAAATCATTCTTCTCGCCTAAGTCTTCACGTTTCTTACCAACATAGCCAATAAGTTTTAATATATCTGGTTTTGAAAATAACTGATCAATAGTAGCATCAAAGAATCTATCATTTATAGATGTTTGCAAGTTTTCTGGCAAATATTCAAAAGCACGTTTAACTGAACTTTTCTGTGCCAGAGAATTGTTTACTGCTGGAACATCTGAACTAGTTGATGTGGTATAATTAGTAGCCACTGCCTGAACCTCCGCTACCACCTGATCCGCCTGAACCAGAAGAACCTGTACCATTTGTTGTAGTCACTGTAGTAGATGTGTTTATTTCAGTTGTATAAAGTGTATACAATGAAGTATCAAATGTTGTCTTACCGTGATTCATTTGTTCTGTTGGCATATAGAATGATACACCTGGGAATTCTTCAAAACTATGAACGTGGATAGCATTGGTTGATGATGCCGCTAATGCCGCATCACTTGTTAAGTACAACGGATAGAAGTAACCAACAAGACCATTTGCTGAACCTCCACTATTTTCTGTACCGTAAACTGCATAAGGACCAACACTTGTAGTTGTGTTACTTGATGTTGTAATTGTGCTTGTAGTTGTGTCATCACTTGATGTAAATCCAATTCTTAGATTTTGTTCTGTGAATCCTTTTACAATTTCAACGTCTGATACTTTTGCAGTACTCAAAAATAGTTCTTCACTTGTTGCTCTAATTTGGAACAAGTTACCAAATCTTGAACTTTGATTTTCTGGTACAATAACTACTGAACTAATGATACCAGTAAGTTTTTGATGTATATATGCACTTAATTCTGTGTAATAAAATGTTTCGCCAAAATCCCAGTTTGCAACATCGAAGTATTCATTTACTGCTTCAATAACTTTTGATTTGATTTCGTTGTCGCTGAATTTTGTACCTGGTACTTTGATTACTTTAAACTTACAACGATATTCTGATTCTGCGTTTGCACCAAACAATAATCTAAATCTGCTAGGTCTGAATACAAGTTGATCACTTATTGCTTTGTTGTCGCCCAGTGTATTGAAAGTGTTAAACAACTCTTCAGAAGTTGGTTGAACTGGAAATAAACTAACATCTTCATTTCTACTTAACCAATTCTTAACTGACGTATGATATGTATCTGTTAAAATATACATATCAATAACATTACTTACACTCGGATCTACACGCTGATTTGCTGGTGCAAAATGCTTGTGGTTAAAGAAAAATGTACTTCTGGTAACATCTGGTGCTTTAACATTTGTACTATATTCTACAAATCCTCTACCAACGTATGCTCTGTAAAAAGTATCTACTTGGTTTGAAGTAAAGATACCAGTGTCTAGTGCATCATTTTCTTGAGGCAATACAGTTGCAATCTGTGAACCTATTGTCCCGGAAAACTTATAGAATCTTCTATCAAACTTGTTATAAACTATCGTACTAGTACCATCAGTATTAGTAGGACTATTTAACGTGTTAACTGTTACTGGTATAGTTAAAGGATTACTTGAATTGTTTTCGTTAATACAAACTACAGGTCTTGTTGACTCGTTAGTTACAGGTCTGTAATATGTGTAACCATCAAAGTCTGTATAACTTTCAAAGAAAACATACTCAGTGTTATCAATAATATTTTCAAAACTTAGAGGCAGATCCGGAACGTTATCGTCATCTGTATCACTAGGTTTAATAATAATCTTACGTGGATCTTGATATCCATCCTCGTATATAAAACTGTCTACTACATCAAATGATATTTCATTTTCTAATTTAGTAACGTCATCTAATACTAAAATTGCAGTAGCGTCTTTACTTGCATTGTTAAAATATGTAGGTAGCGAAGCAGTTGGACCTTCAATAGTAATAGTGCTACCTGGGTCGTACTTTTTACCTAATGCTTCAGTTTCTGAAACTATATTTGAAATGCTACCTGAGTTAAAATTCAACATAGCGATATCATCTGAATCAGAAATAGCATAAGTGTTACCTGTCTTTGCTTTAATAGATAGGTCATTAACATTCTTATAACCTGCTCCTGCATCAATGACACTAACACTTGTTAGATTGTTTGACCCATCAAATGTAACCATAATTTTTGCAGTTCTACTGAAATCTTTTGTACCATCATATGACGAACTTGGGTTGTTAATATAGAAAGGTAAAGTAGCAGTTAAATTAGTATAACTATCAGTTTCATCACCTGATCCATCGTTCTTATATCTGTTTTCAATTATATGTGTCGTATTGTTTAAATTTGACTGATTCTGTGACATAACACCAGTGGCCCAAGCGTTTGCACCTGTGCCTGCTACAGTATCATTGATACTCAAGAAAGGTGTAAATGCTGTTGTAATATTAACACCGTCATTATTTGCCACTGCTATTGAAATATTTGTATTGTCAACATATCCTATTCCAGGATTTGTAACTCTCACAAACTCTAATTGTTTTTTATTATCCAAGTTTGTTGCAAGTACTGTTACTGAATCTTTTTTACTTGTACCGGTTGCTGTATCAACAGTTTTAAATTCGTTGTTGAAGAAGAATCTTGTTTCTTTATCACTCTCAAAAATATACCTTACACCTCTTGAAGTGATTCTATATTGATTGTTACCAATGTATTGACATTTGACTAACCAACTACTGTCTTGGTTATTGCTAGTAACATCTGCTGTATAATTAAAACTTATAGTATCTTCTGGTGCAATATCATTTTCATTTACCAATCTAAATGATGGTAAGCCTGTAGTTGAATTTGTATAGTCGTAAGCAATACCAAATGTATTACTTTGAATAATTGCTTCTTCAATAGCATTTAGTTCTGTAGTATTGAATACTCTTCTAAATACTGGAATAATTCTCCTAATCTGCGAACCATTGGGGACATTTCTTTTTAATGTAATTCTATGTCCTGTATCATCTGTTCTATCTGTGATATTTTGTACTACAACATTTTCTGTTTTAGATGTTACACTATTAACATATTCCAAAACGCATAATTCTCTTATCAATTTAAATTGACTGTTAGCATCTAATCCACTTGTCGTCCAATTGGTTGGTGTACCAACTTGTGGTGCAAGTACGCCTACATTATTCATAGCCTGACTTTGATCAGTATTAAATATTAATCTATTGTTACCTTGGAGTGTAAGTTCATCTGGATTCTGTGATAGAATACTATTTCTATAGTCTTCATAAAAGAAGTTGGTTAATGAATCATGTCCAAACATTACTTCAATATGCTTTTTGATAAGTTGTTCAATATTTAGATTGGTATCAAATGTAGCAGTTTTTTCTTGCTGACTTGGTTCCTTGTAAAGTATACCATCTTCACCAAATACGTTTGTGTTAGCGATAGTACCAGTAGGATCGTTGATATCAATATATCTGCTATGACCTGCATGAGTCCTGTTTATGCTTTTGATCTTTTTAATATCTGTTGATTTGATAAGTGGATACACATTGTAATCAATACTACTAACCATTCTATCCTGAGTGTAGAATGTTTGAGGTGCTCTTACTTTCACTTCGGATACTGTCTCTGCTGTTACGGCATTACTAATAGTATATGTCAGTGTATACGTCATTGTTAAAAGATGTGTTTCGCCTGATTTTGAAACATACGGTATGTTTACAGACTTCTCACCAAATTCATCTGGACGTATACTATATTTCTTGTTCTCACTAGTTCTGTACCATAATCTGTAAGTACCAGAAGGAGTTGATGCAAAAATGTTGTCACCAAATTTAAGTTGTATTCCACCATTTGCTAATGTGTCAACTTCGTATATTGTCCTAGTACTGCTGTCAATGTCATTAAAGATAATATTGTTTCCACTAACATTAGAAACTTTTTCCCATTGACCTTTAACAGATCCTTCTCCGTCGATCTCTTGAAAGTAAACATCAAGGTCGTTAATATTGTCATCGAGGATTGTGAGCACCCTGTTTGGCAATGGATTATCAATCTGGAAGTCCTCGTTTTTTAACGTACCTTGCTTTGTATACAGGAAGAAGCCAGTGTTATCACTGCTATTGCCTAACCCGTCATTCATGTAAATCAATTTAAATGCTGATTCAGGATCAGGTTTTTCTTCGTAAATGTATTGTCCATCTATAAAGTTAGGATTGACCAGTTCCATGTCAACTGTATCGTTACTGATTGGAGTTGAGTAAGGATACACAACATTCAATCTTGTAACATTATCCAATGGATATAATTCTGTTCTGATTCCACTTACACTGCCTTTCTTGAACGGTGTACCAAATTGGTTCTGACTTGTAAAGGCGGCGTTTAAAACTGTAAGGAATTGTTCTTGGTAATCTTCGTTGCTTGGATCGTCCCAAATAATTGGAATGTTAGATAGGTCGTTGCCTAAACTGTCTTTTACGTTTTCGTTTGTCTGCACACTTAAAATTTTAAGTGTACCAGTGCCTGGTAAGTTTCTTTTAATTTTATAGTTTAATTGCTTTGCAATTCTTAGAACACTTTCTTTTCTTTCTGCTGTATCTAAAAAGTTTTCTCTAGCATTTAAATCTGCTCTGAAACTAACAAGTTGTCCTAGGTATGCTAGTAGTTCTACGATTGCTATGAATTCTGAACTTTCAATGTAATCATTGAATTCTTCTGGAAAGTTATTGTTGAGGTAAGTCAACATTGATTGTTTGATAGTGTCAAAATCATATGATGTAAAATTAATTTCGGAAAAACTTCTTACAATAACGTCAATATCTTCTGCCGCAAATAAATTATTTTGTCTTACAGACTGTGCCATCTTAACTCTCCGCCGTTATTCCAAAGTTTTCATATAACAAATCAATTTCTTTTTCTTCTTGGGTTGGAACATATAACGCATTTATTCTAATAGATAGTGCTTGTTCAACCTGCTCAACTGTTACATTATTAATTTTCAATCTTGGATCTTCTGTTGCTATATCCAATACTTCAGTTTTGATTTGTTCAACTAGATCTGAAGTAAATGGTTCCATTACTAATTCAGGTAATATACTTCCAAATTCTGGCAACATGACTCTTGAACCTTTTCTAGTTTCAAGGTGATTTACAAAATCAGCAATACTTAGATCCATATCACGCAACGTGAATGGGCCTTTTAGTTTATTTTTACTACTATATCCTACAAATGACGTCATTATATGCCTCTATATTTATTTATCGCCTAGGTTAAAGCAGTTTTTTATTCTGTGCTAGAAAGTTTAGTAAATAGGTCAACTTCTGCTCTTCTACGATTTACAAGTCCTTTTACAACTTGACGCTGTCCATTTATGGTGGCTTTCGTCCACATCATAAACGCATCAGGTACATTTGGAAAATCATCTGAATTGATACGTTTTACAACACTACTTTTCTTAAATCCACCAACACCAATGTTAAATGATAAACTCACACACGCATCAAATTGGTTTTGCGTAAGTTCTGTTTTACAGGCTTCTTGGACTGATTTGATAAATCTTACAAGATCCTGTCTTAACAATGCCATCACTTGATCATCTGTCAATGGTGGCTTAATAAATGTACCACCAATATTAATTGCACCACGTTGATTCTCTTCTGGTAATAGCAAGTGTCCTACACCAATAGTAGGAAGTAATGCAACATCTTTGTATATATTCTTTTTAAAGCCTTCATGATGCATAACAAATTTTAATCCATTATCACTTATTGTCATACCGTTAACTTCAAAACGTGATTGGGGTTTGCCTTGTGCAGTTGCATCAGTTTCATTTAATGAATCTTCAATTTTTTCGTATTGTGGATTGCCTGCACTGTCATAACCTGTTCCAACAAATTTACCTTCTGCATTTTCATAGTCCAATGGTTTATTTGCTACAGAGCTAATTGCGCCAGTCTTAGCAGGAGCATTACCTTCTATCGAAGTTTCTGCTCTATTACTTGTGTTCTCTTGTATCGGGTTACCCGCCGCGGCACTGTTTGTAAAACTGTAACTTGAACTTGATGTTTTATGACCCACCCAAGGTTCCATTGTAGGAAATGTTGATGTAGGAGATGTTTTGTTGTTTGAATGACTACCCGGACTCAATGCTTCTAATGGATCAGTGATGTTTTTGTGTCTTTTCAAACTTACCTTACTTGCTTCAGCCGGACTATCTGCATCATTAGGTGAAGCAGGTGTACTAGAAGGGTTAAGATGTACATTGGCACTCTTTGCAACAAAGTCTGATGCAGAGATAACTGTAAACTCACCACCTAACGCTCTATTCCTAATATTAGTTCCTGCCCTAACATTGTATTGTGTACCTGTGTTAATTGTTGTTTCTGTACCAACTGTTAAATCGTAATCTGCTTCATATTCAGTTTTAACATCACCTGTGATCTTAGTATCTCTTGTACTTGCAAATGTTTCTTTGATTGCACCACCAATTCTATGATCCATTGTGCCACTTTGATTAATTCTTGTATTACCACCAACATTAACATTTAAGTTTCCATCAACACCAATGTTTAAATTTTTATCTGTGTGCAAGTTCATGTTGCCTTCACTTCTGACACTGAACTCACCTTTGCCATAAATGCTTATGTTGCCTCTATTATCAAGTTCAACCCAAGCAGTTGATTCTTTGTTAGAAATATAAATTAATTCAGCACTATCATGTAGTAATATCTGATGTCCACCCCTGGTTCTCAATCTCACTAATTCTGAAGTACCTCTGATATCACCATCGTCAAATACCAGACTATGACCGCCATGTCTTTTCTTTACCTGTGCCGCATTTGGAAGTGTAGCGTCAATAGGACCAGGTGTATTCATACCAAATACCTGACTTGGTGTTTCTCTTTGTGCGTTACTTGTTGTTGGACCACGTACAAAGTCTCTGATAAGTCCTGCTTCTACTAAACTGTTAAAACGTGGTGTGTGTTCTGGTCTACCTCTTGCAGGTTCGTGTGGGTTGACAACAGTTTCATGCTTGTTGTATTCTGTTACAGGTCTTTCTAAGGGATGACCTGTTTTGTTTGACTTTGCAAAAGCAATATCTGGCATACTGTGATTCATGTAACTTTCTTGTAGAGCACCAAACCATATACCTCTATTCTCGTCTCCGTCTAGGAACGCTACTACAATCTTATTACCTTCATCAGGTGGCACAAACCACATACCGTAAGCAACGGGCGTACTTTCAAATGTAGTGCCTTGTATGTATTCTGGTTTGGCTGGACTTTGTCCTGCGAATGGACTTGCATAACTGAAAGATTTCCAATATGATTCATCAGTTTCCAATCCGCCCAAGTCAGGAACCCATGCTAATAATCTACCCATTTTCTGTGGATCATATGACTTTTTAACAACAGCGATGTATATGCCGTTGTGTCTACTGGCGTTTCCACCTTTGTATTGTGCAGGTGTTTCCTTGTATGCTTTATTTGTAGTGATATATTTTTTCTTAGTCATCTAATTTCCTATATATTCAAATCAGTTATGTATTCTGCACCTCTAAAAGATAGACCGTGCAAGTCTGTGCCTAACTCTCTACGCAAGTCTAATGTTATAGTATACTGCCCGTCATCTGTCCATTTGTGATTTGCCGCCACTACCATGTACAATCCATTAAGTGCGTTCTTGGAGTTGATCCTCATAAATCCATCTTTATTATATTCACTGACTTGATTGCTAACAACTATTATCATCAAAGGTTTTTGTGTTTGAATGTGTGGATTTTTTGAAGAATTCCTTGACAAGTCTGGAAGATACATCAAGTCGCCTTTGATTGTCATTTCAACATTCATCATATCTCCTGTACCGCCAGCATTTTTTGCATTGTTAAAATACTGTGCCAACAAGCCGCCGCCTGGTTCTGTGTCGCCTTCTACACCAGTCTGTGTTACTTTACCAGTCTCGTGGAACATCACAGGCAAAGGTTTTGTTTTGTAGTAGTCAATAAATGCTTGTCTAGATACATCTCCTGCAAAGATAGTATTGGTTCCAACGTTAGGATTTACTTTTCCTGCAACAGTGATTTGACCTCCATTGCCTCTGGCATTGTTGTTCTGTTGATTACTGAGTGCTTGTCCTACTCTGCTTGATGCTTTGACAAATTCATTTTCTGTTGATACTGCACCTGGTGTAGTATAATTATCAATTGATGATTCAAATTTACTATTGTAATTTCTTAGTGCCTGGTCTGCATCATCTACTTTTTGTTGAGCTTCCAGTAATGTTTTTTGAACCGCACTGTCAAAGGTTTCACTGCCCATATCCGCATCCAATCTTGCTTTAAGATCGGGATTGCCTTTGATTATTTCCTGCTGGAGTTTAAATTTTTCTTTTTCATCTGTTGATTTACCATATTGTACATAAAGTTTTAAAGTTTTACTTGCTATTCTAGATTCAGCCAGTTTCTTTGTTAATCCTTCGTCATATCTCACGCCAGGTAGGAACTTGAAACTATCAATGATTTCTGATTGGGCACCTATTGCCACGAAGTACATATTATCAAAGTTGTACTGTAATTCTATTATCTGATCATTTTTTCCAGTGTACATATAGTGATATAATTTTTTAATACCTATCCTATCAGAAATTTCATTTATTCTATCTACGTTTTGTTTTTTATCTGTTGAGATATCAGTTTGACCAACATAGCCAATAGGAGTGTCGTACATACTGATTCTGTATTCAAATTTCTTAGCATAATCTCTTCTTAGGAAATCATAACCTAAGTATGTGACTTGTGTGTCAAAATTATAAAACTGTTTGATGTTTACTTTTTTAGCACCTGTGGCTTTGCCATCTGCTTTTAGTTTCTCTGCAAATTTTTCATTCTTATCATTATATTCTTGTACTTTCTTCTTTAGCACCGGTGAATTCATCATTAAATTTTCTATTATAGTCGTTATGCCAGTTCCTTTTTCATAATCAATTGCCAACTTTTTGCTTGGCGTATGATTTGTCTTTTCTGTGGCAGTAACTTTTTCTTCTTTTTCTTTGTTCTTTGGAGCACTCTTGTTAGGTGCAGTATATTCGTCAACTTTGATATCTGTAGTTGCTATCTGTTGTGCATTATCTGTAAAAGTAAATTCATATTGATCTGCAATGGCCTTCCTTACAGAAATAGAGGCTTCATCTCTTTCAAGTAGTTTGGCTGAAAGATCCTTGAGCAGTTGTTCAGGATTATCACCTTTCAATGAGATTTGTTCATTTAGATTTTCTGCTACATCACCTCTAGGAAAATCATTAACAGAAGCGGCGTCAATGCTGTATCTAGCGCCTTCCTCATTGATACTGAAATTCATGCCTTTGATAAAGACAGCAAAATTTCTAGTTGCGAAGTGTTTTGATAATCCTGTACTTGGATCTCTGCCTTTGATATTCAATTCTAGTAATAGTGGCGCCTTTGAATAATTGTTGATTCCTAATAAAGCGGAAGATGTTAACAGTTTATCTATAAAATCTGATTGATATGGTGTTGTGATGTCAAATGTAAAATTTGTGTTCACACCAGGTAGCATACCTATCTTGGTATCTATAACAACATTACTTATAGTGAACTCATCTGTCCTACCTGAAGAAGCAATCAGTACTTTTCTAGCATTACCGGATAGTTTAATGGCATTCATGTCATCATTGTTCATAAATGCATCTTCACTGATCATGTACAAAGACCATAGACAAGTCGGTAAATCAATGCTATCCATTTTGTTTTCTCTAACGTGTTTTAGATATACTGTGGTACTAGCAGGAGATGTGCTGGTTGAGCTCATGTCAGCAGTTTTATTATCTGCAGGTCTACTATTTGCTTTGAAATTATTCGCCATTACAATAGTTCCCCAAATACTCTGTCAGCGGTTGCTATTCTTATTACTAAACCTTCAACTAGATCGTTTTGCGGATCAACAAGTTTATCCATGTTCAGTAACTGGAATACCCACCAGAGATTTGGGTTATTGTATAACTCAAATGCCAATAGATCTGGTCTATTAGCAAATTTGGGTGGCACAGTATAGTCTTGATCTGTAACATCTGGTAATAACGGTCTTATCCTTGCTATATCCAAATAAGAATTATCTACCAAGGGTGTGTCAAAATACTGTGATGATTCTTTGTGATTCTGAGCCATTATTGATATCCGCCACTTATTAGTCTACCATTAGCATAATCTGCTGTATTGAATTTTTTACGATTCTGTTTAGGATTGTATGCAGGCATTAGACTTACGATCATTGTCCATTCAACTGGTACATATGTTTCTGTCTTTCTGCCATCTTCGCCAATCACATTTACAAATATTTTTTCATTTTCAAGAGTAAAGTTATAACTGTTTATCACTACAGGTATATCCTTGAACATTTGATCTCCATAGGAACTAAACTTTAATACTGGAGGAGGCGACCCGGTCTTGTCCGCCGATGTAAAATCAGTACTTCCTGATTGTACCATCTTGGTACACGTTCTTAAAAAATGATGACAAGCGAGAGTGTATCTCGCTTCTTTTTGTGTGTTTGCTGTAAGAACAAAACTCGCTGTAAAAGGCTCAAAGGAACTATTTTGATAAAATGGATATTGAAAGTTGCTGTGTATTGGTGTTTGGTTACTGTAGTTTGCTTGATAGTTCATGTTGAGCATAGGATTATAAGGCATCACTATTCCGTTAAAATCTCTCAAAGGTTTTACGATATCAGCATCACCAAAAATTTCCTGGAATGCTCCAGAAGTTTTTGTAGTGAGTCTGCCTTTGGCCTCTATACTGTAACTGTTGTCTAAGTCCATTATTTTCTACCCAACTTGTCGTCCATGATATTTTGTACTTCTACATCATGTTTTCCAAATAAATCTTCTATAAATTTTATAGCAGATGCATCATCTAGTGTTGCATACTGTCTTCTTAATTCTGTAGCACTTGTAGCAGGTTCACCTAATACTTTGAATGTTTGTGTTGGCACTACTTCTAAATAACCATGCTCGTCATGCGTTCTTTTATCATCTGTGTTATTCTGGTAATATGTAGGCTCTCCGTTTTTCTTTAATCCAATCTTGAATCTTGGACTATCGCCTTCCATGTCTTTCTTACCAACACCAAAAACTACACCAGTGTCTTTAGGATCTAACCTACTTACTATGTTTGAAGCAATATACGGTTGTCTTTCGTTAACAATCCTATCTGCAGGTACACCAGTCAATATCATCATTTTTTTCTTTTCTTCAAAAGAAAATGGTGAACCTTCTTCTTGTTTATCACTCGTTGCTATGTAAACAGTGCCATATTTCTTAGATAAATAGTCGTATACAAACTTATGACCTTTATGAAACGGATGGAACCTACCTGGATATATAGCAACAGTTTTAGTTGCTTTTGCTTCAAAAAGTAACTGATGCATTCTCAT
>CEPU01031003.1_pt1 | contig 11600 bp, 2 predicted proteins | sample 530471 | NCBI WGS metagenome assembly CEPU01 (sample SAMEA2620194, study PRJEB7988) | marine metagenome | biome: marine biome (ENVO:00000447); feature: surface water layer (ENVO:00002042); material: "saline water (ENVO:00002010), including plankton (ENVO:xxxxxxxx)" | depth 5 m | reverse complement strand
GTTGGGCAGTTGCACATGTTGTACACTTGTCCCTTCTGTTGGAAGGTACGAGGTCTGCTAGAACACCTTGACATGCCGTATGAAAGAGTGCAAGTCAACCCAATGAAGCAGAAGAAGACCCTACCTAGTGCTCCTGAGTGGACAAAGGTCCCCGTATGGGTTGATTCAAACAGCGCAGTTCATGTTGATTCAACACCGATAATGAAGCAAATCGATGCTGCCCATAATGAAGGCAAATTGTGGGCTACAGATGATGAAGCGAGAAGAGACGAATGGATGGAATGGGTTGACTCACACATGTCTAATGCAACTATTCCAATTCTGTACGGAAGCCTTGGGTCTGCACTCAAAACCACAACTCGTGTTTCAAAATTAGAGAAGTTTGGTTTCATCTCCAAGCGATTGTACGCATGGATGGGTTTCCCAATTATGTGGGGGATCATTGCAAAAAAGCGTGTCAAGAAAGATGGAAGAACTCCGAAGAAGTTGTGGCATGATTTGCTGAGTGAGTTCACAAACGAATTCGGAGGAAAAACGTTCTTTGGAGGGGATTCACCGAACCTTGTTGACCTGGCAGCATTTGGTTACGTGCGCTCTATCTCACCATATCCACAATTCTCCCAAATCGAAGATCATGAAGCTGGTATGAAATGGTATAATGCAGTTGAAGCAACTCTGAAGGTGTAAGTATGGAAATTATCGAAGGGCCGTTCGGCCTTCGTTTTGTAAAAATCAAAGCAACTGATATCTATCTCGGTACAAACAAAGGTGCTTGGGTATATGCCAGTGAAAGACCGAGACACAGAGTAAATTTACCATCATTCTTGATTATGGAATCTCCAATTACAGAATCTCAATATTCCAAGATTCTAGGTGAAGAAAACGATTCTGAAGAACTAAAAGACATGATAACAAATGAAGATGTCAAGAAGATATCTGACTTAGTTTCACAGCATTTCGATGAAGAGGTCAGAAGACCTACTCAATCCGAATGGAAGGCAGCTGAAGGAGTAATTTCCCTTCCCTGTGGATGGACCGAATTATTGGCGGATGAAGCGACTGGTAATCACAGAGGTGCAAGCCTCGATGGCAGACCAAGGTTGGGAGAAATGATAGGGCCAATGGCTGGACACAGAGTCTCACAATCTGCACATCCTACCAAGGAGGGTATCTATGCTCAAGTTGCGACGCCAGGAGACAGGCCATTACCAAAAGTAGGTTTCAGATTAGTCGTTTCGCCAAAGAGAGAAGGTGATGTACCTAGAGTGCCCGATAATGCAAACCTGTCATCAAACATCAGAAGTGAATTGTTCTGGACTACAATTCTTGGTATCATTCCCAGTTTCACCATCCCAATTTTGAGAGGATTCTCCTCATATGCTGTGGATGGTTGGGCAAACCTGCTGTTCGGAGGCCTCTGTGCCGGGTTTGTAACTGGAGCATTTTGGAGGCCTAAAAGGCCGACATGGGGATTGGACGATGAAGGAAATGTCATCCAACTCAAAGACTAGTCCAGTAGGATTCCTGCCTTATTGCATCGAGCGCACAAATTGCTGCCATGTTCACAATGTGTCTTACTCCATCCGCTCTTGCTAGAAGTTGTACGGGCTTATCCAATCCGTCTAGAATTGGACCCGTCATTTCAGCATCTCCTAGTTTCTCAAGTAGTTTGTAAGCAATATTTGCTGAGGCTAGATTTGGACAAATAAGTACGTTCGCAGGACCATCAAATGACATGAATGGATATTCTGATTGAACATCGATATCAAGTGCTGTGTCTGCTTGCATTGGACCATCAATATTCAGTGTTGGGTCCATCTGTAGCGCCATCTCAATAGCTTCTTCAATTCTCTCGGAGCGCTGTGCACGACTGCTTCCAAAATTAGAAAATGATAGCATTGCAACCTTCGGGTCAAGTCCGAATCTCCTGGCGACCTTTGCGGTTTGTACTGCGATATCCGCAAGTGTCTTGCTGTCGGGATAAACATTCACTGTTGCATCTCCTAGGAAAATCAACCTGCCCTTGACTACCATCATGTAACAGCCAATTGCACAATGACTGTCTGCATCACTGCCAATGACTTCCAAACATGGACGTAATACATCGGCATAATTTCTGCTAATCCCACCAAGGAAACCGTCTGCATCACCGGATTCTACCATTTGTGCTGCAAAGTAAGGTCTACTTTTCAGCAGCCTCTGAGCGTCAACCATTGTCATTCCTTTTCTGCTGCGATTTTCTAGCAGTTTCAAGTCGTAATCTCCAATTCTACGATCATCATATCGCGGGTTTGTGATTTCACATTCAAATTCGATATTCAAATCAGCCATTTTCTCTTTGATGCTTTCTACATTGCCCAGAAGAATGGGTTGGCATATGTCTTGTTCAATACACTGTGCCGCGGCCCTAATGACCTTCTCATGGTCACCTTCTGGGAAGACGATTTTCTTCTTCTTGCCCTTGACCTGATTGAATACTCCTCTCATAACGGAGTAAGACATTCCAAGTCTTGCTTCCAAGGATTCCTTGTACGCTTGTTTGTCGAAATCCTCTGGCTTAATTGCCGCTACTCCTTCGATAACTGCCGCTTCTGCCACATCTGCAGCTTCCCAAATCAGAACTCTTCGGTCGAATGGTTTTGGAATAATGTACTCAGGACCATATTGCATCTCTTCCCCAGAGTATGCGTGTGCGATATAATCTGGAACTGGTTCTTTTGCTAGGTCTGCTAATGCCTTAGTCGCAGCCATTTTCATACCCTGAGTGATATCTCTAGCACGAACATCCAGCGCTCCACGGAAAATGTATGGGAAACCTAGAACATTGTTCACTTGATTTGGATAATCTGAGCGCCCGGTTGCGATTATTGCATCGCTGCGAATCGCTGTAACCTCGTGAGGCATAATCTCCGGTGTTGGATTTGCTAGCGCGAAAATGATTGGTTTTGAAGCCATTTTTGCAACCATTTCTCCTGTAACTAATCCACCTTTAGAAAGGCCAAGTAGAACATCTGCATCCACTAACGCATCAGCTAAATCTCCTTCAGGACGGTCAACAGCGAAAGGTGCTTTGAATTCATTTAAATCGCCGGATTGTAACCTTTTTTTGGTCATTATTCCATTAGAATCACACATTGTAATGTTGCTTCTGTTTACACCTAATGCAACGTAATGATTTGCACATGCAATCGCAGATGCACCCGCTCCTGCGACAACGACTTTGATACTCGCCAAATCCTTGCCCTGTAGTTCCGCTGCGTTAAGCAATGCAGCGCCTGAGATAATTGCTGTACCATGTTGGTCATCATGCATCACAGGTATGTCGGTTGCCTCCGCAATTCTCCTCTCAATTTCGAAGCACTCTGGTGCTTTGATATCCTCTAAATTAATTCCCCCAAATGTAGGTGCAATATTGCAAACTGTCTTGATAAAATCTTCCGGGTCTTCTGTGTCTACCTGTATATCGAAAACATCGATATCAGCGAAGGTTTTCAAAAGCAAACCCTTGCCTTCCATTACGGGCTTTGATGCGAGAGCGCCAATGTTACCAAGACCCAATACCGCAGTACCATTTGAGATAACTGCAACTAAGTTACCCTTGGACGTGTAACGGTATGCATCATCCGGATTTTCGGCGATTTCAAGACAGGGGTATGCAACACCAGGAGAGTATGCTAGCGATAGTTCATGTGAAGTGGAATGTGGTTTGGTTGGAACAACTTTGATCTTCCCTCTTGGAGACGCCTCATGGTAGTCAAGAGCCTCTTTTTTGATTGTGCGTTCACGCCAATTTTCATCCAAAGTTATCTCTCCGAATATCCTTCGATACGAGAAAGGGTTTGACCTTTGTGTGAGAGAATGTCACTTGAAGCCTTATTGATGGCATAATTCCGTTGACGCGGCTTGATACAGCCGACGTTTTTGAAAAACATCAGAGCATTCGCTTGATATACCATTGAATCCGGATAGCTACCTATGACCGAGTCCTACAGGGCCGTAGGCCCTGCTAATTCCAGCGCAAAAGCTGTCAATCTTGTCTTGATCATGATCTTGGCATCGTTGGGTCCAATGCTATATTCTCCAACCGTTAGTGCTCATGATGGTCCAAATAGCGTAATATGGCCAATGGGTGGTGATGAAGACACCGGATGGGTCCTTCTAAACGCTTCAGGGGCAGACCCTGCAAACGGTACACAGGCTAGCACTGACTGGACTCTAGAATTCGCACCTGGAGCGATTCTTGGCAATGTTTCCATGGAAATTATGGTCGACGGAACAGAAGGCGTTACCATACAACAGCCTTTGCTATTGTCTCCCGATACCGGTCAAGTCCTGTTTGACTGGAGAGGAAATGGCTGGATGGGACAAAACTTTGGCTTTGATTCTGCCAATCCTCACCAAGGAAGACTAGGCCCCAATGCTGACGTAGGTGCAACTGTGACCATGCCTTCAGGTAGCGAAATTACCGAATTTGTCTTGGAAGCATTGGCACCAGCAGACCCATTCACGTCTCTCGAGCCGGTCGAGTTATACATCCAAGATTACGAAATTCATCCTGCAGATGGAAGAATGTATGCAGCCATTGGCACATTTGTAGTAGTATTTGACGCACAGTCTTCACCCAATGCAATCGACCTTTTTGAAATCGAGAATCCCGATGATAATTACATCACAGATTTGGCAATGGATGATTCAAACAATCGAATGCTAATTACAACTGCAAAAGGTGTCATGCATTCGATTAACTTGACAGATACAAGCCTTAACCCAGATTTGCCAGCCGAACCATCTGGTGGCGCTTGGAGCCAAGCGCACATAGACACAAATGGTGACTTGTTCGCATTCAGCGAATCGGGTGTGTTTACACTGAACACTGCTGGAACTGGCTGGACGCTAGAGCAAGCAAGTTCCACAAGTAACTGGCCTGCTGGTACACCGTGGAAAGTTTTCGAATATGATGGTATAATCTACGTCTCCTTATTGGATGGAGGAATTGGAAGATGGGACGTATCATCGATGTCTCCACAATCACCTTGGTCGACTGCAAACAATCTGCATTCAGATTTTATCAGTGATTTCGCAGTAGCTGGAAACCAACTTCTTATTTCATCTTTTGATGCTGGAATCGCTAGGCGTGACCTATCAAACAATTTCTGGCTTGCAACTTGGAATAGCGGAAACTGGTTGTCATCAGACGAAGTGCCAGGCCTGACCGTGGTCGATAACGAAATACAGATCCTTACTCAAGATACTGTTCACATCTACAACACTAATTCTGGTACGTTTTCTTCTTCGATTCCACTCAGCGATTTGGGCCTTATTAACGATGCACGAAACATAGTTCTATGGCCAAATTCCGGACCTAGGAGTCCTGCTAACGACACTGTAATGGTAACAGATGGTAGTGCAATACTAGCAATGCTCGAGCCAGGAAATTCACCACTGTACACCGGCGACTTCGTAATTGGAAGTAGCCCAAGTTCGGGTGACATGGAAGACGCAATGCAGTTCAACGGAATGATTTACGTTGGGAGTGAAAACTACCTTGACAGATACTCGTTAAGCCAATCTAGATGGCTTTCACCGATTGACATGGGTGATACGGTCTCCCAAATTGTGAATGATGGAACAAATGTCATGGTTGGAACCATGGGTAGCGGAATTCACATTGTCGACTCCTTTGGAAACGTCATCGATACATGGGATTCATCTGATGGATTACAATCTGATGATGTAACTGGTCTCGACGTAGAAGGAGATTGGGTAGTAGCAATCCATCCCGAAGACGGTGCTTCCGTCTTCAATACCTCAGTAGCAGGAACTGCTGTTTCACTAAATGAAGCAACAACCGACTTAGATTCTGACAGCCCAACAGGCGTTGCAATCCACAATGGTGTTGCCTACATTGGAACTCAGTTCAACGGATTGAATAGATACATAATCGCAAATCAAACATTCCTTGGTGCTTGGGTTTCAACCGGAATAAATGACGTAGATTTCGCGCCTGTGGCAATTCTTGGCTCCAACCCACAAGTGTTGCACATGGGATTGCCTGGATATGGTGTTGCGAGAAAAGACCTATCCACAGGTGAAATTTTGATTCCACTCACTCAAAAGCCAAACTCTCCGAACACAGGCGCCACTGAAGTTTTGCCCACAAACCAAGTCTACGCTTTAGAATCCTATCCTGGTAATTCTGCGATGATTATAGGGACTTCGAACGGGGCCATTAGATGGGATGGAAATACTGCAACAGCTCTTCCAAGAGGCGGTAGTTGGAATCTACAACCATCCCAATTCTTTGATTTTGCAATAGATTCTGGAATCTCTGGAGGCTCAATATATGCTGGAACAAACATCGGTGTTTGCGAATATTCGGTTGCAACCCTTGGTCTCAACGATTGTGTCAACGCCCAAGATGGGATGCCAAATTGGGGAGTTAGTGCCGTAGGATTTAACGGAACTACGATTTTCGGTGGAACGAGTAACGGAGTTGGATTAATCGACAAATCCTCACTTTCAGTTTACGACACATGGGAAGCTGGAGAAGACACCGACAATGCCCTTGTCGAGGTAATAGATGATATTGCATACATCGGCCTGAATGGAATCGGAGTTGCTAGGTACGACATACCAAACAATCAGTGGTTACCCACATGGACTGAAAGTAACGTACTAGACGGTGGTAACGGAGATCTAACTGGACTTGTGGCTGATATTAGGCCGGGACAAATTTGGATAGGGGGAGCAGATGGATTCCAACTAATAAATGTCACAACAGGTTCTGAGGAATATGACATAGAAAAGACTGGTAGTCTTTACATTGGAGGTGGGGACCCTTATGATTTAGCAATTTATGGTGACACACTTTACTATCACCAACGGTATGATTCCGATAGTGTTTACAGAATTGATATCGTCAATTACACCACTAAATCAATTCTCGATGCGGGCGCCCAGTTGGATGAAAACGGTGGCGATGTATACGGTATGGAAATTATTGGCGATGTGCTATACGTCTCTGTAGCAAGTGGTCAATGGTGGCAAACACAGGGTAGTGGCGGAATCGCCCTATACAACCTAACAACCGATTCTTGGCAGGCGGAATTACTGCCGAGTGGAGCTGTAAACAGAGTTACCTCTCACATTTCTTCCAACGGTATCGAATGGATATCATGGGGTGAAGAAAGACTAGAGGCGTTTTATCCAAATGGAACAAAACTTGGCGAATGGGATGACCTAGAATTCCCAATCAGAGAAATTGTTGACTTCGACGGCGAGACGCTGTTTGCTACAGAAGACGGTGTCGCTAGATTCGATGAATCCTCCGAACAATGGTTATCGGAATGGACTGCAGGGAACGGCTTGCCTAACTCTGCAGACGATATTGTCTACGAATTGTGGACCAACGGAACAGACCTTGTTGTTGGTACTGCAAGAAATCAAGGGTGGCAGGGAATTGACGGTGAAATCATGCACCTTGACTCAAGTGGAAACTGGGTCTCTTGGGACGGAGGCTCCAACGGAATACCAAACGGATATCCGATTGGAATGGAAATGTGCGGAGGATTATTCCACGTTTCTATGACTTCAAACAACGGAGGAGTTGCTCGCTTCGATTTAGATACTGGCACCGTTGAATCTGCTTTCACTACCTCCACTAGACTTGATGATGGCAATGCTGCAGCCGTTGCATGTGATGATGCAAATGAAATTCTGTACGTCGCTTACCACGACGATGGAGAACCTATCTCAAGGTATGACTATACCAACGACCAGTGGTTGACCAGCCTAACTTCGTCTACACACAACATTCCTAGTGACCCTGTTTGGTGGGGAGCAATGACCTATGCTGCCGGCAAACTAGTTATCGGATATGACATTGGAACTGAGGGTGACAATGTAATCGGTGGCGGTCTTGCGATTCTGTCTGCAAACGGTGCAACTGTTGGAACTGCCGGAATTAGAACCACTGGTTCGCCTGTTTCATCCGTAGACTGGCTTGGAACAGAGTGGTTGATCGGGCAAGCAGGAGGGACTTCTGGGTACTCTCACGTAGATACTATTGGACAGTCTGGACAAAATGTTATTCATGCATTGCCTAACCTTGTCAGCGGTCAAGTGACCTCGATTTCAGGCAACCAAACTCACGTTTGGGTCGCATCTGCATCATGGCAAAACACTGGCTCTGGAGTCCTACAAGGTGTCAAGTTGTCAAATGGTTCAGTCGAATGGCAAAAAGGTTGGACTATTCCTGCCAACACTGCAGTTACCGATATCGAACTTGTAGGCACTGACTTGTACCTTGCAAGCAATAACAGAGGACTGCGTCTATTGGATACAACAAACGGAACTCTACAGCCTCTACCAACAGGAATTCACAATTTTCAAGACGGCCTCAAAGTAGTTGGCGATGATTTGTTCATAGGACTGCAAGGCTCCGGTTCTTCTAGTGCTGGAATTCAAATTTTCAATACCACTACCGATACTTACACCGCAGGTAGATTACTTGCAGGTCTGCCTTCGAATAACATCAATTCCTTCCTAACAATAACTGAAACAACGCAATCTGGCCAAGTTACTGCTGAGACTGTATACATTGCAACAAATAATGGCGTTGCAAGATGGAACGCTACAGGTGACAAGTGGGAAACTGCATGGACTGCTCTTGATGGGTTACCGATTTCATTCGTTGAAGACATCATTGAATTTGATGGCGACATTTGGATGGCAACGCCAAACGGAATCTCGCAATATGAACCTTCGAATATGTCAATTACAAATTACGGTAAGACTGACGGCCTAATGGGAACATCGACATGGGGGCTAGTGGGAGCGACAACGAGCTCTACGGATTCTTCAGGAGTCACAACCACGCAAAATAGCCTGTTCATTTCCCATGATGGAAGAGGTACTGACAGACCAGGAATTACGCAGTTCAATACTGGTGCTCAGTCTGTTTCTGAATTACACCAATTCGACCAGTTGCCCTCCAATACAGTAACTGCTGTTACTGCTGATTTGTACGGAATTCATATCGCTACAGATGTTGGGCCTCTGGTCCATTGGATTCGCAGTACTGGTGATTTCAACGCTGGAGTCAATGTCTTTGGTATGCAAGACTGGCCTGTCTACAGTATGCGGTCTGATGGAAACTACTTGATTGCAGTAGGTGAAAATGGTGCTACCGTGATTCAAGCCGGTACCAATGGAGGACAAATCATTGGACGCTATTCGGCAATTGAGTCAACAGGAGGAAGTGTCGTTAGCAACTCCTTCGTTACACTCTCCACTACCGACGGATTGAGAATGTGGAATTTGAATACTGGCGATGAAGTTCCACCGACCACAATGCGCAGAGCGGACCCACTATCGGTTGGATTTGAGTTACAATTCCAAGACATTACGGAATTCACCCACCCAGGAATGCAAGTTTCAATAGTTGACCCAAGTAATCCTGTTACACTCTCGACTGACGGGACTCAAGGCCCTCACGGAATCCCTATCCAAACGTCAGCTCTGACATTCTCATCACCGGTAGACGGTGCTGCAACCTGGGCTAAACTGGTTGAGTTGAAGTACAACGCTACAGTTAATCTGTCCAACGATCCAACGTTCATCACAAGTTTACAATATGCAGTCGACAATGGCGTTCTTCTCAACGGAACCAGAATTGTAACACTAAGTCTGAAATCTCCATCTAATGGTAGTATGTGGGTGAAATTAACCTATGATTGGTTCAGAACCGAGACCCCGGTCCAAGGCCTATCTCTGTGGGATAGACCCGATGATGGTGGTCAAACACTAATGGCAAATTGGACATTAGTACACGATGATGATTTTGCTAGATATGCGGTTTATCTGAACGAAGGTCCATGGGCAACTCAGCCAACTGCTGCTGACCTCCAGCCTCGTGCTCCAGATGCAACAGTGAGTTTGCATTCTAGACTGCAAACAGAAATTTCTACAATTAACGGACAACCTCTCCAAGACGGCACAGAGTACTGGGCTGTTGTAGTTGTAGAATACAACGATGGAAGGTTTGGAACACCTTCGTCTCCGTTCGGTCCAGCAAGCCCTAGCGATGAAGTACCAACTCCACCGAAATGGGCTACAGCGACTTCAGGCTCAACCGTGGTTAGCGCTGATGGTGAAGTATTTGCTGAGTGGGCACGATGCGAAGCTCTTGACTTGTCTACTACAAACGTTTACGCTTCAACCACTGAAATCACCGATGCTTTAGGGCTTGATGTTCACACCGAATTCATTCCTCAAATTGGTAATGCCAGTGTGATGACCCTTGAAGCGGGTAAGCCACATTGGCTTGCTTTCACATGCGCAGATGAGGCCGGACAAGAAGATCTGGTCAATGCCACAGTTATCGGACCGGTCGTTCCAACCGGAGGAATAGATGATGGCGTCCCTCCTCCGAAACTAGCTGATGTTTGGGCAGAAGACGTTCCAAACGACGATGGAGGTCGTGTGCAGATTGGATGGACAAACTCAGTTGCTGATGACTGTGCCTTCGTAACAGTTTACATGATGCCGGCTCAAGAGGGAGAAAATGTCCCAACGAATGTTGTCGATATGGAAGAAGTAGCAATCGTACCTGATTGTGAAACCAACATGACAATCATCGATTCAATCGGTGAAGATTCCTTAATCGATGGCCAACCATACTGGATAGGTGCTGTAGCATTTGACAAGTGGCTAAATGGTGACTTAGGAGACGTAACAGTCCTCGAAGTCACTCCATTTGTTAACAATCTAAACGGCCCTTCAGAGCCTGAAAGAATCAGCGAGTTGAACGCTTATGACCACCCTGATGATGACGGAACTGCAATAGATATCTCATGGGCTCCTTCACAGGTTGATGATTTCGATTACTACGTAATTTGGGTGTCTGAATATCCACTAGATGACCTAACTGAAACCTGGGAAAGAGCAGGGACTGAACCTGGAATTTGTGGATGTATAGTAATGGACAAACAGTGGATTGATACCGAGAAGAGTCCTATCGAACTGACATTGAATACTGCTCTTTACGGAGGGAATAGCCTTGCAACATCCATCCCGCAACAAATAATGCCTGATGTTCCGCTTTACGTTGCAGTTACTGTACACGACGTGAAAGGAAATGTACATCTCGACAATCTAAACACTGCTACTGCAACACCGATTGATAATCTAGCAGATACTACACCGCCGGACAGACTATCTGGATTAAACCTCTATGACAGAGCAGGTGATGATGGCACAGCAGTAATGTTAGAATTTGATTTGTCTGAGGATAGCGATGTTGCTTACTACGAAGTATATGCTGCTGCATTTACTTTCACATCTGTAGGCCAGAGTGGAACTGTAAAGTCTCCTGTCGCAACCCTCGACAGGTCTCCAACGCTACCGCTTACAATCGACATTCTAGTGTTTGATACACTGGTTGTTCCAAATACACCGGTTACTGTTGCGGTTGTCCCTGTAGATTGGTCCGGTAATGCATACAGAGACAATCTCGTTACTTCTACAGCTATCGCAATCAATGATGGAATTGAGGACGTAGGAGCTTATCTCCCTGATATTGAAGGTGTCTCCCTCGAATG
>CEPU01145773.1_pt1 | contig 11850 bp, 18 predicted proteins | sample 530471 | NCBI WGS metagenome assembly CEPU01 (sample SAMEA2620194, study PRJEB7988) | marine metagenome | biome: marine biome (ENVO:00000447); feature: surface water layer (ENVO:00002042); material: "saline water (ENVO:00002010), including plankton (ENVO:xxxxxxxx)" | depth 5 m | reverse complement strand
ACGACCTCAACAGCAACCTACAGGCTGTTCTTCGAGACAACGCATCGGCCATGGTTGGAGCAAACAATCAGTTCATGGCTATTCTCATTCGCAAACTGGATGAACTTGAGGAAAGACTCTCATCCGATGATCCAGCATTCACAAACATCCTTTACAGCAACCCCGAACTTTTCAACGAAATTTCGTCAAGACCCGATGAGGAAGATGAGCTTTCAGTTGAGGAAGAGTTCGCTGCGAAGGAAAAGATTGCTGAAATGGTGCAAGAAGAACACCCCGAGTTGCTTACTACAGGTGAGGAAAGCATCTCTGAATTGGCTCAAATGGGTTCCTTGAATCCAATGTCAGAAGAAGAAATGGATGCCAGCCTCACTGCGGCGCAGGAAGAAATGTTGGCTGAATTGAACGGTGCGGATCATTTTGACGGAACATACGAGAGATTGAGAACAAAATTTGAGCAAGACAACCATGATGAAAAACGCATCCGTGCATCGTTTGATGCATGGAAAGCAAAGGAGATCAAATGGCATGAGTTTGTGAAGGCTGCAGGTGGCGTGAAGAACGCTGGAATGTGGAAGAAAAGGTTCACAGAAGAATCGTCATTATGAATAGGTTGGACTCCATGCATCTGCCATGAGCGAGTCGGCGTGGGAGGCGTATTCTTCCAACGGCGATGTTGGGCTCGTCAAGTACATGACAGCCAATGGAACGCTCTCCTATCAAAAGGGAGATTATGTCCAGGTCTATTTGGACAGGCTTCGTGACATCGCTCTTGATTTTGATGTGCAGGACATCATGCTTCTCGAGTTGGCGTTGAGGCTCGGCAGCGTTGACTCCATCGGGACGCCTCGTGCCCAAGGCCAATACACGGAACGAATCGATGGCAGGTCTTTGTATCGCAAACCAGAGCAAGTGAGCGATGGACAACTTCGAAACATGATCAGCAAAATCTCAATTGAACTCAATTCCCAAAAAATCGCACCTGGAACGCCAATAGGTGCGATATCTGCAACTTCAATCAGCGAACCCATTTACCAAGCGGGTATGAGGACATTCCACTACGCTGGTGTATTGACAAAGGATGTTGATGTGCTTGATGTGCTCAACAAACAGGTTTCAAACACGCCCGATCCTCAAAACTCCGAATTGGCTCTTGCTCTGCAAACCAAACTTAAGTTCGATAAGGCGGCAGTTTTCAACCTTGCATCCAAGCTTGAACGCAGGAGGCTCAAGGAATACGCTCACTTCACCAAGTACGACCCCATCTACCACGAAGCACTCGTCAACGACCAAGTGGCTGAAATCGACAGAGAAATTGATGCATACCTCGGAGGGAGTTCTTTCGATGTTCAATACGAAGTCGTAGAGAGGGGCGAAAAAGTGTCAAAGACCAAGAAGGGTCTGCCGCTGCACGAGATTTGGCAATACAACCGTTCTTTCTACGACAAAATCATTGCCGAGAGAGATGCAAAGATGTATGTCAACGACTCCACATACGCTCCAGAGTATCAAGCATTGCTTGACAAAAAGAAAAGAGTGCAACAAGTGTTCTTGGATGCAATTCTCGAAGCAGGAAGAGGATCATCCTACTTGATTTACCTCTACGACAGAGAAGCGGACGATGGTAAACAGCGTTCTTTTACGAAAGATTGGAACCAAATTCTCAACGAAGTTCAATTGAAAGCAATTGTTCGTCGGCAAATCAAAGCGAGCGACGGAAGGTTCCGGCAGGTCAGCGCATTCCCTGGTTTGTTCAAGAACGCAAGGGTCGATGAAACAGAGGTCATGGTCAATGGCCTTGCTCGCCCTGGCGTGATACTCACTTTTCCCTTCCTTTCATCAAGACTGGACATGAGCCTACAAGGGATATTCCCAAATTTGGAGTTTTGCAACGGATGTAAAGCTCCCGTGACCCTTGCGAAACTCGTCAACAAAAAATCAAAGGCAGACAAGAAGGTATTTGACGATGAATCATGGGACACTGCAACACCAATTGATTCCTACACCATGGAGATCGTTCAGCAAACATTGAGGGATGCTGGCGTTCTCACAAATCCCGAATCAATGAGTGATACAACAGGTCTTGTTGAGGTGGACATGACTGGTTCGGATTACTTCGACTTCGAGATAGCAGAGTTGAACAAAACCTTCCGCAGATGTTCCGAATGTGGAGGCGGATGGTTCAATGTCGCCATCACGCCTAAGAAAATTGACTTTGACAACACCGAGTCAAAGGCAGAATACATCGCAGCGTTCTCGGACTTGACGAAGTCTTCTGTTGGTACAGACAGCATCGCCCCGAACGCAGGAGACATGCCTGCCACAGCATATGCAGACATGGTTCGCTATCCCGGGTTCAGTGCTCAAGGGCAGCATCATGATTATCCTCTTCACACCATGCACTCCGGAAAGTTGCCGTGTGATCCTGACCCAAACGAATGGTTCCTGCATATCATGGTGGACGACCCGAATGACGGGCGAAATGATACATTCAGGGGACATTTGGAAACGGCACAGCATTCGGACTTCCTTCTGGTAGACTTTGAACGGTGCAATTCAAACAACCTCCGAGAAGTGGAATTGGTGCTTGGAATCGAAGCAGCGCGATTCACACTTGCGCATGAAATGGCGGCTGGACAGGATTCCACCATGAATTACAAGCATTACATGTTGCTCGCTGACACAATGACCAACGGAATCACAATCAAGACCGCTTCCGCAGGTTCTTCCTCTGTTCGTGGTGTCGCTTCGGAAAAGGGCAATCGCACAGTCATGAAACGAGTCCCTGCTGACACGCCCGATGAAATCATCATCGATGCCCTGGCTGCGCAGGGACAAAGTGCCCCACTTGATGCTGATGGCAACCTTGAGAGAGAACCCGCCATCACCAAGTTGGAACTTGCAACAGCAGAGCATTACGGAAGCGTCCTTGCGCAAGCTTACGAGCGACAAAATCAAGTTGTGCTACGAAGAGCCGTCCAGGGGCTATCCGACGATCTCACAGCCCCCAATTCGGCACAAATCGTTGGCGTTCCAGTTCGCTCTGGAACACAAGGCGGCGCAACCAAAGGAAAATACGGTACTCCAAACCTTGAATCCATCATCGAATTGATTGATCTCTTCTTGACGACAGGCGACATCATTCACATGAATCGCCTTGAGACACTGTTGAAAGGGCGGGTGCCGACTCAAATCCTACAACTCTTGAAAGGCGAGCATTCGGGCATCTCCCGAGCAATGGATAGGATGGCGATAGAAGCCTCTGGAAGCCTGTGGTGGCCTCGAGGTGAAGAGGATGGCATAGGAGACCTCACACAAATGATGTTTGATTTGAGAAGAAAGAAGGCAATCGGGCTGCCAACCGTAGGGCTTGAAGAGAAAATCCGAATTCACGAGGATTTGCTTGCCGACACGGAATTCTCCGATTTGATGAGCAGGTATGTGGTTCTGTCCAAATCACTGGACATCGTCCGTAGGATTTACGGATTGGATCAGTAGAGGAACCGTTTCAAAGCAAGCGTCCTCGGTACAGCCTTGACATTCAATTTGTTCAATACCTTCTGTTCTTCTGGATCTCTTTTGACTTCGTTCTCGGGTGTTTCCTTGTAAATTTTCCAAAGGGCGCTGATTTCCTTCTGCTTCTTCCCTTTGTGATAAGCCCGAAATTCTTGCCATGTCATTTTGTCCATGACACTCCCATGCGATTTATCCGTTTAACCGTAGCGACATCATTATGAGGACCTCCGGACACTCTGCGGGCATGTCCGACGAATGCGAATGCGACGAGCCCTGTCCACGCCACTCTGGTTGCCACCCCACGAGTTGCCAACGATGCGGTGAAATCATCGAATGACCCTGTTTTCACAGAGGCCAAAAAAATAGGCGACCCTGTTTTCACCAGGGCCGCAAAATTCGCCTGCCTTCAAGGACGAAGGCAGGTGTTCAGTTCAAATCAATTTCTCCTTAATCCATATCACGGGCACGAGTATGATAAATCCGACAAACATCACGATCACACGCAGTATTGCGTATGAAAGTAATCCGATATAGCCGAAATACCGTATAGCACCCCTTTTGTTCTTCAAATCCAGCTTGTTTTCAATCCAATCAACATCGCTCGCCATGTTCAGTTTCTCCAGTGTAGCCCTCGGAACCTGTCGTGGTTCATCTGTTCATCGAGTGAGTCGAGCATGCGCTGTCTCACCCTGGGCTTATCTTTGAAGTTTCTTTCTATCCAATCAAGACCGTCTTGATGAATTTTCTCAATGTGTTCTTCGTAATCGCTCACCCACTTGACTTCGGAATTGGGAAGATAACCTGGTATCCAAGATCCGCCGCAACCGCCTCCAGTCCTGTGCCATTCTTCATACCCTGTGCTCATCATTCCATTGGAATACAGAATCAGGTTTCGATGGTAATGGCATTTTGAAGGCTTGTGGTGCAAATAGAAAACAGTCCACTCCAATGGACCGTTCGCACCAATCATCGATATTGCAGGCATCCCGTTATCGTCGAGGTTTTGGAATTGCTGCTCATACGGGATGATCGTTCTCTTCCACAAATCGTGCTTCTTGCAATGATTGGGAAGTATCGGTCGTTCTCCGTGTCGTGGCAATTCTTCACCGCTATCGATTCTGAACTGCAACTCGGTAATTCCGTTTTTCCATGCCTCCAACATTGCAGATGCTTCATCCGCAGTCTTTTCGAGTTCTTTCTCAACCTTTTTCATCAGCCATCCGCTGTTTCTTTGCTTGAGTATCGTCATGTTCAGTTTGGCCCATCGGATTCCCCGTATGCGCCACTTGGTAAAGTCCAAAACTTCGTTTTGATTGTTTGACTTGGACTTCGTACACCATGGCCCAAAGCGTGTTCTGGTCGGGCGTTTTCGTATGGTGTTCCTTTCTCAACCAATTCCCGGACACTCACTCCTTGCTTGATTGTGAAACCGAACTCCTCTTCGTATTTCGCAATCCTCTCTACCATTTCTGGATAGAGTGCGTCGGCTGATGCCCATTGATTCGCATTTCCAAAGATGCAGGTGATACAAGACAGCCTGCCCCAGCCAAGCCAGTAGGCTGGATGCGTTCGGATGCTGTGCTTTTGTATGATGCCCCACACTTGTTCTTCACTCCAGTCGTGAATCGGTCTCCAATGATGCACCGTTCTCAATTTTCTGTTGCAACGGTGGTCCTCGAAGGTTTTGTACTTGGATCGTGATTTGCTTTCTTCTGCTCTCTCACCGGTCACAACAAGAGTCTTCTTGCCTGTGAACCGTTTTTGATTGTTGATTGCTGCGCTCATCACATCAATTTTCAAGTAGGCACTGCACCAGCGCACTCGTAAATCCGCAGAGACCTGCGGGAACTTACGCCTTGTTCCATCTGGACCTTTACCTCCAGATGAACCGATGCTGCCGTCCTCGTTTTCCCAATACACCTTGCCTGTCGGGTTTCCGTTTCGCAACATCTCTTGTTCAAATCCCCCTTCTCTCCAACTGAAATAGATGGGGACATTGAATTCAGTTGCGAATTGGCGACAGTAATCCTCCGTAATAGGCCAATCCATGAATGGATCACTTCCTGGAGCGCCATCGATGAGATGGTGCCACAGTTCGATTTTGGTTCTGTCCACACCTCTGTCCAGCAAATCAAGGAAACATGCTGTTGAATCCTTCCCTCCGCTGAAAGCGACAATGATGTAGTCGTATTCTTCCAAATTTTCCATGTTCAGTTCATTGAATGTCAAGAATGCGGCATATTTCCAGCCACGCTTCTATCTTTGATTTCCATTCTTTCGCCCTCTTATCCAGTTCTCGGGTGGAACGCCCCTCCTCCACTACCTGTCCGTCAATGATCACTTTGATGTGATGCTCAAGCAACAATTGTGGCCCAAAATCGGAGCCATATAGTTCATCAGCCCTCACCAGTGATTTGGCGAGAAGGATTTGATACCTTTCTGCTCTGATGCTTTTGTTCAAAACAGGGTCAGCGTTTGTTCTCTTCGTCGCATCGACTTTCATATCATTGTAGATGTTGAGGCAAGCGGAGCATGTTCTCTTTTCTCTCCTCGGCGTTGTCCCATGTTGGTGGTCGAATGAATCGACCAAATATCGCATCTCCGTGTTGGGCAGAATTCTCTTGCATTCATCGCTGCGCGATAACAAAGGACTCTCACACTCCGATTCGTAGGGACAGTTGCCTCCACATTTGAAACAGGATCCATCGCTTTTCTTCGCCTTGTACCTCCTTCTTCGGCCATTTTTGTCGTAATCGGCCAAACAGTTGTACTCCGGTTTGAATTTCACAACCTCGGTCATGTTCAGTTTTTCCCGTCAGGCTATTTCTACTTCCTTTGGGAAGTTGCTCACGCTTGAGCCAATCCTGTTTCGGATTTCTTTTCTTTCCCGCCTGTTGTCTCCAAGAGCCCATGCGTACACATGGTTTCCTGGATGGCGTATCCGGTTCATTGAGAGTCTCGCTCGAGTGGCGAATTCTCTCCATGTCTCTGTGTCCAATTTCGGAGAAACACCCGCTTGGAGCAGTTTCCGATAGGCATATTCCCTGCCTTGCTCTTGGTTGCGAACCTTGCTGATTGTGCGTGCGGTGATCACATTTCCATCTTCACCACTCACAACCATTTTCTTCGCTGTTCTGCCGAGGTAAGCTCCGTTGTGGGCTTGGTAAATCGTACCCACATGCCCTGGCATCACAACCTCCTTCGCAGCGTTGAAACGCACGATGGGGTCAGATGTAGCCATGACAGAGTCAATCATCGGCAGTTCTTCCTTGAGCAAGTTGAACGATTGCGCCAAGAACCATGTTTCACCATTGGCAGGCACATCGTCAAGGAGCACGAAACGCCCGAGATCAATCCCTTGCTGGTTTTCGCACTTGAGCCACTTTGGAATCACTTGTTGAGACATGGGTACTGAAAACCCGGCTACGCCGCAGACTTCGTGGCCACCGTCTTTGTCGTCTCGAATCAGCCCCACATTCAATCGGGAGGCTACATACGAACCGCTGTAGTGGTGTTCTGTCACGAAATCCTTTGCGACAACCTTTGGAATGATTCTGGCGTGATAACCGCCACCTTCAATGTCGATGGGTTCACCACTTGGCCTGTAAAGCGAACGATGATTTCTCCATCGTTGGCACACCACCTGGTCTCCACCTTCCATTTCTTTCAATATCCTCTCCATGAGATTCATGTTCAGTTTTCCTTGAAGAGTTTCTCAATCGCTTCAAGTGCAATTTCGTTTGCATTCTTCTTTGCGTCGTGCCCTCTCCACGGTTTGTCCGCTTGTTGCCACCATGCAATAATCCGTCCTGTTTGAGACGCTATGATCTCATCGACCGTGTCTTTCCCAAACATGACATCTCCCAGTTCCTTTTGGGCTTTGGTTAGGGTGTGCTCCCCCAACCATTCTTCTAAGCTTCCTTCCTTGGGTTTTGCCTCTTCGAATTTCGTCCAAATGCGAAAACACGCCTCTTCACTTGGGTTTCCGCAGTATGCTTCGACAATGTCTCCCGGTTGTTCAAATGTCAATGTTTCTCCGCAACATGGACATTCTGCATCTTCATACCGAAGAAGCAAATCACGAACATCGTGATTGACCGTCAAGACCTCTTCTGTCTCTTCATAATCGTACATGTTCAGTCTCGCTTCGGTATCCAAATCGTTTCGTGCTCGCCGTATTCAACAATCACGATCTCTTCTACTTCGTAGCCCTCCTCAATCAAATGAGGAACATTCGTATCAGGACAACTCGATGCGAACATGATGTATCCTTTGTAGGGTGGGTCGAGCTTGTCTCTCGCATTCCACAGTACGGTTTCGCAAAAATGTCCTTCTCTTCTTTCGACGCTTCTTTCGTCCATGTTCAGTCTTCATCCGTCCAATACGCCTCTATGGGGCCACTGGGCAGGTAAATTTTCGCTCTTGCTCCCTTGGGATATTGGCGTTCTGCTTCGTCAATCACTGTTCGTTCAAGGTATTCCTTCAATTGCTTCGCCTCTGTTGCCGAAATTTCGGGGTGAGGCCAATTGCTGATGAAAGCGATGAAATCGAGTCGGCCTATTGCCGATCTCGAGTAGTGTACATCGTCACACCACAATTCTTCTCTATTGAATCTGTCTTGAAGAGGGCATTCCTCGGCCAAGACGATTTGTTGGATTCTCCATACGGTGAATTGTTCGTCCATGTTCAGTTCTTCTTTTGCCTTGCTTCCCATGTTTTTTTGCAACATGGTTCAAGGTCATATTCCCACCTTTCCGGATCGTTCGCACATACATCGCAAAAATCACATCCATCATCACATTTGATGATATGGATGTCCTTGCTCTTGTAGTAATTCGCATCAACAGCGCCCGAAGTCCACGGGTATTGTCCACAGTAATCGCATACAGTGATTGTAGCCATGTTCAGTCCTTCTTTGTCTTCCTTCTGGCGTTCTCAACTTTGGTGCAGGCTTTACACCTGCTCTTCAAACCAAATTTGCCTCTGCCATTGTTTCCAAAGTGTTGATCATCTGCAGGAAGGTCGGGTCCGTCCTCGTGATGGCATCTCCCGTCAATCCCATTGCATCGTTTCGTAGTTCCTGGTGGTAATGACCTCCAAGCGCCTTTCCCACGCTCTCTTTGCGCTTTCTCGGCTTCTGGATTGTATTTTTGCCTCGCCTTATCACAGGCTTTGCACTTGGAACTGAAAGATGTCGATTTGTATCGCTCATCCTTCCGTCGAAACTCGTAGAAATCTGTCATGGGCTTTTCTTGCCCACATGCTGTGCATGTCTTGGTTTCCATGTTCAGTTTTCATTGCCAAGAGGCGATAAGGTTCACCCTCGGTATGGAACCCACTGCTCGAGTTCGTCCGAGTAGATCATGTATTGCCCATGCCAAATGATGCACCATTGTCCGTTCATCTCAAACGGTTCGTTCTCAATCCTTTCCGGCTGTTGGAATTGCCTTGGCATCTCTTGTGCCAAGCTTGCGTTGACAGGTTGAACTGGTTGCAACACTGGCAACCAAGACCAAATCGCCAACACGGCCATGCCTCCCCAAAACGCTGGAGAGTGTACCCATGATGGCAAGTCAAAGTTCGGTATGTCGTATTCGAAGTATTTCGCCCCAAAGTACGCAATCGTAAATCCGGCAATCGCCAGCCCAAGCAATCTTCTTCCGATGTTTGCCCACATGTTCAGTCAGTTCACCCCAGGAGATTCATCCGCATCAATGCTTTCATTCAAATCCCACATTGCCGGTGCAACCATTTTGAGTTCCTTTCTCGCTTTCAGAATGGAGTGTACGCTTGCATGATACGCTCCTTCCTTGATTTTCTGATTCACTGCTTCCCAAATCATGCTGGTCGAAGCAGGTCCCTGTTCTCGTTGGATCACTTCTCTTGCTATCTTTGCAATTCTGTCCTTCTTGTTCATGTTCAGTCTGTTCATTCAACTTGCCACGGAATTTCGGCTTGTAGGATTGCTTTGTATCCATCATCACCCCAGTCGTCGCCAAGTGTCTCCTTCAATTCCTTGCCGATTTGCTTACGCATACTTCGAACCTCGTCTTTGATGCCCAAGCGATGAACAATTGTTTCCATTTTGTAGCGGTAATATTTCTCCGCATCCACAATGCGCTTGTACTTCGCTTCCATGTTGTCAATTTTGACTTGAAGTTGATCTACTTGATTTTTCAATGCCTTTGCCTTGATGCTTGAAAGGCCATCGGCTTCAAGAATCTCTATCCGCTTGCGTTGTCTCCGAATCTTCCTCTCTTGCGCCGACATCTTTCGGTTCAAATCCCAAAAGTAATCGAGGACGCCTTGACTTGCATCTTCTGGATTGATTTCGTCCATGTTCAGTTTTCCTTACGAATCAATTTGCGTTCGTAATTCTCATTGATGAAAGCATTCAATGTCCAGCCAAGCAAATCCTCGTCTGTTTGCACAAACAAGAACCCAAGTTCAGCCGTCTTGATGATTACACCGCCTCTTTTGCCCATTTCGTAGTCCTCTCGGTCTGCGATGCATGCCAGCTCATTGAATACCCCGTGCGAGGTGTAAGCCGTCTGCGTATAGCCAAGTTCCTTTGCAAAGATTTCAGCCTTCTCCCAATCATCTTCTTCGAATGGCAGGCTGCGAATCGTCTTCACTCCTTTCAGATCAACATTCGTTGTCATGTTCAGTTCTCCTGTTTTTCTTCCAATGCTGCAATTCTCTCGGACTGTTCCTTCAACTGCTGTCGCAAGGCCAGAATTTCTTCCTTTCCCGGCGCGGTGTGCTTTTCCCACAATACCTTCAATTGCTCATTGAATGTGTGGAAGTTCGCATCTTCCATTGCGCTGTACATCGTTTGGAATATCCGTTCGCCATCAAACTCGAAATATCGGGCAATCAAAATTCCCAGTACCTCTGCGTCAGAAGCCTCGTAATCTCCTCGGAAGAGTTTCCACTTCTCTTTCTCAATCAGTTGCCTCAATTGTTCTTCATGATCAACCATGTTCAGTTTTCATCGATGAAGAACTTCGTTCGGTCTTGACGGTAAATGGTCACTTGTCCCGTTTCCGTATCAATGCCCGTAGCGATTCTCCCCTCATCGTGGAATTCGCACATCTCGCCCAGTTCGGCGTTGTACCATTCTTTGCTCTCGCATGTCACCAAAGCCCAATCACCTTCTGCATAACTCAAGGTCTGCAGTTTCGTTGGGTTCACCCACACGCCGTAGTATGCCGCATCCTGGCTGGTGTCAAATTGCATCCAACCTTCTTGTGTGCAGTTTTCTGCAAAGTCCACTACATATCTTTCCGATGGCCTAAACGCTCGTTGAATGACTCGTCCCTCCTTATCCACAATTTCATATGTGCCATCGGACTTCTTCTCACCAACAATTCGGCCTATCTTTTTCTTCTCTATATCGGCAAACAACCCTTCCAAAAGTTCGTTGATTTCCATGTTCAGTTTTTTGCCCATTTCTGGACTTCTCCCTTCATCCATTCAATGTCGTCGTCAGACATCCCTGTGAATTTTTGATGGAATTCCCAATCAATGTGTTCGGGCTTGTAGATTCCTCGTTTCATCACTTCCTCAATGGCGTACTCGCCGTTATCGTGCATGTACCAATCATCCATTTTGAAGTGTTCATACCCGCCATTCATTTCGATTGGTCGTGTTTTCGGGTTGGGGTTCTTCTCGAGGTACTTCATGAAGTTCTCGTCGTCCCTGTCCCATTCTTTTCCGGACCATTCACAAACCCATTTGGCGACCTCGTATTCAGCATCGTCCCAGAAACCCATCAGGATTTCTGCTTCGGTGTAAAAGATTGCGCCCTGTTCTTGGTCGTCATTTGAGTACCATATGCCTTTGATTGCCCCTTCTAAGTCGCGCTCAACGCAAAAGTTCAGGCTCTCCGAAGGTGTGCTGCAATCGTGATCCCAACAGAACATTTTGTAGAGGATGTTCGTTGCTTTTGCTGGAGGCCAGATGCCCTCGTAGACTTCACCTTCCTTTTGCTCACACAAAGGGTGCCCTACCGGGAAGGTAAAAGGCGTTCTTGTCGGTCCCTTGTTCCATTTCAGCACCGTACAACGGATTTTGTTGTCCCCTTCGTATTCGGGCTTGGTGCTAAACCACTTTGGATCATTGTCGTTCATGTTCAGTATTCGTCGTTCAAGTCAATGTTTAGGCTCAACCATGCCTCGCGGCGGATTGAACTTTGAACTTCTTCGTTGTCCTTGAAGGCGTGGGCGTCATGTATGCATTTCACGGCATACCTTTCCGATTCATTGTCCATTCTCATCAACAGAGTTGCGAGTTTCGGATCAATGTAGTAGTAGTTTTCCATCACCCAAGCTTCTG
>CEPU01021631.1_pt1 | contig 11870 bp, 9 predicted proteins | sample 530471 | NCBI WGS metagenome assembly CEPU01 (sample SAMEA2620194, study PRJEB7988) | marine metagenome | biome: marine biome (ENVO:00000447); feature: surface water layer (ENVO:00002042); material: "saline water (ENVO:00002010), including plankton (ENVO:xxxxxxxx)" | depth 5 m | reverse complement strand
TATTACAGTACTATTGTACGACTTCGCAAGCTCATGAACGTGTTTAGCACCTGCTATGGAACCCTTAATTGAAGCTATTTGATCTATATTTCCTAATCCTTTACCTGCATTGAAGCAGCCTCCTCCATTAGAAAATTGAATTATAACGGGTGCATTTAATTTTGCTGCTGTCTCTAATGTTGCGTTAATTGAATTTGATCCGATTACGTTAACTGCAGGAAGAGCAAATTTCTTTTGTTTTGCTAAATCAAAAATTTTTTGAACATCATTTCCAGTAAGTATACTCATATTTTTATTTTGAAAGGCAAAACTAGTAAGAAAAAAGGAAGTTAAAAAGGATAATTCAAACCAATATTAAAGACAGCTTTTTTTAATGAAAAATCTTTTAACCATCTTCTGCTTTTTGCTGATGATGGATTGTATGTTTTTAAACCCATATCAAGTCTAAAAATGAACAATCCAGAATCATATCTTAATCCAAATCCACTTCCAATTGCTAATTCATCAAGATCTTTGAGGCCATCAAAACTTCTTGAAGATTCATTTGTATCATCAAAAATATTCCAAATGTTTCCAATATCTGAAAATAAAGCACCATTAAAATTTCCAAACATTTTAAATCTGTATTCGAGATTTAAAGCTAGTTTGAAATTAGCTTCATTAAACTCGTTTTTAGCACCACTTGAGCCTGGTCCTAGTTTATAAACTTCCCATGCTCTATTGTCATTTGATCCTCCACCAAAAAATGATTCTGAAAATGGAATATTATTAGAATTACCAAATGGAACAGCAATTCCTCCAAAATATCTTAAAGCAAAAGTAGAGTTATCACTTATATCCCAATGTCTAATAAAGCTATATTCCATCTTTATAAATTGGGAAAATTCTAAATCTGAAATAAGCTTTTTTCCCTGATTATTTTTTTTAGATATTAAACTAGCTAGATTTCCGGATGATTTTAATTTAAGTTTCCATTGTTTAAAATTTCTTTTATCATATCTGTTATCATAATTATTCGAAATTTGAAAGCTTGAACCAATAATTAGATTATTTGCAATAAGTCTTTCTCTTCTTCCTTCAATATATTTAACCAAAGAATAATCGTCATTAGTTGTAACTAAATTCTCATTTAATATGTCATTTATAAATAAATTAATTCCATTTGGAATGGATAATTCATTATTAGTGAAATATTTTGGGTCTGTAGTATATTTTTTTGAAATTAGATTTATTTGTTCATAAGAGTTTGAGTAAATATTAAAGTAATTTTCAATATTTTTATTATTAATTAATTCAATCTCTAAAGGTGAAAAATTAAAAAATTTTTTAGAATTAGACCATGCATAATTATAATTAAACTTAAAACTATTTCTATCTAATCCAATATTATTTTGGTTTGATGACCCTAAACTTAAAAATGTTCTTTTATTTTCCAAAGATTTTGATGAATTCTCAAAGATTAAAAACCTTGGAAAATCAATAGTTAAATCATAATTAACCTGAGAAATTGTTTTATCCCCAGATTTCCCAACTGATCCGCTGGCAGAAATATTAAAATTTTCTCCTTTTTTGAAAAAATTTCTTGATTTAAATCTATTTTCAAAAGCTATACCAATATCCTCAATATCAGATTGCTTTATATCAAAACCAAATCCAAGTCTAAATCTTTTCTTGTTATTTAAAATGATATTGGCATTTAGTTTATTTCCATTTATTTCATCATATTGAACAGATGGAAAATTAAATAAATCAAGACTGTTAAGTTCCTTGAGTGTTACTTTTCTCAGCGAATCATTAAAAATAGAACCTTCCTCAAACTTGATTTTTGATAATATAAAATCATCTTTAAATCTAAAGTTTGTTTCATTATCAACTTGTTTTAAAATAATATTATTTATTTTAAAAATTTCATGTTCATTTCCACCAATTATTATTTCTACAGGAAGAGAATAATTGTTGCCTGCAGGATCAACTTTAACAGAAAAAGAAATAGAATTTATTTGAAATCCATAAATACCATTATTTCTAAATAAAGTGTAAAGTCTATTTCTTTCTAAATCAAAATTTTTTGTTTCAAAAAAATTATTTTCAATTATAAATGATTTTGATTTGTTAGCCTCATATATGGAATCAATAATCTTAGATTCTATTTTTGAATTTATTTCTCCTAAATAATATCTTGAGCCTGTTTCAATATTAAAATCAACAAAAGCTTTTTTATTCGGGATTTTTGTTACTTGAAAAGAAATAGAGTTATCGAGATATCCAATGTTTTGGAAGTAAAGATTTAAATTATCCAATGATTTATTAATTTCAGAACTATCTATTAAACTAATTTTTTCACCATTATTAATCTTCCAATCATTAAAATTTTTGAAGTATTTTTTTAATTGTAATACTTGTTTTTCAGAAAAAATATTGTTTAGTTTTTTTTGTTTTTTTTGTTCATTAACCCATATATCAAAAATACTATCAGGATTTTTCTTGGCTGAAGATGAAATCATTGCATTGAACGGAATCCCAAGTAATTTCGAATTCTCCTTAAAAGTTATTAAATCAGACAGAGAGTCTTTTTTAATCAGATTTCCATTTATTTTGATATTAGTTTTTTCTAGTATCAAATCTTCATGGTTTAAGGATTTTTGCAATGAACAATTAACAGTAAATAATGATAGTACAAATATTAGTTTTATTTTTACTAGGTTTTTAAACATATTATATAAAGTAAAAATACAGCTAATTAAATGGTTACCAAAAATGAAATAAAATTCATTAAATCTTTAAGGGATAAAAGTATTAGAAATAAATTTAACTTATTTGTAGTCGAAGGAAAAAAATCAATTAATGAATTTTTAAATTCAGATTATAAAGTTTATAAAATATACTCAACTCATCCAGCTAATATTTATTATACAGATGTGATCCAAATATCTGAAAAACAATTAATTCAAATAAGTGCTTTAAAAACTCCAAATAAACATATTGCAATTTTTAATAAAATTAAATTTCCTTTAAAAAATCAAAAAAATTATTTTGTGCTAGATTCCGTAAGTGATCCAGGAAATTTAGGAACAATGATCAGAACCTTGGATTGGTTTGGTTATGATCAATTGATTTGTTCAAAGAATTCCGTTGATTGTTATAACACAAAAGTGATTCAATCTACCATGGGTTCCTTATCAAGAGTAAATGTTCATTACGTTGATCTATATGATTTAATATGTTCATCAAATTTACCTGTTTATGGCGCTTCTGTTTCTGGAAAATCAATTTTAGAATTTACCGAAAAAAAAGATTCAGGAATTTGGATTTTTGGTTCTGAATCAAATGGAATCTCAGATGATATAAGTAAACTCATTGATCAAAATTACTGCATTCCAAAAGGCAATAATTGTGTTAAGACTGAAAGTTTAAATCTTTCAACCTCTTTTTCAATTATCTTAAGTTTTTTAAAATTATATTAATAAAAACTTAGATTAATAAATACTGCTCTCGTAAATATTTTTTTTAAATTTCCAGTCCATGGATTATCAGGAATTCCATCTGGTAATTCATTTTTAAAAGAAAAGACACCTCTAATTGAAGGTGAAAATTTAAAATATCTCAAATAAAAGTCTATTCCAAATGATAACTCGTAGAACATGTTAAACTTTGCAAATTCGAAATTATCTATTGAGTAATTTTCAAGTGTACTTTCTATTTCAGAAAGATTAATTGATGCAGCAATTCCACCTTTCAAATAAGGTCTCAGATTATTTAATCTTTTCGAACTGTATTTTAATAAGATTGGAAAATGAATGTTGTTTGATTTTATTGTCCACAATGTATCATTATAATTAGTAAAATTCTGTCTTTCATTAAATATTAGTTTCCTATTATTTGAATGTAGGCCAGGCTCAAAACTTAGTCTCAAATTTTTATTCAATTTTAATTCGCCAATTAAACCAACATTAAGCCCATTTGATCTTTCAACAGAGATATGATATTCTGGATTTTCTTTGTAAATTATTTTATAATCGTATTGATTTGTTCCAATAAAGTATCCAAATCTTAATTCTTTTTCATCAAAATTTGGAAGATTGGTAAATTGAGAAAAACAAAAAAAAGTATTCACAAAAAATAAAAAAAGTAGTTTTGCTTTCACATTTCAAATCTAACAAACTATCACATAAGGTCATAGTCAAGTTGACTTTTATTTAATTATATTCAAAATCAAGTATATTTGTTATGTTATTCAAACAACTGATTAATGAAAATAATTATTGCTGGTGCTGGTGAAGTTGGATTGCATTTGTCTAAATTATTGTCTTTTGAATCTCATGATATCACATTAATTGACAATAATGATGTTAACCTAAAAGACGGAGAAAACTATCTTGATATAAAGGTTATAAATGGTGATTCATCATCTATTTCTACACTAGGTCAAGCAAATGTTAAAGACTCTGATTTAGTAATCGGGGTAACTGCTAGTGAATCAATTAATTTTTTAACCTGTAGTCTATCTAAGCAACTAGGAGCAAATAGAACAATAGCAAGAATAACTAATCCTGAATTCATAAATGATAATACCATTGATTTTAAAAAACTAGGAATTGATGAAATTATTTCCCCAGAACATCTAGCTGTTAATGAGATTAAATTATTAGTAAATGATTCTGCTTTTACAAATAGCCACGATTTTGAAGATGGTGAACTTAAGATGATGGCAGCTAGAATTCAAATTGATGCTCCTTTTATTGGAAAAAAAGTTCAGGAAGCTGCGTCTGTATATCCTGGAATTAAATTTATGCCCATAGCAATTGAAAGAAGCGGAAGTCAATCTGCAATTATCCCAAGAGGAAATACTTTATTTAAAGAAGATGATCATGTATACTTCATAACTTGTGATGATGGTGTTGATGAATTATATAAGCTAATGGGGACAAAAAAAGATAAACTTCAAAACATTATGATTCTTGGCGGAGGTAGAGTTGGTTTCAAGGTAGCTCAAGAACTTAGTGAAGAAGGATATTCAGTTAAATTGGTTGAGATTAATAACGATAAAGCTGAAAAAATTGCAGATCAATTAAATAATGTTTTGGTTTTAAATTTGGATGGAACTCGTGTTGATCTACTAAGCGAAGAGAATTTAGATCAAATGGATGCCTTTATTTCTACTACTGGAGATTCACAAAAAAACATTATGTCATGCCTTATGGCAAAGTCAAAAAAAATAAAAAAAACAATTGCGTTGGTTGATGATTCTGATTATTTCGAATTATCTGAATCTATTGGAGTTGATACATTGATTAACAAAAAATTTTTAGCAGCAAATGAAATATTTAGATTTATTAGAAAGGGTAATATTCTTGAACTAAATAAATTAAATAATATGAATGCTGAAGTTTTAGAATTTCTAGTTAGCTCTAACTCTAAGGTTATTGGTAAAAAAATAAAAGATATTAATTTCCCGAGATCAGCAATTATTGGAGGAGTTATAAGAGATGATAAAGGGTTGATTGCTTTAGGTGATTTTCAAATTAAGGAAGGTGATAAAGTCCTTATTTGTTCATTATATGAAGGCATTAGTAAAGTTGAAAAACTTTTTTTCTAGTTTATGTCAAAACTAAATTATAAGTTAATTCTATATATAATTGGACTACTACTTTTATTTAATGGGGTAGCTATGTTTATTACTGCTGGTGTAAGTTTATTAACTAATGACGGAGTTGTTAATGAAATTACTAGTTCAGCAATTGCAATAATTTCAATTGGCCTCATTTTAATGTTGTCTAATAAAAATAATATTAGACAAATAAATAAAAAAGATGGTTATTTAATTGTAACTGTAGGTTGGTTAACAATGATATTTTCTGGATTGATACCTTATTATACAACAGGTACAATATCCTCGTTTTCAAATTTAATTTTTGAAAGTATGTCAGGTTACACAGCAACTGGATCAACTATTATAAATGATGTTGAATCTCTACCCAAAAGTGTAATTTTTTGGAGAAGTATGACGCATTGGCTTGGTGGGATGGGAATAATTGTATTAGCTATAGCAATTCTTCCTTTACTTGGAATAGGAGGAATGCAATTGTTTTCAGCCGAAGCACCTGGTAGTGGAATAAGTGGGGATAAAATTCATCCCAGAATAAGTGCTACAGCAAAAAGATTATGGTATATATATGTAGGCTTGACCTTCGTTGAGACTATAGCACTACATTTAGCTGGAATGAGCATTTTTGATGCTATAAATCATTCAATGAGTAATATTGCAACTGGTGGATTTTCTACCAAAAACAATAGTTTAGCTTACTGGAATTCGATACCTCAAATCCAATATATAATTATATTTTTTATGATTCTTGCAGGAACAAACTATTTATTGATTTATTCTGTATTTATTGGAAAATTCAGGAAATTGTTTAATAATACGGAGTTCATATGGTATTTAAGTTTTATTGCTGTTTTTGTTTTACTTACAACTTTAGTTTTATTTTTTAATGTAGATTTAAGTAATACTGAATTTGATCATCCAGAGATATACGGGAAATTTGAATCAAGTTTTAGACATGCGTTTTTTCAGATCGTTGCTGTAATCACCACAACTGGATTTGTCACAGGTGATTTTGCAGGATGGACACCTTTTCTAACTATGCTGTTTTTTGGATTAATGTTTATAGGTGCATCATCTGGATCTACGTCAGGTGGCATAAAAATTTCTAGACACCTAATTTTAATTAAAAATGGATTTTTAGAATTTAAGAAAGCACTTCATCCAAATGCAGTTTTACCATTGAGATATAATCACTCAGTTGTTAAAAAAGCTGTAATTGTAAATATTTTAGCATTTTTTATGCTTTATTTAATTTTATTTATAATTGGAGCAGGTGTATTGAGTACTCAAGGCCTTGATTTTTCTTCAGCAATAGGCGCTTCAGCTGCATCTTTAGGAAATGTTGGGCCAGCTATAGGTTCATTAGGTCCTTCATTGACTTATGAGGGATTATCAGGTTTTGCCAAGATATGGTGCTCATTTTTAATGTTAGTAGGAAGGCTTGAGTTATTTACTTTTTTAATAATATTTACGCCATATTTTTGGAGAAAAATTTAGGCTAAAACCGCTTTAATTCTCTTTATAGCTTCTCTAATATTTTCTTTTGACGCTGCATAACTTATTCTGATATTATTTGGACAACCAAATGCGCTTCCAGTAACTGTAGCAACATGAGCTTTTTCCAATAAAAACATTGAGAAGTCTGAAGAGTTGTTAATTTTAAAATCATCAATTTCTTTTCCAAAATAATATGAAATATCAGGAAAAACATAAAACGCACCGTCTGGATTATTAAGTTTAATTCCTTTAATATCCGAAAGAAGTTCAATTATTAGTTTTTTTCTGGATTCAAATTCATCAATCATATAGCTAATTTGCTTTACATCAGCTGTAATTGCAGCAATAGTAGCTTTTTGAGCTATACAATTTGCACCACTGGTCACTTGACCTTGAAGCTTAGTACAAGCTTTAGCAATCCATTCAGGTGCTCCAATGTAGCCTATTCTCCATCCTGTCATAGCAAATGCTTTAGCAACACCATTTACAGTTATAGTTCTTTCATACATTTCATTAATAGCGCCAAAACTAAAATGACCACCACCGTATTGGATATGTTCATATATTTCATCTGATAAAATAAAAATATTTGGATAGTTTTTTAATACATCTCCAATCGCTCTTAGCTCATCCTCACTATACATTGATCCACTTGGGTTATTAGGCGAATTAAGAATAATCATTTTAGTTTTATCTGTTATGTAATCTTTAATCTTCGAGGCCTTTACTTTAAAATCATCTTCAATTCCACTTTCTATAATAATTGGTATACCCTCTGCCATTTCAACAATGGCCGAGTAACTTACCCAAAAAGGTGCTAATAATATAACCTCCTCACCTGGTTTAACAATAGCTTGAACTACATTAGCAATAGATTGTTTAGCTCCTGTTGATACAACAATTTGATTTGTATTGTAATTAAGATTATTATCTCTTTTAAACTTTTCGCAGATAGCTTTCTTTAAGTCAGCATATCCATCAACCGGTGTGTATGAATTATAGTTCTGGTTAATTGCACTAATAGCGGCATCTTTGATGAAATCTGGAACATTAAAGTCAGGTTCACCTAAACTTAAACCAATTATATCAATTCCACTATTTTTAAGTTCTCTAGCCTTGGCAGCCATTGCTAGAGTAGCTGAAGCAGGAAGATTATTTATTTTGTTGGTAAGAAACTCTTTCATTAAAAAATGAATTTAATTTTTTGCCAAAGATATTTAAATTGGACTACTTTAGTAAGATATATTATAAATAAATGACAAATAAAATAGATTCTTATTTTCAACTTGATTCTAAAAAAAAGAAGCAATTAGAAAAGTTTAAAAATCTAATAACTATTTGGAATCAAAAGATAAATTTAGTTTCAAGAAAAGACATAGAAAATTTTGAAGTAAATCATATATTACATTCTTTATCTATTTCAAAATATTTTAATTTTAAAGATAATAGCGATATTATGGATTTGGGTACTGGAGGAGGTTTACCCGGTATTCCTCTTTCAATAATTTTTCCAAATGTTAATTTTCACTTAATTGATAGTATTAAAAAAAAAATTGATGTTGTAAATTATGTCATTGATGAGTTGAATTTAAAAAATGTGAAAACTAGTTGGTCAAATGCAAAAGATATAAACTTTAAGTACGATTTTATTATATCCAGGGCAGTTGCTTTATATCCAAAAATTAAAAAAAATTGTTTTAATAATTTTAAAGATGAAAGCAATCACAAATTAAAAAATGGTTTTATTTTTTTAAAAGGTGGAGATATTGAAAATGAATTTTCTGAAACAAAAAACTATATGTCTTACGATATAATTGAAAAAATTAATTTAGACTACTTTCAGACTAAAAAAATTATATATGTTCCTAATCCATATAATCATAAGGATAGCTAGTGGGTGGTTTGTGCGTTCTACTTACTAACCTTGGGCTAACCCATCGTAATAAATTCAATTTAGAACCAGCCTTATCGTCAGTTCCCGAAGCTCTACATCCTCCAAAAGGTTGTTGACCAACAACTGCACCTGAAGGCTTATCATTAATATAAAAGTTTCCAGCACTGTATCTTAATTTATTTAATGCTGTTTTAATACTTTCTTCATCTTCAGAGATAAATGCTCCAGTCAGAGCGTAATCAGATGTTTGATCAACAATATCCAACATATTGTTCCATTTTTCATCATCGTAAACGTAAATTGTGACAACTGGACCAAAAATTTCTTCTTGCATAGTTTTAAACTGATGATTTTTTGTTAGAATTATTGTTGGTTCAATAAAATATCCAACACTGTCATCATATCCACCCCCAATTAATATTTCACAATCATCGCTGGATTTAGCGTAATCAATATATTCAGAAATTCTATTAAAAGCATTTTTATGAATTACAGCTGTCATGAAATTATTGAAATCAATAGGAGACCCCATTTTGATTGTTTTTGTTTGATCTACAACACTTGAAATAAGTTCATCAGAAATTGATTTGGGTATGTAAATTCTTGAAGCTGCAGAACATTTCTGACCTTGAAACTCAAAACCTCCTCTTATTATTGCAGTTGCAGAGACTTCAATATTCGCAGATGGGTGACAAAAGATAAAATCTTTTCCTCCAGTTTCACCTACAATTCTTGGATAATCTCTGTAAATATTAATATTGTTACCAATTTTCTTCCAAAGATCTCTAAAAACGGATGTGGATCCTGTAAAGTGTAGTCCTGAAAATTCTGGATGAGCTAATGCAGTGTCTGATATCATTTCTGGATCACCTGTTACTAAATTAATAACTCCATCTGGCAGGCCAGCCTCTTTAAAAATATCCATAGTAATTTTTGCAGTGTAGATTTGATTATCACTTGGTTTCCACAAAACAACATTACCCATAAGTGCTGCACTAGCACACAAGTTTCCGCCAATGGCTGTAAAATTAAATGGTGTTACTGCATATACAAACCCTTCTAATGCCCTATATTCCAATTTATTAGATTTACCAGAACCATTGATTGGCTGTTCATTGTAAATTTCTGTAAGATAAGACACATTGAATCTTAAAAAATCTATAAACTCACAAGCTGCATCAATTTCAGCTTGAAAAATATTTTTTGATTGTCCAATCATAGTACCAGCTGTTATCTCAGCTCTGTACTTATCAGATAAAAGTTCAGCAGCTTTTAAAAAAATTTCACATCTTTTTTCCCATTTTGTTTCAGACCATATTTTTTTATTTTTCATTAAATTTTCGATTGCCTCTTTTACATGTTTTTTGTCAGCTTGAGAAAAAGTTCCTACTATATTTTTGTGATCATGTGGCGGTAAAATATCTTTTTTATTTTTAGTAAAAACAGTTTTTCCGCCAATGTACAATGGGATATCAATTTTAGAATTGAACATATCATTATAAGTTTTTTCAACTTTTTTTCTTTCGGGAGAATTTTTGTGGTAACCAAGTACAGGTTCGTTTTCTGCTTTATATAATTTTATTTTATTCACTAATTTAAAGTTTCAGGTGGTGATAATTTGATAGTTGGAATATATGCCTTGCATTTAGTGGATGTATTTAAACATATAATTGAAAAATAACCAATAATAGATGTGATTTTTGATCTCATTGAATAATTTAATTCTAATTCGAGTCTAGCTCCAGGTTTTAAAATGGGTTTATTTTTAATTAAACCACTAATATATTTTACACCCTTTAAATCAAATAATTTTTTGTGTTTAGAAATAATTTGTACTGTATTCATTCCAATATTATAAATAGTAATTACATTTTTGAATTTGTATTTAATTTTTTTTTCAAAGATTATTTTATCGAGGTATAATGACCTAACTGAAATTCTGATTCCCTTTAAGTTATCTAAGTCAGTAATTTTATTTGTCATGTTTAAAAAAATGCTTCACTAATTTACAATATTTGATGAATTGTTAGTGGCAATCGTTTTTATTTTAAAATAATTTTCATCAGGTCTTTTTTCATAAAGAATAGCAGTATATGCGTTTTCAGTTTCCCAAAAATCAGCCATTTCATAATTTTTATTTTCATCCTTAATCAAATATTTATAATTATAGAAACCTTGTTTTAACAATAATGTAACTTGGAAAAGCCCATTTTTGAAATTTAGTTGGCTGGATTTATTTGTTTTATAGTCATTAAAGTTTCCAACTAAATAAATATTATTATTTAAAAGGTTTTTTGTTTTTAGAGAAAAAACAACATTTGAATACTCTGATTCAGTTTGTGGATTCTTATTATTGTTTTTAATTATGAATTTTCCATTGATGTCAGGCTCGTAAGTGTAAATGGATGGTATAATGTCAGTTCTGAGCTCTGTTATGTAGTTTTTATTTAACTCAACATTTTTAATTTCAATATTGGTATTTAAAATATTTGAATTATCAAAATTAAAAAACTCTGTACCTCCTCTGAAAACTATATTGTCATAAATAACTTTTTGAGAAAGCTTAAAAGTTGGTGAACTAATGACTTTGTAGTTATGCAAATCATAGTTTTTAAAAACGATTAATTTATATATGTGGGAATTACTAGAAAAATTACAATCTTTACAATTAATTGTCACTTTTAGTTTCTGATTTGAGTCTTGAAAATTGATTTTTCTTGATTTTGATATTTCAATTGAACCTAATGATACATCCCTTACAAAAATAAATTTCCTTTTAAAAATATACTTTCCTTCATCATTTTTTACCTTGATCATATAGTTCCCAGATTTTTTAATTTTGAAATTCCGATTAGGTATTTGGAATTGATAATT
>CEPU01149827.1_pt1 | contig 11893 bp, 8 predicted proteins | sample 530471 | NCBI WGS metagenome assembly CEPU01 (sample SAMEA2620194, study PRJEB7988) | marine metagenome | biome: marine biome (ENVO:00000447); feature: surface water layer (ENVO:00002042); material: "saline water (ENVO:00002010), including plankton (ENVO:xxxxxxxx)" | depth 5 m | reverse complement strand
TAGTTTCATATTAGTGCTGGTGACATTAGTTTTTTTAGTTTTAGGTAGTTTATTATTTATTTATTCAAGTCAAACCGATATTTCAACACCTTTTTTAAATGGTAGTGAAAATACAGATCTTCTATTTCCTGAAATAGCATTAAACTCTGATTTGGGCCTAACAATGGGAATTGTATTTCTTTTAGGACTAATTGCTGCTGCATACAGTAGTGCTGACAGTGCTTTAACCTCTTTAACAACATCTTTTTGTGTAGATTTTCTTGACATTTCTAAAAAAGATGATAAAACACAAAAAAATATTAGAATAAAAACGCACATTGTTATGAGTTTAATTTTAGCAATAGTAATCATACTTTATAAAAACCTACTAAACACCAATGTTATTGATGGTCTTTTAACTGTAGCAGGATATACTTACGGACCATTATTGGGGCTTTTTGCATTTGGAATTTTTACTAAATATAAAATCAATGATAAATTAAGTTTAGTTGTATGTATAATTTCAGTGATTATTGTAGTGTTAATAGGAAGAATACCATCTGAATATATAGGTGGTTATGTTATTGGTTATGAATTATTACCTCTAAATGGCTTAATAACATTTATAGGTCTATTTTTAATTAGAAAATCACCATCTAATTAAAGCACTTCCCCATGTAAATCCACTACCAAAAGCTGCTAAAACAATTATGTCATTTTTCTCAATTAAATTGGCTCTGTGTGCTTCAGCTAGGGCTATTGGTATTGAAGCTGCAGTAGTATTACCATACTTAGAAATATTATTAAACACTTGTTTATCTTCAAGTTTAAATTTTTTCTGGATAAACTGGGCAATTCTTAAATTTGCTTGGTGAGGTATTAATAATTTAATATCATCTTTTTTTAAATTATTCTTTTCTAAAGCCTCATTAATTACTTCTGAAAATCTGACAACTGCATTTTTAAAAACAAACTGACCATTCATGTATGGTAAATAACTTTCTTCATTTGGATCATTATCTTTTAATATATCAGACACCCATCTAGTTCCTAGACCTGGTGAGATTACTGATAATTCTTTAGCATGTTCACCTTGAGAATGTAAATGAGTTGAAAGTATTCCTTTGGAATTATCTTCCTCTCTAGAAACCACTACCGCACCTGCCCCATCACCAAAAATTACGGAAACACTTCTTCCTCTTGTAGTTTTATCAAGTCCAGGACTGTGGGTTTCTGAACCAATGACTAAAATATTTTTGTACATTCCAGTTTTTACAAATTGATCAGCCGTTGAAAGAGCATAAATAAATCCAGAACATTGATTTCTTACATCTAAAGCTCCAACTGTATTCATATTCATCATGTCTTGTACCATTACACCAGCACCTGGAAAAAAATAATCAGGACTTAGAGTTGCAAAAATTATAAAATCAATATCATCTTTTGTTAAATTGGCATCACTAATTGCCATCTTTGCAGCTTTAACTCCCATAACTGATGTTGTGTCTTCAGATTTACGGTCAATCCATCTTCTCTCTTTTATTCCAGTTCGTTCTCTTATCCACTCATCACTTGTATCCATTATTTTTGCTAAGTCATCATTTGTAACTATATTTTCTGGCAAGTAAATGCCAAGTCCAGAAATTTTAGAATTATACATAAAGTCAGTTTATTGCAATATAACAAAAATGTCATTTTGTCATTAGTTTTTATTTGGTATATGATTTGAATAAATTAAAATATGAACAAGCAAGACAATGGAAATATCCAGTTAAATTCTTTAAGAAATGAATTTAACTCTAGAGTAAAATCTACATTATATTTAGGGAACTCTAAAAGAGTAAAGTTTAATGATTTTAGAAGATATAGAACAATTTAAAAAAATAGACCATGAGTAAAGGAAAAATAAATGTTTCAGTCGAAAATATATTCCCACTAATAAAAAAGTTTTTATATAGTGATCAAGAAATTTTCTTAAGAGAACTTATTTCAAATGCAACAGATGCAACAACAAAACTTAAACACTTATCAAATATTGGGGAAGCTAAAATTGATATTGAAAATCCTATTATTGAGGTTAAAGTTGATAAAAAAAATAAAAAACTACATATAATTGATCAAGGTGTCGGAATGACACAAGATGAAGTTAAAAAATACATAAATGAAGTTGCCTTTTCTGGTGCTGAAGAGTTTCTTGAAAAGTATAAAGACTCTGCTAAAGACAGTGGTATAATTGGTCATTTTGGCTTAGGGTTTTACTCTGCATTTATGGTTTCTGATAAGGTAGAAATTATAACTAAATCATATAAAGATGAATCTGCCGTTCACTGGTCATGTGATGGATCACCTGAATTCACTCTTAATAAGCATGATAAAAAAGAAAGAGGCACTGAAATAATTTTAAGTATTTCAAAAGATTCCAAAGACTATCTAGAAGAAAGTAAAATTAGAGATCTTTTAAGAAAATATAACAGATTCATGCCAGTTCCGATAAAATTTGGAACAAAAGAAATTGTAAAAGATACTGGTAGTGATGATGACAAGAAAGAAGAAAAAGAAATTGTAGATGATATCATCAATATTACTGAACCTGCTTGGACCAAACAACCAAAAGATTTAGATGAACAGAATTATAAAGATTTTTATAAAGAGCTTTACCCTATGAATTTTGAAGATCCTTTATTCAATATTCATTTAAATGTTGACTATCCCTTTAACTTAACTGGTATTCTTTATTTTCCTAAAATATCAAATGATATTAATCTTCAAAAAGATAAAATACAATTATATCAAAATCAAGTATTTGTAACAGATAATGTAGAAGGAATAGTCCCTGAATTTTTAACATTGCTTAGAGGTGTTATAGACTCACCTGATATTCCTCTAAATGTTTCAAGAAGTTATTTACAGGTTGATTCTGCAGTTAAAAAAATAACAAACTACATAACAAGAAAAGTAGCTGATAAGCTTAATTCTATATTCAAGAAAGAAAGAGATAAGTTTCAGGAAAAATGGAATGACATAAAGGTAATCATTGAATATGGAATGTTAAGCGAAGAAAAATTCTATGAAAAAGCAAAAAGCTTCGCTCTTTATCCCTCAACTGACAATGAATATTTCACATTTGATGAATTAATTAATGAGATTAAAGAAAATCAAACTGACAAAGAAGATAAAACCATAATATTGTATGCTACTGATTTAAAGGAACAAGATTCATATATAAAACTAGCTAAAAGCAAAGGTTATAAAGTTTTATTACTGGACTCACCAATAATTAGTCATCTTATTCAAAAATTAGAGTCAAATGAAAAAAATATTTCATTTTCTAGAGTTGATTCTGACACTCTAGAAAATCTTATAAAAAAAGACGAGAAAAGTATTTCAAAGCTTGATGATAAACAAAAAGATAAACTAAAAGGATATTTAGAAGAAATAATTCCGAAAGAAAAATTTACCTTACAATTAGAAGCTTTAGATAGTGATACAATTCCATTTATGATTACACAACCAGAATTTATGAGAAGGATGAAAGATATGCAAGCAACTGGTGGTGGAGGTATGTTCGGAAATATGCCTGAAATTTACAATGTTGTTGTTAATACAAATAGTAATCTCATTTCAAATATTTTAAATATTAAAACCAAAAACAAAAGAGAGCGTTTAATAAAACAGTCTATGGATTTAGCTAAACTTTCACAGAACCTTTTAAAAGGAGAAGATTTAACGGATTTTATTAAACGTAGTTTTGATTTAATAAAGTAGTTTTTTTCATAGTTTTGTCAACAATGAAAATCAAAGCTTTAATACTTGTAATTATTTTAGCATCCTGTTCAAATAGCAATGAACTTATACTGGATGTAGAAATAAAGGATCTAAAAAAGGGTAAACTTGTTCTGTCCAAACTTAATGACAGTATATTTCAAACTATCGATTCATTCAATGTTAACGGTCAAAAAAATATAGTATTTAAAAATGAATTGAATGAACCGCAATTTCTTTTTTTAAATTTATTTACAAATGAGTCTTACGAACCATTATCATTAACATTTTTTGCCGAAAAAGGTAAATTAAAATTAGTTACATCTCTTGAAAAATACGGTTATGAATTAAAAGTTACAGGATCAAAAAATGACTCTATCTACAGAGAATATTTGAAATTGAATAAAAAATTTAATGACGAAAAAGTTGATTTGATCAAAAAATCTTTTGAAAAAAGAAAAAATCAAGAAAATGACAGTGTAATAATTATTGATGATTTACTACTGAAACTCAATAAAAGACAATTTTTACACAATGCTAATTATGTAATCAGAAACAAAAATTATGAGATTTCACCTTACTTAGCAATAACTGATCTAAAAAACTCAAAAAAAATTCTTGATACAGTTTACAAATCTCTAAGCTCAGAAGTATTAAAGTCTAAATATTCCTTGATTTTAAAATCATTATTGTAAAACTATCCAGAATACTCAACATAATTTCTATGTGTTTCATATAAAACAACTGTTAGTTTACAATCGATTTTGATAGCATTATTTAGCCTATTCCAAATATATATTGCTAAATTTTCAGTTGAAGGAATTTTATCATGAAAATAATCAATATCAAGATTAATATTTTTATGATCAAGTTTATCTTCAACTTCTTTCTCAATTATCTTTTTAAGATCACTTAAGTCCATAACCATTCCTGTTTCTTCATTGATTTCTCCGTAAAGTTTTACAATTAATTCGTAGTTATGTCCGTGATAATTTTCATAACTACATTTACCAAAAACTTCAAGATTCTTTTCTTTTGACCAAGATTTATTATAGAGCTTATGGGCTGCATTAAAATGACTTCTTCTACAAATTGTTATTTTCATAAGATTGAAAAAATTTAAAATAATTAGTAAACATAATTTTTAACCAAGCAGTATATCTATTTGGGTTTTCATCAATATCATTTTTAAGATCATTTATTTTTATCCACTTAAAGTCAGATGCTTCCTCAGGATTTAGAATTGGATCTGATGAGTAATTGCCAAAAAAAACATGATCGTATTCATATTCGGTAAGACCATTTTGAAAGGATTCTTTATAAATAAAAGAAAATATCTCTTCAAGTTTTGTTTTAATTCCCATCTCTTCTACCAGTCTAATTTCAGCGCATTCAAGTGTTGATAAACCATCATACGGATGACTACAGCAAGTATTGGTCCATAATGAACCAGAATGATATTTATTTTCTGCTCTTTTTTGAAGTAAAATTTCTTTATTATCGTTAAAAATAAAGATTGAAAAAGCTCTATGTAAAAGACTTTTTAAGTGAGCTTGAATTTTTTCTTCAGTTCCAATTTTGTTATTTTCTTTATCAACTAAAATTACCTTGTTTGTCATCGTTAACAAATTTAATTTAATTACCAATCCTACATAGAAATAAGATACTATTTTTACTTCTCTTTTATGAATTTAAATAAAAATATAAACCTTAGAAGAACTTTTGGAATAATTTCACATCCAGATGCTGGTAAAACTACCTTGACTGAAAAACTATTATTGTATGGCGGAGCTATTAATGAAGCAGGTGCTGTTAAATCAAATAAAATTAAAAAAGCAGCAACTAGTGACTTCATGGAAATTGAAAAACAAAGAGGAATATCAGTTTCAACATCAGTACTGTCATTTAATTATTTAGATAAAAAAATTAATATTCTTGATACACCTGGACACAAAGATTTTGCTGAGGATACATATAGAACTTTGACCGCTGTAGATAGTGTAATCGTTGTAATTGATGTTGCTAAAGGGGTTGAGGAACAAACTGAAAAACTTGTAAAAGTTTGCAAAATGAGAAAAATTCCAATAATGATTTTTGTAAATAAATGTGATAGGGAAGGAAAAGATGCATTTGATTTAATGGATGAATTAGAAAAAAAACTTGGATTTAATATATCACCTATATCATTTCCAATTGGAATTGGTTACGATTATACTGGAATAATAGATTTAGTTAAATCTGAAGTTCAATTTAATGATGATGATAAATCTAAATATGAATACAAATCCATAATTAATGATTCTTCAAAAATTAATGACAGTATTAATAAATCATTAAAAGAAGACTTAGAACTTATTGAAGGTATTTATCCGAAATTTGAATATAATAAATATCTAAATTGTGAAATTCAACCTGTTTTTTTTGGTTCAGCTTTGCATAATTCCGGTGTTAATTTAATTTTAGAATATTTTGCAAAATATGCTCCACCCCCTGGAAAAAAAGAATCTAAAAATAGAATAATACATCCTAGTGAAGAAAAATTTACTGGTTTCATATTTAAAATTCACGCTAATATGGATCCTAAACACAGAGATAGATTATCTTTTATTAAAATTGTTTCGGGTGAGTTTAAAAGAAACAGTATGTATTACCATGTAAGAGGGAAAAAGAAAATAAGATTTAGTAGTCCAAATTCTTTTTTTGCCGACAAAAAAGAAATTATTGAAAAATCTTATCCAGGTGATATCATTGGAGTACACGATACAGGTAATTTTAAAATTGGAGATTCATTCTCAGAGGGTGAGGAAATAGAGTTTATAGGAATTCCAAGCTTTTCACCTGAGCATTTTAAATATATTATCAATAATGATCCATTAAAAACTAAGCAATTATCTAAAGGAATAAAACAATTAATGGATGAAGGTGTTGCTCAATTATTTACTTTAAAATTGAATGGAAGGAAAATTATTGGAACAGTAGGTATGTTACAATTTGATGTTATTAAATACAGATTAGAGCATGAATATGGTGCTAAGTGTAGTTATGAAAACGTAAATATTAGAAAAGCATGCTGGATTGATATGGTTAATTCTAATAATGAACAACTGAAGGAGATGATAAAACACAAAAGTAAATTTATTGCAGATGACAAGGACAATAAGATGGTTTTTTTAGCAGATAGTGAATTCACATTAATTAACACTAAGCATAAGTATGAAGGAGTAATTTTTCACGAAAAATCTGAATTCTGAAATTAATTAAGCTTCAGCTTTTGGTCCAAAATTTAACGGAATTATATCTTTTTTAAAATCTTTAACCGGTCCATTTACAGATTCATATTTAACTAAATTATCATTCAAAGCTTTGATAAACTTTTTCGTGTGCTCAGGTGTAAGTATAATTCTAGATCGAACTTTAGCTTTTGGAGTTCCTGGCATGACATTAATAAAATCAAGAACAAATTCAGTAGGCGAGTGATTTACTATAACTAAGTTAGAGTAAGTACCCTGCGAAGTAGAATCATCTAACTCTATATTAATATTATGATTATCCTTTTCTTTCTTAGTCATCGGTTCCAAACCTAATTCTTTTACTTTCAAGTAATTCTTCATATTCATCAACATATCCAACTATTACATCATCAAATTCTCTATTACCAGTTCCTGCTGGAATCTTATGACCAACAATAACATTTTCCTTCAAACCATCTAGATTATCAACTTTACCATTTACAGCAGCTTCATTTAAAACTTTAGTTGTCTCTTGGAATGATGCAGCTGATATAAATGATTTAGTTTGAAGAGATGCTCTAGTAATACCCTGTAAAATTGGGAAACCAGTAGCATTAACTGCTTCTCTAGCTACAACTAATTTTTTATCTTCTCTTTTTAACAATGAGTTTTCATCTCTAAGTTCTCTGGCCGATATGATCTGACCAACTTTTATATTTTGCGAATCACCTGATTCTTCAATTACTTTCTTACCAAATAAATTATCATTTTCCCTTAAAAATTCATTTTTGTGAACAATTTGGTTTTCTAGAAATGTGGTATCTCCGGAGTCTTGAATCTGTACTTTTTGCATCATTTGCCTTATCAAAACTTCAAAGTGTTTATCATTAATTTTAACTCCTTGCAATCTGTAGACTTCCTGAACTTCGTTGACAAGGTACTGCTGAACAGCCGATGGACCCTTAATATTTAGAATATCATTAGGCGTAATTGCTCCATCAGATAATGACATACCAGCTTTTACAAAATCATTTTCTTGAACAAGAATTTGATTTGACAACTTGACAAGATATTTTTTAATTTCACCAGTTTTGGACTCAACAATTATTTCTCTGTTACCTCTTTTAATTTTACCAAATGAAATTACCCCATCAATTTCACTAACAACAGCAGGATTTGATGGATTTCGAGCTTCAAACAGTTCAGTAACTCTGGGAAGACCACCTGTAATATCACCTGACTTAGCTGATTTTCTAGGAATTTTAACAAGTATTTTACCTTGTTCAACTTTTTCACCATCATCAACAATAAGGTGAGCTCCAACAGGTAAATTATATGTTCTTATATTTTTTCCTTTGTTATCATTAATTAAAAGCGTTGGAATCAATTTCTTATTTCTTGACTCAGATATAACTTTTTCTTTGAAGCCTGTCTGCTCATCAATTTCTACTTGATAAGTAACACCTTGTTCTATATTTTCATACTCAACTTTTCCTCCAAATTCTGATATAATTACGCCATTATATGGATCCCAAGAACAAATCAAATCATCTTTTTTAATTTTAGCACCATTTTTTACATGGATAGATGATCCATATGGAATAACATTTGAACTAAGAACAATGCCAGTTTTTGGATCAAGAACTTTTATTTCACAAGTCCTTGATAAAACTAATTTTATATCATTACCTTCGCTATCCTTTGAAACAACAGTTTTCAAATCTTCAATCTCAGTAATACCATCAAATTTAGAAAGAAGTTTATTTTCTTCTGAGATATTTCCAGCAATACCACCTACATGAAAGGTTCTGAGTGTCAATTGGGTACCTGGCTCTCCGATTGACTGAGCAGCAGTAACGCCAACAGCCTCACCAATTTGAACCATTTTACCAGACGCTAAGTTTCTTCCATAGCATTTCGAACAAATACCTCTATCAGCCTCACATGTCAAAGGAGATCTAACTTCAACCGAATCAATTGGAAGAGATTCAATTTTTTTAACAATATTTTCATCAATTTCATCGCCGGCATTTACTATTAATTTATCCACATTTAGTGGATCATAAATATCATATAATGAAACTCTACCTAATATTCTTTCACCAAGTGTTTCTACAACTTCTTCATTCTTTTTTAAAGCTTCAATTGTTATTCCCCTTAAAGTGTTGCAGTCGTTAACATTAACTATTACATCCTGAGCAACATCAACCAACCTTCGGGTCAAATATCCAGCATCAGCTGTTTTCAATGCTGTGTCAGCTAAACCTTTTCTTGCCCCATGAGTTGAGATGAAATATTCAAGAATTGAAAGACCCTCTTTAAAATTTGATAAAATTGGATTTTCAATAATTTCACCTCCACCGGAACTAGCTTTTTTAGGTTTAGCCATCAATCCTCTCATGCCTGTTAACTGTCTAATTTGCTCTTTGGATCCTCTAGCACCTGAATCTAGCATCATGTATACAGAATTAAATCCTTGTTTATCTTCTCTAATTCTTTTCATAGCCAACTCAGTTAGTGCAGCATTAGATGATGTCCAAACATCAATTACCTGATTATATCTTTCGTTATTGGTTATGAGTCCCATATTATAGTTTGAGATTATTGAATCAACATCTTTATTAGCAGAATTTATCATATCGATTTTTTCACTTGGAATAATAATATCACCAAGACTAAAAGATAATCCACCTTTAAATGCAAAAGTGAATCCCATATCCTTTATTTTATCTAAAAATTCAGCAGTTTCAGGGATACTAGTTAATTTTAATATATTGCCAATTATTCCCCTAAGTGATTTTTTATTTAAAACTTGATTTATAAATCCAGCTTTTTCAGGAACAACTTCATTGAAAAGAACTCTTCCTACAGTGGTTTCTATAATTTTAGTTTGAATCTGATTACTCTCATTTAAATCATTAACTCTAACTTTTATTGATGCATTTAAATCAACTTTATTCTCATTATAAGCAATGTTAACTTCATCACTTGAATAAAAGGTTAAACCTTCACCTTTAACTTTATTTAATTTAGTTGATTTCTTTTCTTTAGTCATATAATACAGACCTAAAACCATGTCTTGAGAAGGGACAGTAATTGGGGATCCATTTGCTGGATTTAAAATGTTGTGAGATGCTAACATCAATAACTGAGCCTCTAAAATTGCTTCAGGACCAAGAGGGAGATGAACTGCCATTTGATCTCCATCAAAATCAGCATTAAATGCGGTACATACTAATGGGTGAACTTGTATTGCTTTACCCTCAATTAAAATTGGCTGAAAGGCTTGAATTCCTAGCCTATGCAAGGTCGGAGCTCTGTTTAGCAAAACTGGGTGTCCTTTTAAAACATTTTCTAAAATGTCCCAAACTAACGGTTCTCTTTTATCAATAATTTTTTTTGCAGATTTAACTGTTTTTACAATTCCCCTTTCAATAAGTTTTTTAACTATAAAAGGTTTATATAATTCAGCAGCCATATCTTTAGGAATACCACATTCATATAGCTTAAGTGTTGGACCACCAACAATAACTGATCTAGCTGAGTAATCTACTCTCTTACCCAGTAAGTTTTGTCTAAATCTTCCTTGTTTACCTTTGAGAGAATCAGATAAAGATTTCAAAGGTCTGTTTGCTTCTGTTTTTACAGCAGATGATTTTTTTGTGTTATCAAATAATGAGTCAACAGACTCTTGAAGCATTCTCTTTTCATTTCTCAAAATAACTTCAGGTGCTTTTATTTCAACAAGTCGTTTTAATCTATTATTTCTTATAATAACTCTTCTGTAAAGATCATTAAGGTCAGAAGTTGCAAACCTTCCCCCATCAAGCGGAACTAATGGTCTTAATTCAGGAGGTATTACTGGAATAACTTTCAAAATCATCCACTCTGGTTTGTTTTCTTTGTTAAGATTAGCTTCTCTAAGTGATTCAACTACTTGTAATCTTTTTAATGATTCTGTTTTTCTTTGTTTTGATGTTTCATTATTTGCTTTGTGCCTTAAATCATAAGATAGTTCATCTAAATCAATTCTTGATAACAATTCAATTAGACATTCAGCACCCATTTTTGCAATAAACTTATTTGGATCTGAATCCTCTAAGAATTGATTTTCTGGTGGAAGTGCTTCAGCGGCGTTTAAATATTCTTCTTCAGTTAAAAAGTCCATTTTATTAAGAGGATTGCCTTCACTGTCAACTGCTATACCAGGTTGAATAACTACATATCTTTCATAATAAATGATCATATCCAGTTTTTTTGTAGGAAGACCTAATAAATAGCCAATTTTATTGGGTAAGGATTTGAAATACCATATATGAGCTACAGGAACTACCAAATTAATGTGGCCAACTCTATCTCTCCTTACTTTTTTTTCTGTAACTTCTACACCACATCTATCGCATACAATTCCTTTATACCTAATTCTTTTATATTTTCCACATGCACATTCATAATCTTTAACAGGACCAAATATTCTCTCACAAAAGAGGCCATCTCTTTCAGGCTTGTGAGTTCTGTAATTTATTGTCTCAGGTTTTAAAACTTCTCCTCTTGATGAAGATAGTATAGTTTCTGGAGATGCTAAACCAATTGAGATTTTATTGAATTTTTTTGTTTTATTGATTTCCATAAATGAAATTGTATTTTTATTCTTCTAATCTGATATCTAAACCTAGACCTTTCAATTCATGCATTAGCACGTTGAATGATTCTGGTAAACCTGCATCTGGCATTTTTTCGCCTTTAACTATAGCCTCGTATGCCTTCGCTCTACCGATTACATCATCGGATTTTATTGTTAAAATTTCTTGTAAAGTACTTGAGGCACCATAAGCCTCTAGAGCCCAAACCTCCATTTCACCAAACCTCTGACCACCAAACTGAGCTTTACCACCCAAAGGTTGTTGAGTAATAAGTGAATA
>CEPU01027134.1_pt1 | contig 11965 bp, 10 predicted proteins | sample 530471 | NCBI WGS metagenome assembly CEPU01 (sample SAMEA2620194, study PRJEB7988) | marine metagenome | biome: marine biome (ENVO:00000447); feature: surface water layer (ENVO:00002042); material: "saline water (ENVO:00002010), including plankton (ENVO:xxxxxxxx)" | depth 5 m | reverse complement strand
AAATTAAAATTCACAGATTAAAAAGTTTAGCTCTCAATAAGAATAATTTTTTCGAAAGGTTTTTGAAATTATTTTTTATGACCATAAGTTTTACAATAAAAACTATACTAAATATTAAAAAAGTGGATAAAATTTTAATTGTAACTAATCCAGCTTTTGTTGTTTTAATAATTCCAATAATTAAAATAATAAAGAAAAATATTAAAGCAACTGTACTTGTTCATGATGTATTTCCTGAAAATCTACATGCATCTAATATTTTAAAAAAAACTTCAATTTTTTATAAGTTTCTTAATTATATATTCAATATATGCTATGGAAAATTTGATAATATAATCACACTCGGTTGCGATATGAGTGAAATTTTTAAATCCAAAATTAATCCTAAGCATCATCATAAAATAAAAGTAATTACTAATTGGTCTCAAACAGATGATATTAAGCCAGCTTTAAAGAAAGAAAATCCAATTATAAAAAAGTTTAAACTTGAAAATAAAATGGTTATACTTTTTGCAGGTAATATGGGGAGACTACAAGGTATTGAAAGATTAATTCCTATAATTAGTACTTGTAGTAATGAAAAATTCCATTTTTTATTTATTGGGGATGGTGCAATTTTAGATGATTTAAAGAAGGAAGTAATAAATAATAAAATTTCAAATATTACTTTTATTGATGGGATGCCAAGAGAAAATCAAAATATTTTTTTAAATGCATGTGATATAGGATTAGTAACCTTAAGTCCAAAAATGTATGGTTTAGGAGTTCCCAGTAAATCATACAATATTTTGGCAGCTGGAAAGCCAATCCTGTTTATAGGAAACCCTAAAAGTGAAATTGCTTTAATGATTAAATCCTCGAAAACTGGATGGGTAATCGGTGATAATGATATTACAAAAATTTCAACTTTATTAAATGAAATTTATGACCAAAAATGCATAAAAATGTTTTCCCAACAATGTAGGAAATTAGCTTTATCAAAATATTCAAAGAAAATAGTTTTAGATAAGTATTATAAATTAATTTTAAAGTAGTTGTTTTAAAAATATAAAAAGTTTAATGAAATATATTTTAATTGGAGGCTCAGGTTTTATAGGAAATCATTTTTTCAAAAAACTTAATAATGATATTATATTGAATCTTGACATTGATGAAGGAATTAATCAAGTAAGATTTACAAAATGTAACATTTTAAATCCTAATGATTTAAATAAAATTGATATAAGTAAATACGATAATATAACAGTTATACATTTAGCAGCTGTTCATTTTGATTTTCAAAAATATTATTATGAAACTAATGTAGAAGGAACTAAAAATATTTTAAATTTTATTAGTAATAATTCTCAGATAAAAAAGTATGTTTTCTTTTCAAGCGTAGCAACCTATGGAAATTCTGAATATGGTAAAGATGAAAATTCAAATCAGTTGCCTAACAATGATTATGGGAAGTCAAAATTAGAAGCAGAAAATCTAATAAAATTATGGCACAAAAAAAACCAAAGACTACAAATAATAATTGTTAGACCTGCAGTTGTTTTTGGTGAATATAATTTTGGAAATGTATTTAATTTGATTAATCAAATTAGGAGTGGAGTTTTTGCAATAATTGGAAATGGTAGAAATATTAAATCAATTGCATATGCTGGTAATTTAGTTGATTCAGTTTTATTTTGTTTGAAAAAAATAGATAAAAAACAATTTATTTATAATTATAGCGATTATCCTCAGCAAAATATTAACTCTCAGTCATTAATAATCTCAAAAATTACAAATCAAGGCAAGCCAATTAAAATACCTTTATGGTTTACAAAAATATTTACCTTACCGTTAGATTTAATTCAAAAATTGACAGGCAAGGATTTAAAAATAAACTCAATGCGGGTTAAAAAATTTATCACTCCTACTTATTTTATTTCTGATAAAATTAGAAAACATGGTTTTAAACAAAATATATCTATCAAAAAATCATATGAAATTACTTTTAAATGGATGTCTAAAAAAGAAATATCTATTTTGAGAGATAAATGGTATACTAAAGCTTCAAAATTATGAAATGAGAATTATAATTATTACCCAAGACGATCCATTTTATCTTAAAGAAAACTTGGCTTACTTACTGTCATTATTACCAAGTCAATTTAAAATTGTAGGTTGTATTGTTTCAGATATTTCTCCTTTTGGCAAAAAAGATTCATTTTTTAAAAAAGCATTAAAAACTTATAATATTTTTGGAATAAAATTTTTTATTTATTATTCAATAAAATTTATTTACAGTAAAATTTTTAAGAACTCAGTTAAAAATTTTTTGAAAACAGAAAAGATTACACAAATAAAATTAAGTGAACCTATTAATAATAAATCAAGTTTGAAATTAATTAAGAGCTTTGATCCAGATTTATTGGTTTCAATATTGGGAAATCAAATATTCAAAAAAGACCTTATTTCTTTAGCTCCTAAAGGCTGTATAAATTTGCATACTGCTCTTTTGCCAAAGTATAGAGGATTGATGCCAACTTTTTGGGTTCTTAAAAATAATGAAGAATATACTGGAGTGTCTGTTTTTTTTGTAGATGAGGGTATTGACAGTGGGCCTATAATTCTTCAAAAGAAAATAGAAATTAAAGACATGTCACAATCGGAATTAATTAAGGCTACAAAACATTTAGGAATGGAACTTATTGCTGAATCTATAAATTTAATAAGTCAAGATAAAGTTAAATTAATTTCCAATCCTGATTCAAAAATGACTTACTATTCGTTTCCTACATCAAATGATGTAAAAGAGTTTTTGAGGTCTGGAAAAAATTTTTTTTAATGAAAATTTTAACATTTGATATTGAAGAATGGTTTCATATCCTTGATAACAAGAGTACAAAGACTGAAACAAACTGGAACAGATATGAGGAACGTATAAACCAGAACATGGACAAAATTTTTCAATTTTTAAAAATCAATAATCTTAAAGCAACATTTTTTGTTGTTGGTTGGATAGCTGAAAAATACCCACACATTGTAAAAAAAATAGATTCTTTAAATTTTGAAATTGGATCTCATACATATTATCATCAGCTTATGTATGAACAGTCACGAAAAGAAATTTCAGAAGATTTAATAAAATCGATTGATATAATTGAACAAATAACTGGAAAAAAAGTCCAATATTTTAGAGCACCTGGTTTCTCAATAACTGAAAAAAATAAATGGGCTTTTGAAGTATTAATCAATAATGGAATCACTCATGATTGTTCAGTGTTCCCTGCAAGTAGGGCACATGGCGGAATTCCAAGTTATAAGTTAGCAATTCCCTCAAGACTAATATACAATGGATTAGAATTAAAAGAGTTTCCTATAAATACTACTAAGTTGTTTTTTAATGATTGGATATATTCAGGTGGCGGTTATTTTAGATTGACACCTTACAATCTAATTAAGTACTGGTCCTCAAAAAGTGATTATATAATGACTTATTTTCACCCCAGAGATTTTGATCCTGAGCAACCTGTAATAAAGGAATTGTCAAATTTTAGAAAATTTAAATCTTATGTTGGTTTAAAGTCTTCCATGAAAAAGTTAAATAGATGGGCAAACGATTTTAAATTTATTGATATTAAAAAAGCTGATGAAACTATAAATTGGAAAAAGGTTCCAGTTGTAAAATTATAATCTAATTTTACTTGAGACTCTTAAAAAAATATTAAACTATCAATTTATACGTTTTATAACATATGTAATAACTCCCCAAATTATAAGTTCATTTTCATTATTGATTTCAATTTCTTTATAATCTTTGTTTTCAGGCTTTAAAAATAATTTCCCTCCTTTTTTTATAACTCTCTTAACTGTGAAATCTCCATCTAAAAAACATACGCAAATTTTATTATTTTCTGCATTTAATGATCTGTCTATAACTATTAAATCTCCATCTAATAATCCAGCATCTTGCATGGAATCCCCGCTCACTCTTGCATAGAAAGTAGCCTCTTTATTTTTTATTAACTCCTCGTCTAGGCTAATTCGAACTTCTTTAAAATCATCAGCTGGGGATGGAAAACCTGCTGAAACACCTTCTTCAATTAGCCACTGTCCGATAAGATTTCCCTTTTTTGGTTTTAGAAAATTAATTGGCTTTTTTTTCATTTTACGGTTATAATATCTTGTATTTTACAAGTATAATTGGGACTTAATTTCTCTTGTTTCATTTTCCATCTTTTCTTTAAGTCCTGAGAAGCAAGTTTAATTTTACTTTGACCTTCTTTTTTTTGAATAAAATCTATTGTTTTCATCAAATATTTATGTTTTTTATCCTCGTTTTCAAATAAATTTAGTTGATGGTTATTTGATGACTCTAATCCCATTACTATGGTTCCTGCTTTTTTGTAATAAATACCCTTCTTAAATATTTTTTTTAGCCCTTCAATTGCATACTTGCTAATTATCATATTTGAGTTTGTTGAAAAAGGAATTGTCATTAATATTCCATTTCTATACTGAGGTTTGTTTTTTTGAAATTTATTACTTCTTACAAATACATATATAGAATTACAATTACTATTTTGAGATCTTAGTTTTTCAGCACAACATATGGCAAAAGTTGATATTCGTTCTTTTATTTTTTCATAATTAGTAATTGTTCCTTCAAAACTCCTAGTTGTAGCAATTGCTTTCTTTAGATTTCTAACTTCTTCTAAATCTAGTACAGATTCTCCCTCTAGTTCTTTTTTTAATCTTAAGCCAACTACACTCATGTTTCTTCTTACCCAGCCGTCTTCAAGATTTGTAAAATTATATGCAGTATTTATTTTAATATTTCTTAATCTTTTTGCATGTCTAAAACCTATTCCCCAGACTTGACTAATATTTAACCACTTTAAAGCTTTAATTCTTTTTTCTTCTGAGCTTATCAAATAAACTCCTTTTGTTTGATTTGGGAATTTCTTTGCAATTCGGTTAGCAACTTTTGTAAGTGCTTTTGTAGGTGCAATCCCAATACTTATAGGTATTCCCGTCCATTTCAGCACCATATCCTTTATTTCTTGGCAGTAAGATTCTAAATTATAATTTTCAAAACCTTCAAATTTTAAAAAGGCTTCATCAATGCTATATATTTCAATACTTGGAGTAAATTTTGAAAGTATACTCATTACCCTGCTGCTCATGTCGCCATATAGTGGGAAGTTTGAAGAAAAAACTTTAACATCATTTTCTCTAAATATTTTTTCATATTTAAATGCGGGTGCTCCCATTGGTATACCAAGTGTTTTAGCCTCATTACTTCTCGATATGGCACATCCATCGTTGTTTGATAATACCACAACAGGTTTTTCATTGAGTTTTGGGTTGAAAACTCTTTCACAAGACACGTAGAAATTATTACAATCAACAAGAGCAAACATTATTTTAAAATTACATTGAATTAGTTCTTAATTCAATACTAAAAATGTTAAAATTTAAATAGTTTTGAACTATGAAATACTTTGAATCTATCAAAAATAAAATTACTAGTTTAGGATTTGAAATTAAATCTAAAGATTTCGAAAGACCATGGGGAGGTTTTTTAGTTATAAATGAATCTCAGACACAAGATTTTGCTAATAAATTTTTTGATGGTTTAAATATAGATTCACTAAAAATAGGAGGAAAATTAAGTCCTAAAATTTTGATTATAAATCCTAATTCAAAATTATCATGGCAGTATCACCATAGAAGAGCAGAAATCTGGAGAGTTTACAAAGGATGTGTTGGCGTATCAAGAAGTATGGATAATAATGAAAAACCTATGCAAATTTTAAGAGAAAAGCAACAGATTAAATTAAAGCAAGGTGAAAGGCACAGATTGATAGGATTAGATAATTTTGCTGTTGTTTCAGAGATATGGCAACATACAGATCCTAATAATTTATCTGATGAAGATGATATAGTGAGAATATCTGATGAATATGGTAGATAAAACATCAAAAAACTTATTATCATATAATATTTAAGTTGTAATTTTATAATAATAAAGGATAGATGGATCAATATTCTTTTTTAAATACAGCACACACAGCATATTTTGCTGAACTTTACGACCAGTACCTTATTAATCCAGAATCAGTTGAGTCATCATGGAGAGCTTTTTTTCAAGGATTTGAATTTGGTATTAATAAAGTTGAAAAAGGAGAGCTTCATATTCCTGAAAATATTTTAAAAGAATTTAAAGTAGTTAGGCTTATTAATGGTTATAGAACAAGAGGACATTTGTTTACTAAAACTAACCCTGTAAGAAACCGAAGAATATATGAGCCATCTTTAGAATTAGAAAATTTTGAACTCTCAACAGATGATTTAAAAGAAATATTTGATGCAGGGGAAATCTTAGGATTGGGTCCATCCGCCTTACAAGATATATTAATTCATTTAGAAAGAATTTATTGTGATTCTATTGGAATTGAATATATGTATATTAGGACACCTGAAAGAATAAAGTGGATTCAAAGTAAATTAAACATCAATGATAATCATCCAAAATTTTCTAATTCAGAAAAGAAACATATACTCAAAAAATTAGTTCAAGCTAATAATTTTGAAACCTTTCTTCATAAAAAATATGTTGGCCAAAAAAGATTTTCATTAGAGGGGGGAGAGTCTTTAATTCCAGCGCTTGATTCAATATTTGAGAAGGCTGCAGAAATGGGTGTAAAAGAGTTTGTAGTAGGTATGTCTCATAGAGGGAGATTGAATACACTTTCAAATATATTTGGAAAACCTGCAAAAGAAATTTTTAGTGAATTTGATGGAAAAGATTATAAAGAGCAAATATTTGATGGAGATGTAAAATATCATTTAGGATGGACATCTAATAGAAAATCTGATAAAGGGTTTAATATTTATATGAATTTAGCACCTAATCCTTCTCACCTTGAATCAGTAGGTCCTGTTGTTCAAGGTATAGCCAGAGCTAAGCAAGACAAGTATTTTGAAGGAGAAGAGGAATATGTCTTACCTGTTATTATTCATGGAGATGCTGCATTAGCAGCCCAAGGTGTTGTTTATGAAGTTGTTCAAATGGAGAGATTAAAAGGTTATAGAACAAATGGAACAATACATATCGTTGTAAATAATCAAATTGGATTCACAACTAATTATATTGACGGCAGGTCATCAACTTATTGTACTGATGTTGGTAAAGTAAATCTTTGTCCAATTATCCATGTAAATGCAGATGATGTTGAAGCTGTAGTTCATGCATCAAACTTTGCTTTAGAATATAGAATGAAGTATAAACGTGATGTGTTTATTGATTTACTGGGCTACAGAAAATATGGTCATAATGAGGGTGATGAACCAAGATTTACTCAGCCAAAACTATATAAAGCTATTTCAAAACATCTTGATGTTAAGACTATATATGCCAATAAATTAATTACTGAAAAAGTTATTTCAAAAGATGATTTTGAAAAAATGGAATTAGGTTACAAAAAAAGTCTTGATGAAGATTTAGAAAATTCTAAAAAGAATAAAAATGTAATTATTACTCCTTTTATGCAACATGAATGGGTAGGTATGAAAAGAGTCGAAAAAAACTCAATGTTATTAAATTATGATACATCGGTTGAAAAAAATAATCTAGACAAAATTGCTGAGTCAATTTTTAATTTAGAGACACAAAGTAAATTCATAAAAAAAGTTACAAAGCTTATGAATGATCGTAAAAAAATGTATTTTGAAGATGATAAGATCGATTGGGCGATTGCAGAAATGTTAGCATATGGATCAATTTTGAATGAGTCATATAATGTAAGAATTTCAGGACAGGATGTGGAAAGAGGAACTTTTTCTCACAGACATGCAATTTTGAAAGATGAACAATCTGAGGAAAACTTTATTCCATTAAATCATTTAAATAAATTTCAAGGCAATTTTGAAATATACAATTCTCCTTTGTCTGAATATGCAGTGATGGGTTTTGAATATGGTTATGCTTTATCCAATCCTAATACTTTAACCATTTGGGAAGCACAGTTTGGAGATTTTAGTAACGGAGCGCAGATTATGATAGATCAATATTTATCAGCTGCTGAAGATAAATGGAAACTGCAAAATGGATTAGTTTTAATGTTACCACATGGTTATGAGGGACAAGGTGCTGAGCATTCATCGGCTAGAATGGAAAGATATCTTCAATTATGTGCAAAAAATAATATGTACGTAGCGAATTGTACAACACCATCAAATTTATTTCATATTCTTAGGAGACAGATTGTCACCAATTTCAGAAAACCCCTCATTTTGTTTACTCCTAAAAGTTTGTTAAGACATCCAAAAGTTATTTCTACTAAAAATGATTTAGTTTTTGGATCTTTTTTACCAGTTATTGATGATAATATTAATACAAAAAAAGTAAAATCATTAGTGTTCTCCTCCGGAAAGTTTTATTATGATTTAGTTGATTTTAGACATAAAAATAATATAGATAATGTAGCACTTGTTAGAATTGAGCAGCTATTTCCATTACCTGTTGATGAAATAATGAGTTTGGTGAACAAATATGAAACTGAAGATATTGTATGGGCACAAGAAGAGCCAAGAAATATGGGTTCATGGTCTCATCTATTGGTTCATTTAGATATTGCTAAATCTTTTAGAGTAGCATCAAGACGATTTTATGGTTCACCAGCATCAGGATCACCAGCAAGATTTATAAAAAGACATAATCAAGTAATTGAGTATGTATTTGACAAGAATAAAGATAATTTTAAATAATACCATATTATGATTTTAGAAATGAAAGTGCCATCTCCTGGAGAATCTATTTCAGAAGTAGAAATAGCACAGTGGTTAGTATCTGATGGTGATTACGTTGAAAAAGATCAAACTATAGCTGAGGTTGATTCAGATAAAGCAACGCTAGACTTACCAGCTGAGGAAAGTGGAATTATAACTTTAAAAGCGAATGAAGGTGACACTATTGCTGTAGGAGCTGTTGTCTGTCATATTGATACTAGAGGAAAAAAACAAAAAAATATTTCAAATAATAAAATAGAAAAAAATATAACAATTAATCAACAATCTGATCTTAAAGATTCTGATCAAAAACTTGAAATAAAATCATCAACTGGAATAGCCTCACCTGCTGCAAAAAAAATCTTAGAAGAAAAAGGTATAGATCCTAATTCTGTTAAAGGTAGTGGAAAATCTGGAAGAATTTCAAAAGAAGATGCAATTAAAGCTCTTCCAAAAATAGATTTAGATGCTATTTCTAAAAATAGATCAATCACTTCAAAAAAAATGTCATTGCTTAGAAGAAAACTTTCTGAAAGACTTGTTTCTGTTAAGAACCATACTGCTATGCTAACTACTTTTAATGAGGTTAATATGTCTCCAATTTTTGAGATTAGAAAGAAGTATAAAGAAATTTTTAAGGAAAAACATGGTGTGAGTTTAGGTTTTATGAGTTTTTTTACCAAAGCAGTAGTAAGAGCTCTAAAGGAGTTCCCTGATGTACATTCAATGATTGATGGAGATCATCAAATTAAATTCGATTTTTATGATATTTCAATTGCTGTTTCAGGTCCTAAAGGGTTAATGGTCCCCGTATTAAGAAATGCTCAAGATTTAACATTTGCTGGAATTGAAAATGAAATTAAAAGACTTGCAATTAGAGCTAGAGATGGTGAAATTTCCGTTGATGATATGACAGGTGGTACATTTACAATTTCTAACGGAGGAGTTTTTGGGTCAATGTTGTCAACTCCAATCTTGAATCCTCCTCAATCTGCAATTTTGGGGATGCACAACATTATTGAGAGACCTATCTCTGTGAATCGTAAAGTTGAAATTCATCCAATGATGTATTTAGCTTTAAGCTATGATCACAGAATAATTGACGGTAAGGAATCAGTAGGTTTTTTACTTAATATTAAAGAGTCATTAGAGAATCCTATTGAGAATCTAATGAGCAACAACTTAAATAAAGCATTAGAATTTAAGAGTTAATAGTTTTTTTTTATAATTTATTATAGCTTTAAATTCTTTAAGTATATCACTTCCAAGTATTCCATCTACAGTATCTGTTTTTTTATCTTTTAATATATTATTGATATGAGACATATCAAAAAGTATAATATTAAAATTCTTTTTTTTAATTTCTTTAATCCTTAATAAATTAATCTCAGAGAAAAAAGTTTCATTGATATTGTCTGAAGCAGATGATACAACTTCATTGGATTTTCTTGTTATTAAATTAAATTTTTTTGCTGAACATAAATTTATACAGCTTTCTGATGCTCCGGTATCAATTATAAATTTTCCAAAAATTTTATTTATTTCACATTCAATTATAATATGATTTGTTGAATTTAAAATAAAATTTATTGATACTGTGTTTAACAATTTTAAAACTATTTGATAATTTCAAAAAATAATTTCTTTAATGGATCAAAAAGAGTTACGTAGACAATTGAAATCACAAAACCAACTATACCAAAAATTATAACCATTTGAGTTCTTTTTGGGCTAGTTCTTTTATTCGGAATAACAGCCTCTTTTATAGTTGAAAAAACTGGAGTGTCTTTATTTACCTGTAATTTTGCTGCTTCTACTTGTTTCGAGAGTTCAGTTACAACTGCATTTATAATTTCGAATTCAGCTTCTAATTTATCTTGTTCATTTATAATTAAAGAGTTAACTAAGTTTAAATTAGAATCTTTAAAATATGATAATTTAGTTTGCAACTCATCGAATTGTTCTTTCTTTTGTGCTAATTGATTTTCAGTGAATTTTAAATTTTGTCTCGCACTTTCAATTTTATTTTCAATAATAATTTTTTGTAAAATATCTTGTGCATTCACAGCCAGAGTCGCAGCATATTCTGGAATAGGCATTGATGTTGAAATAGTTATAAACCCATCTTTACGATTCACAGATACTTTTATAATTTGAGAAACAATTTCAAAACAATCCTCTTCAAGTTCAGAGACATAAATGGAAGAATTATTTTTAATATTTTCACCTTTTAGTTTGTAATTATCAATTAAAAATGATTCCAAAGTAAGGTTGGCCTTTTTATCAATAATTGTTTGAAGAATTAATCTTTTAAATTTTGGGCTCTGGGCAACTAAAGGGTACATTGACGAAGTGATCTCTGACCCATTCATATTTGGATTTAAATTAAGACCAACAAGACTAGCAACACCAGTAAGTGCCATACCTGCTGAATTTTCATTTTGAGTGATAAAAACCGTTGATGAATTATATTTAAGAGGTGTAGTAAGAGCGACATAGATTCCTATAAAAGCAAATAAGAATGAAATATAAATTATTGTTTTTTTGGATTTATAAATTTTTTTTAAAACTAAAATTAAATCTATTTCATCTTTAAATTGAGTACTCATTTATAAACTTTTAATTATTGCAAAAACTGAAACTAAACTTGTAGTGTAACCAACTATTTCTGAAACGGTAGTTCTATTTTTTGTAATGCTTTTATCTGGAACTATAATTTTTGATCCTGGTTTTAATTTGGGATAATTATTAAAAAACAAAAAAGATCTGGTGCTTGCAACATTTCCGTTTTGATATACAACATATACGCTGTTCTTTTTTGCATTTTCACTAAACCCTCCGGCTCTGCTAATAGCTCCAGATGTTGTTAAGGATCTAGAATATGTAACTGCAGATGATTGTTGAACTGCTCCAGTTACTTCAACAGTATTATCTAGTCTGGGCACAATTATTTTATCTCCATTTTTTAAAACAACATTAAATTTAGGATCGTTGCCATTTGAATCTATGATATTCTTTACATCAACTCCAAATTCAATAAAAGGTTTTATTTCTACCTTTAGATTTAGTGAATCTTTGGATGAAATTCCTAATATACTTGCTGAATTATTTTTATTATCGCTTTCATCCAAATCTAGAACTTCATTTAATGTATTTTGTCTAATAATTTTAACTCCATCTAATGATGCATCATCCAAAA
>CEPU01150026.1_pt1 | contig 12181 bp, 18 predicted proteins | sample 530471 | NCBI WGS metagenome assembly CEPU01 (sample SAMEA2620194, study PRJEB7988) | marine metagenome | biome: marine biome (ENVO:00000447); feature: surface water layer (ENVO:00002042); material: "saline water (ENVO:00002010), including plankton (ENVO:xxxxxxxx)" | depth 5 m | reverse complement strand
TCTATGGTGATGGTAATCGAAAACAATCGGGATTCCAGTTTCGTGGTAAATCTTTTCATAAATCTCCTTTGTACTCCACATTGAAGCTTTGTCATCATTCTCTAGTGTGAATCGCTTCTTACAATTTTCGTCTAGTCCGCCCGGCTTGTGAAAGTTTTTGACGAATCTTTTTGCTGTTGCATCCTTATCGCCGTAGGTACCACCGACATGAATGTTGATCTTGTTGTAGTGACTAGGAAAAAACCCCATCATATCGAAAATACGGGAATGATTGTTCAGTTCCTTATAAGTTTTTTCTACAACAGCTTGGTTCGGTGAAGCAAGACAACAAAACGGACCTGGATGAAAGGTTAGACGGTGGCCATTAGAGACCGCGTATTCGCCAACCCTAGCTAGCACCCTACGGATAGTAGAAATGTCCGGCAAATCGTTATACTCGTACTCTGAGGCCCAAGGAAAGATGTCAGACGACATGCGATAGAACTTAATATCATTTTGCTCATTCCATCTTAAGATCTTTTCGAGGTCGAGTACGTTCTGAAGTGCAAGATCACTTGCCTTTACAAGACCCTCCTTCATAAATGTTCTCTTAATCATAGAACGATTAGTCGTAATCCGTTTTGATTTGGGTACATCAGATAATGTCATGTTGATGCAAGCATAACCGTAATTCATTTGTTTTCTCTTTCTTTATCTATTTCATCTCTGATCTCACTAGCTATAGCGTATGCTAAAGCAAGACGGGCAGCTTCTGATGATAAGTTTATACTACTACTCTTATATTTGTCAAGCGTGTTGAAAATGACCTTCTCTAACTTTTTCAACATTTATCTCCACTGAAATTTTAGTAATATAATAATACTATATTTTCAAGGTGATGTCAATCGAAAAAGTGACAATTTTCTTTTTGCCATTCGTGTTGGTGTTCATAGTTGCAGCTGTCTCTAGTTATTAGCCAGCAAAATGTGTGCGGATTGCCAGGTTCATAGCACTTATCTGTGCATAATTTACCATGCTCCGGTGTGTGAGGGCTATGACAAATGTATAGCTCATCTGATGGCTGATCAGGATCATGTAGCGCCTGGGTACCATCACAAGATAACAGGGCTATAGTCAGCAAGGTGTTTCTTAATATTTTCATTCTTCCATAATAATCAGTGTTCCAGGATTGTGTGCGCTTTCCTCATGAAAGCTCCAATCGTACTCTAACACGATTTGTTTTACAAACTTTTTCATCCTATCAGAGTTTCCTGTTATTATTTTACAGGGAAGTTCAACAAAATTTAAGAACTTTCTTATTTCGTTATCAGCATCAGTATGTTTTGTGCCATGTAAATTTAATGTACGCATTTTTCTTTGAGGTCTTCTATATTTTAGTTTACCATAGTGTATTTTAACATCATCTCTAGTATCAAAAGCTGACCAAAGTGTCTCTCTTCTCATCTTCGTGTTGTGTTGCCCAATGAGATAATAAATATAATTCTGAGTTGTTTTTGTTACAATCCCTGATTGTTCCGATGTTGTTATCAAGTCGCCTTTTGTAACTTTAAAGCCTTGCAATTTAATTCCTTTCTTTTTCTTTTTCTAAGCGAAAGAGCCAATTTGTAGTCACCAGCCCCATAGAGTCAGTTAACTTATTGCTTCTAGAGACCATGTGTTCAAAAAAAGTTGCATATTTTGTACCTGGTTGCATTTTCACAATGGCCATTTCGGTTCTGTGATTCATTTTATCATTGTCGGTGTATACATCTAGGATGTCTATAATCACACCCACCCATTCTCTCCCATACAGCAGATGGTATACCAGATCTCCTACTTTGAGTCCCCTGATTGTCGATGTCTTTTTGTGCATAATGCGAAACCACTCCTAAAGTAATTAAGGCGATGATCCACAGAATGATTACAAAAGGCATTATTTTATTTAAAAAATCTAACATATACATTTGCGGCCGCAGCAACGGCAAGGGCAATTAACACTAGTCTTGGGTCTTTCCATTTAGTCATAAGTATTCACGCGTGTAAGAACAGAAAGCTCAGCTCGACATTGTTGCATAATATCTCCTCTATTTCTAGAACGAGCATCATCTAGCACCAACTGTAATATTTTAAATGTTTTATCACAATTCATGTAAAACTGAAAGGCATCGAGCATTGCAGTTAGGCTAGAATATATAATCGACCTCGACCTTGAGCTGAACTCTGATATTCCATGTTGTTTAGTTCTTAGTCTTAAATAGACATCAGCTTTTGCGTCAGTTTGTGCCTCGGATAAAGACATAGAAAATATTGGCTTCACAACCAAATCAACCAAACTAACATTTCTTAGTGATGGGTAATCTTTCATAAAAGTATTATAGCACACTTTATATATCGCGTCAAGAAAACCAGAACCTAAAACTTCATTAAATTTATACTCTACAGTTGTCTTATCTTCTGTTTTCTGAAAACATATGTCAACTATTGTTTTGTCGCTGAGAAGATTTTCCTCCACTCTAAAGAGAGTTGGTTTTAGTGTCACAATGTTTTCTCCCAGCCGACGGGCAAACACACTGCGAACATCATCCCTACGAAAATCTTCTGGTGTTTTCACTACTCCAACCTTTCTAGTCCTGCCGACACCTTGAACAAAGACTGAACGTTACCTAACCGTTTAATATCTTTTAGAATTCTCAACTTTACATCTTCTGGTGCATTAAGTTGTCCGGGAGTTGACGGTATAAATTTAATAGAAAGACCTGCAATATATCTACCCTCAGAAACTTTTTGGTTTTTGATAACAACTGTAACAATTGTAACATTAGGCAAGGCACGAAGGTCTGCTAATATATCGTCCAGTCCGCGTGATCTGTTCTCTTCAATCGTCAAACCGTAAGATAACATGCAATAAAATTTATAAATACCTCGTTGCCTGCTTCGACCCTTCTCTTCTGTTACAATTTCTTTTTCTATACTATCATAAAAGCTTTGCTTTGTCAAGTGGTTGTGTTTAAAATATCTTTGTATATCCTCTTCTATTCCCGGTAATTTTATTTGCTGGCCGGATGGAGCATAGTATTCCTTTTCCGTGAGAATCGCATTAATTACTTGCTTTATATCGTTGACTTGGTTTTCAAGTTGCGCTGCTATGAAGTTTACAAACTCTCTGAATCCTTCTACTGTAAAGTCATCTCCTTCACTAACAATGCCTTCAATTTGTAACTGTTCACCTTGCGGTTGGTAGATACGAATCTCTTCAAAACTATATATCCCAACATCTTGTAGTCGAGCTTCGATTTCACGCTCTAGCTGTTGTTGTTCGCCGCTTGACATATCAGTGATATCATTTGGCGCATTAGTGAATGCTTCGGATGATATGTCAAAATTAATGTTAACACTAGCCCCGTAATTTACATATATCTCTTGACCGGCAGTAGTATAATCTTCCATAACCTCGTGGAAAATCTCTACATGTTGTAGGTCTCTTTCCGCTTCTTGTAGTATTTCTTCACAAGCTTTCTCTGCTGCTGCAAGGGGGTCTGGTGGTGGGTTACCTTGGATAGCTTCCTTTGAATTGGTTAGCAGCTCATCGTATATCTGAGATACCAACTCTTCGCGAGTCTCTTCGTCCTGATCTTTATATTCTTTGAGTCCTGCCAAGTGGTTACTGATTACACTAAAAAGGTCGTCTGGGTCTTGAGATTTGTTTGGTGCATCCCAAAACATTTGTATATCTCCATCATAGTCAAACTGTAGAGCGAGTATATGGTCCCTATTACCTTCTGGTATGCCAAAAAACCTAGCGATAACAAATGCTAGACCATCTTCTTTAGTGTACTTGTCAAAGTAATTCCTCTCCGACTTGGTGGATATACACCAAGTTGTGAGTCTTGGATTGTGACCGTAGTAACAACTAGCTTGCATTGTTTCTGGACGTATCGCCATAATACCATGATCGTTGTAAACCATCTTAGAACCTTCTTCGGCCGCCTCCTTATCTTTTAGAGCAGCTAGTTTGGCGCGCTTTGATATGCCAAGCTTGTCTAACTTATATTGCAGTTCGCCGACGTTGTATTTGTATATGTCCTTCTCTTCCATCCTTTGTTGATTCTGCTGGAAGTCTTGTATGACATCCATAATCTCTTCTGCAACCCTAAGAACATCATTTTCGTTATATTCCAAAGATTCACCGTATTCAAGGTATTCTTCAAATTCTTCATCAAAATTATTAAATAATTCTCTGGCGAAGAACATAAGATATTTTGATACGCCTTTAGGACCAAGGGTATTCTCTAGTTGTCGTCGTCCCCAATTTATCCAGTTTAATTTTTCAAGCGCTGGATACTTGGCCTTAACATCTTTAACTCTTGCCTCGACGAGAAGCTCTGGATACCTCTCTTCTAGTAAGAATTCTTTCCATTGTTTATTAAATTGCATAAAGAAACACCTTTTTACTATAAATAGTTATGTTTTTCTAGTGTTAATAAAAAATCTGTATCAAGATAATCAGTATAGAAAGAGCCAGGCAAACAAGCGTTTTTGCTGTGAACATAGACTCACCTAACATAAACCAAGTCAATATTGGGAATACAACAAAACCAGCAGAAGAGCCAATAAATCTTGCTGACCAAACTGAACCTGTCGCCTCTGATATATATTTCCATCCATACCAAAATAAAATACTTGTTGGCACACCCACTAAAATAGCTGATAAAATTGCTTTATCGGCCCACCAGTCATACATTTTTTGTAGATTAAGTTGATACCAGCCCGCGACCTGGCCGCATAAAAAAAATAATATACCTATTAAGAGTTTCACTATTGATCTCTTAGATTAGTATTATCTAGCTGAATAAGGCTGGCTGCGGATAACCCTTTGGCTAATGAAACTATAGACTTTAACTCCTCCGGAGGGATATGAAGACTTTTGACATTCTGCTCATGCACTTGCTCAAGCAAGTCTTTAAGGTAGGTTAATAGTATCTGTAAACTAATTCTTAATTCCATCATAGCCATTAACGAACTTTCACTAAAATTTTGTATACCCTGGTAATGATCCTCTATAAGGGAGTCAACCCTATAGTAATAAGGTTCGGCTGCATCATGCATGATTTTTATAGCAGCTGATGAAATTTCTACTGATATGTCTTTTTCTTTTGACACTTTATTTACTCGATAATAGAGCCACCAAATCAGAATATCCACCTATCTTTTTAGTGTAACCTGTTTTTAGACAGTTCTCAAGAATAATTGGTACGGTATTCTGTTGATGGAAAGTTTTATAATCTTCTAAGATATCTTCGTCTTTTGCATAATCTAGCATTATGTGCTGAATTTTTTCTGCTTTACATAAATCGGCAGCCATACAGCAAAACGGACAAGTACTCCGGCCAATGATTATATATCTGTTGTCAGTCATTTAAAAGCCTTCGTTGAAGTTGCTCGCCCCTGGTCATAGAGTATATGGAATCTGCATCACCGAAAGTGATCACATCTTCAGTCTTATTTCCGTTACTCACTCTAATCAAAGAGAAGCTGTCGTTAGAAAACTGTGAACCTTCTGACAGTAAAAAGTCTGAAGCTCCGGCGTAATCTGTAATTGATATAATATTGTTGCTGTTTATATAAACAATTTTACTTGTAATGTTTCTTTTGTAACCTAGGTTTTCTACCACTAGTTGTCTTAATTTTAAGAGCATATTATTTTCCTATTGATTTTAGCACAAAAGCACCTATTAAACCCACGACCGTAGTAAACAAAGTCCATATCATTCTTGACGAAGTTTGTTTCCAAGATTCTAGCTCACGCAGGCGGGCGTATAAGCCTTGGTCTGGGTTATATACTGCTTCTTTTATTTTTGCAATGTCTTGCGACATCTCTTCTTGCTTGTCTTGCATAACCTCGATACCATTGCAAACTTTATCTAGTTTAACTTGCATTTCAAGCATACATACTTTGCTTTCATCACTCATTGGTAAGCCCTCCAGCCATTTACTAGTAAGTAGTAGATGCTAGTGGACAATGCTATGATTAGTTAACAAAAGAGTCCCAGCAACTGATATCGCGTTCTTTACCGCACAGCGTGTTACCTTCGCTGGGTCGATAACTCCTGATTGAAATAGATCTTCTTTTTTGTTTGTTAAAAAGTTGAACCCTTCGAAGTCTTCACACTGTCCAATAGTTAAGCGTAGAACTTCTGGGTTGTGGCCTGCATTTGTAGCCATAGTATTGAACGGAGAAGCTAGAGCTTTCTTAATTATACCAAGCGATGCAGTCTGTTCTTCATTATCAAATTCTACGTTTAAGGCGTCGGAGATACGAAGAAGTGTCATTCCTCCACCCAGAACAATTCCCTCTTGCTGAGCTGAGTTTACAGCTTCTAAAGCATCTTCAATTCGATGTTTCTTTTCAATCATCTCTACCTCAGAACTTGCGCCGACACGTATAATAGCGACACCAGAAGAAAGGCGAGTAATTCTATCTTGAAGACGCTGAGCTGCGTGTAGATCTTCAGTATCTTTAATCTCATTCTTTATCTCCTCAATTCTATTCTCTACTTCATCGTAGTCGCCCTCACCATCAACAACAGTAGTCTGTGCCTTACTGATTTCTACAGAAGAAGCTTTGCCAAAATCTACTAAAGATACTTCAGTTAATTTGTGACCCATTGACTGTTGAAAGAACTTTGCCCCTGTGGCTGTAGCCAAGTCGTTCATGATTCCTCTACGGTCTTCGCCATAACTCGGAGCCTTAACAGCTGCGACTTTCATAGAGCCACGAATCGTGTTCATAATCAACGCTGCTAGTGCTTGTCCTTCGATGTCTTCTGCAACAATAACAAACGGGCGCCCTTCTCTTGCTGCAATCTCCAGAGCTGGAAGAATATCGTTTACCTGATCTATCTTACTATCTGTAACAAGAAACATTGGATTTTCATACTTAATCAGACCTCTGCGTTCATCAGTCACAAATGCTCGTGCTGCATACCCAGACCTAAACTTGAAGCCCTCTACAAGCTCAAGTGTTGTCTCGTGTGATTTTGCATCTTCAACAGAGATGGAGCCATTCTTACCAACCTTATCGACAGCTGTTGATACCAATTCACCGATAACATTATCGTTGTTTGCGGAAATTGTAGCAATATGTCGAATATCTTCAACAGAAGAGATGGGCTTTGAAAGGCCAGCGATGCCTTCACATACAACCTCACAACACTTGTCTAGGCCGCGTTTAATCTCAATGGGACTAACACCCGCCTCAATGTGTTTATTGGCTTGACGTAGTATTTCTCGCGCCAGAATTGTGCTTGTCGTTGTACCATCACCAGCTTCGACGTTTGTCATTGCTGATACTTGCTTCACAACTTCTGCTCCTGCATTCATGTGCGGCTCTTCAAAACTGACATTCTGGGCAACAGTAACGCCGTCTTTTGTAATGAATGGTCTCTTGTCTTTCTGGTGGATGAGAACGTTCTGACCTTTAGGGCCAAGAGTGGTTGCAACATAATCAGCCAGGGTGTTTACACCCTCCAAGACCTTGTTGCGTAGGGTCTGGCCGTGTTCTAATTTAGTAGTCATTATACCTCACTTTACTATGATACTACTATTATAATGTATTTTGAGAAAATGTCAAGCAGTTTTTTACTCGGCAGCTACTTTTTCTGGCGTGTATTCATCTTTCTCTGACTGCTCTACCGCAGAGATGGCCTCATCTGTTGCTTCCTTGAGGGTGCCAAGCTCTTGTTGTGCAGCGAGAGCGAAAGCTTTTCTCTGGCTACCTTCAGCACCCATGAAATAATTAGATACATTTTCGTTGAAGCGGGCCATCGACAGATAAACAGGCGTAATGGTTTTCTTTAATATGCCGGAATAAAGCATCCAAGTCTTTTTAAGCTGCTTTTCTCCCAACAATAATTTACCAATATGCTCAAAATTTGCAATAGATTCCGCTTGCAGAACTGTGAACTCAAATTGTTCTGGCTTTTTATATCCTGCGGTTTTCTTAAGAGCTGCAATAACCCCTGCTTTAGTATCTTCGCCGGGCTTTGCTGAAAATGTCTCTATCGCTTTTGCAACGGCTTGAAACTGATTGTAGTCCCCCCATAGCCTCCTAACCTTTTCTGAGGCTTTGGTGTAGTCTTCTTCGTACCTACTAAAGATACCAGATGGAAGCTCTTCTGCTCGCTGAATCAAATTCATAAGAGCCTCTCGCTCTAGTGGGGCGTTCTTACCTGCCATCTTGAAATTGACTTTGCGTACTGACTTACCATCAATCACTGGTTTGGAGTCAAGTTTCACAAAGAACAACTGATCGCCAAACTCCTCCATAGCAGATACAAGCTGCTCTTTGTTTTTGAACTTACCCTCAATAGGTTTAAACCCTCTAAACGGTTCATAGAAAATCTTGATAAAGTTCTCCATCGTTATTACAAATTCGCCGAAGACTAAACTGTCCGCTGTTCCCTTACCCGAACGTCTAGCATCCAAATAAACAACGTGGTCGCGGCCGGATGCAAAATGCTCTACCATATTTACCCAAGAGCCCTTGACTGCTGTTGTTGGGCCTAAAAGTTTCAAGGAATACTCGCGGCCTCCGAGCTCAACGTCAGTAATTGGTTTACCAGTTGCATCCCCAGAATCTTCACCTACGTCAGTTATCTGAACTGCATCCTTACCGAACAAACCTGCCAAGAAGCCTTCGAAAATAAAGCCGCCTGCTGACTCAGTGAATTGTGCCAAAATAGTGTAAAGACACTCAAGAACAACAAGAGTTCCCAGAATCTGACCTAACGATGCCATCTGAACTTGCCCAGTTGCAACATTATTAACTGTTGCAAGTTTTTCTTGCAAAGTTTCTCCTGTAATCGCTGCTGAAAATCTTTGGATGATTTGTCTATCATTTGATTCTGGCTTACCCCAATCCTCTGAAATCCTTAATTTTGGCAAGCCAAGTCGAATCTCTTCATCTGTCAGCTCTTCTTGTTCTGCAAGCAAAGTTTCAAGGTCTTTGTTTTCGTTTATTGGTCTACGGATTAAGTTATTATAATCAATTCCAGAAAATATCTCGAACAGGGTGTTCTGAATAAAGTCCTCTGATATTAAACTCTTCTCTTTCTTAGTGAGTTTTTCTGAGTAAACTTCTTCGATTAGCTTGAAGAGCCCACTCTTATTGGATAGTACGTTCTTGTTTTGATTCTCAGATAGAAATTCTTTGTGCCAGCTCATTCTTTATCTCCTTAATATAATTAGATGATTTCGTCAGCAATGCCCAACTCAATTGCTTCTTCGGCAGAGATATATACATCCCGCTGGGTTTTGAGCATCTTTTTAATCTTTGTCTTAGTCATTTTTGTATACCCGGCGAGCATATCTATATAACTATCTTGCACCCATTTAATTTCTTCTAACTCGTTTTCCATCGAGAAAATTGTACCGCCTGTGCCGGCCATAACATTGTGTAGCATGATTCGACAGTTTTTTCCTATCTTTCGCTTTCCCTTTGTACCAGCCGCAAGGATAGGCACACCAGCAGACATAACCTTACCAACACCATACGTATGGATATCGCAAGTGTTCTTCTTAACCATTTCCATAATGTCAAGAATAGAGAACATATCCGAAGCAACACCGCCGTGAGTTGATACGTACATACTGATAGGTCGCGCAACAGCAAGAATATCAGATTCAGGGTCGGTAGGGTCTTTTAAGACCTGAGTTACTGATGTGCTTTCGAGGTATAATAAAGCAGCTGTAACTTCAGCCCCTTTGCGTTCCGTGATATCGCCATACAAGCTGATTGTTCTAAGTTCTGGAATATCGTCGGTCGGTGGTTGGATGTTATTTATAATAACAACCTGCTTATCGTCAGTGGTTACCGTTGGACTCTTCGAGTCCAACTCTTTGTTTTTATTCTTTTTTTTCTTTTTGTCAGTCATACTGCCTCTTCCAAGATAATTGTATTTTTATTTATAGTTCTAATAATTTTATTAAATTCTGCTTCATTTGTAAAAGTTTTTGTAAAGATTAATATTTTTTTATGCCTTTCGTGATCAATTCCTTCTCCAGCATTTGTCCAGTTTGAAAAAAAATCAGAAACCACTTTTTCATCGCTAGACTCACAGGTGACTTGTATGTTAAATACATTTTCTGAAACCTTCCAATAGTGACCTGTTAGTATGCTATTCATAACAAATGCCCTCCGTATTATTTTCAAGCATCTGTTAGTAAGTATTATATCAAATTTGTTTTAGCTTGTCCATAAAAAAACCCCAAAGAAATCTTTGGGGTTTTTAAAATTTAAATGAGCTTAAATTGTATTTTACTTTTTGTTCATTTTTTCTCTGATAATTCTTTGTGTGACTCTACGAAGAACTTCTTGTACTAGTTCCTCTTGAAGAGCTTCCTCTTCTTCGTCTTCCTCTTCTTCGTCCTCTGGCATGTCGTCTTCTTCTGGTTCTTCTTCGTCGGCCGCTTCTTCATCGTCGGCGCCGATGTCAAATTCCATTTCCTCATCGTCTGGCATCATATCATCTGGCTCCTCTGCTTCATCACCAGAACCTTCCATGGCCATCTTCAATCTCTCACCCAGATCAACCAAAAGTTGAGCCTCCTCTTCGGTTAGACTAACATCCGCTTCTCCCATTTGGGCTCCAGGCTCTGCGCCGATTGGCTCATCGGCCATACCTTCTTCGTCTTCTTCTGCATCGTCCATTGGGTCATCTTCTTCTTGCTCGAAAAGTTCATCTTCCATGACCATTTCGTCTTCTTCCATACAGTTGCCTTCTTCCATACAGTGGCCTTCGTTAGCTTCTTCATCCTCGTCCATATAGGAACCTTCCGACATTTCGTCCTCACCTAAGCCTTCGTCCATGTCGTCTTCTTCCATATAGACTTCTTCAATATCATCTTTGTGGACCTTTTCGTTGATAAAGTTGTCAGTGAGCCTGTCAACTTTTGCTAATGCCATAAATCTTCTTATTGTGCTTTCACTAAGCAGCTGCTTGTTACTCATTTAAAATATCTCCTTTTCACATAAAGATGGTGTAAAATACAATAATAAATAGTCTTTGTGTTTTATAAAATCATTTTTTTATTCTCTTCGCAAGTTTAGCTAACGCCTGCTTTTCTATCTGTGAAACTCTTACTAAAGATATCCCTAACCTCTTTGAAACTTCATGCAATGTCATTGCACCGTGCTTTTCAATCGCTGTGTATATACAGTTATCATCTTCTGGATAATCTATCCAGCATCTATTGTCCTCTTGTTTGCAGCATTCTTTAGGCATATTAATCTTCAAAATCCTCTTCTATTAAATCAAAAACAAAATTCTTCTCATCTTCCGAAAGTCCAAAATCTTTCTTCATTTCTTCTCCTTGTTGTATTTCTTTTAAAGAATATTTTCTTTTTCTTTTGCCCATGGTTGTCTTATTCTCTTTTATCTTTTCGACGATCCTAGCCATATCAATGTCATTTTCAACATACAACTCTATAAGGCCGCGGAAAAAGTTACCCTGTGTTAGCCTATCATACCTAAGCCTTGTAATCATTCTAGCATGCTGGTCGTCAGTGTCAAGAAAAACTATCTTTTTTTCTATCATCTCTTTAAAATATGTGTACTAGACTCTAATTGGCCGGCTGAACTTTGCTGAATAAAGTTTGCTTTGGCTTGCAGCTCGGTAATGCTTCTAGCACCAGAATAAGAAAAACCTGACTTAATGTTACTTTCTAAATTTCTGACTATATCAATAACACTTCCTTTATATGGAATAGTGGTTGATATCCCCTCTAGCGAGCGCGCCTTTCCTCTCCAGTCAACCTGCGCCTCCACAGAAGCCATGCCTCGGTACACTTTATATTTCATATCTTCGTTTGAACTAATAACATCACCTGGGGACTCATCGGTCCCTGCCAGCATAGAACCAAGCATAACAAAATCTGCTCCGGCTGCAAGTGCCTTAACTATGTCGCCGGCAGTTTTGATACCACCGTCAGCTATAATGGCTGCACCATCCATACTAGCACAGTCCATCACAGACTGCAAGGTAGGCATACCGTGACCGGTTTGAATCCTTGTCGAGCAGATGGACCCTCCTCCAATTCCAATCCTGACAGCATCTGCGCCCCACGTAGATAAATCATGATAAGCTTCTGGGGTTGCTATATTACCAGCCATTATAATTACCTGCTCTCCGTGGCTATCCTTCA
>CEPU01055455.1_pt1 | contig 12211 bp, 19 predicted proteins | sample 530471 | NCBI WGS metagenome assembly CEPU01 (sample SAMEA2620194, study PRJEB7988) | marine metagenome | biome: marine biome (ENVO:00000447); feature: surface water layer (ENVO:00002042); material: "saline water (ENVO:00002010), including plankton (ENVO:xxxxxxxx)" | depth 5 m | reverse complement strand
GTTTTAAATGATATAATTAATAATGGTAAGTTGTCTATAATCACAGATGAAAATATCAAGTCTCAAATAGCATCGCTACCCAAAGCTTTCTCTCAAATTTTGGAGAACGATAGAATTAACAGACTTAACATTCATCTCAATATTATTCCGTTTTTAACAAAAACTACTTCAATTAGAAATATGACTAATTATGTTGAAACTTTTGAGTATTCAGTAAATAAATTAAATTTTTCAAAATTTAATTTTACTGAAAATGATTTAATGAGAAGTAAAGAATTTGAAAATATAATTTCTTGGCAATCTCAATATCATAAATTTGGAATTGAGTTTTTAGAAAAACTTAGAATTAAATATAAAAATATTCAAAACAAAATAGAATCAAAATACCCTGATGTTGATTACCAAAATTTGCAGAAGAACTTGGATAGAGGAGTTTGGAATTAATTTTCTAACCCCAAAACCCTTCCTCTAAATCTTGATTTAGTCTGTCATAGTCAACGTCATTATACTCAAGCTCAATTAATTCTTGTAGCTGAGAAAATTTGATAAGTAAATTTTCACACATTTCAATTGAAAATTTAATCCAGATAGCTTGAATAGTTAAAATATTTTCAAATTCTAAATCATTTATTAATTTAAGATTGTCAAACTCATATTTAGAATTCCCTAGGTCAGACTCATTATACTTATACAGCTGTCTATATTTTGTAATATTTCTTAGTTTATAATTTTTGCTAACATATGGTAAGAAATATTGATGTAAATCATCTCTGTATAATCTATCTTCCTCAATTATTTGTGAAATTTGCTGAGGAAGAGAGGATATTAAGTTTTTTATTTTAAAATTATTTACTAATGAAAGTTTTCCAGAATTAATTATTTCATTTAAAACGCCATTATCTGCGACATAAATCCATCCTGATACAGAAAAAAAGTACATTAAACTATCTAATCTTGATTCAGATTTCCATTCAGAATTAGGCCCAGTATATTTTAAAATTTCTTTATTAACATCAATAATTTTTTTCTTTTCTGAAAGTGAAATTTCTAGGCTTTTAAGGTTATTAGAAATTTCGCTGTGAAGAGACAATAAAACCTTTTTTTCTTCTTTTCTAAGCTTTCTTTCTTCATTTGCATTATTTACAGAAAGAGCTATTAAAATACCTATTACAACTAAAAAAACTTCTCCAACAGCATATTTAAAATAATCTTTATTTTTTATAGATTGCTTTCTAAATAATCTTAAAAATTTCATGTAATAAAATAAGTTAACTTTAATTGCGTTAAGTTAATAAATTAAAGAGACAAGATAATTTTGGTATGTATTATAATTATACTCATTAATAAATTTATATAATGATTAACAAGTTCGTAAAATCTGTATTAATTTTCATTTTTATTTCATGTAGTGGTGGAGAAAGTGAAGAAGAAGTTATATCTCCTAATGAGCAAAACAATAATTTAAAATCAGAATATATACCATCAGATTATAATTTAATTTCAAGCGATGAGTTTGATAGTTTTGAAAATAACAATTGGTCTAAAGGACTTACTCACAGTACTAACTCATCAGTTAGAATGATTTGGAATAAAAATACAGGAGGAGAAAATTTACTCAATAATAATTATGATGGATATCTTTTGGATGACAATGTTTATGTAAATAATGGTTTACTCTATTTAGAAAATAGAAAACAATCAATTACAGGAACTGACCCTGTAGGCCAATTTAATTATTCAACGGGGTGGGTAAACTCGCTACAAAAAATAAATTTTAATGGTACCAATAAGAACATCTATCTTGAAATTAAAGCTAAATTTCCAAAGGGTGACAAAGTATGGCCTGCCATATGGCTAATTGATGATTCTGAAAATAGAAAATGGCCGCCTGAAATTGATATTTGGGAATATTTTGGAAAATTTTTTAATACTAACAGAAGTGATGAAATGTATATGCGTTTTATATATGGTTTATGGAACGATAAAAAGGATCATAGTTATGCGCTTAAAAATTTTCAATCGACATACAATTCTTCATCCAAGTTTCATGTTTTTGGCTTTAATTGGACTGAAAATGTAATGAAATGGTATATTGATGGAGAATTAGTTCATACAAAAAATAAAGGGAGTGATGTGCCGATTGAAGACTGGCCAAATAAGACAATGTGTATTGTTATGAATAATGGCCTAATGAGGGTTGTTGATGAAGGAAACACTATTTTTCCTAATTCACTTGTCATTGACTATTTAAGAGTTTATGAAAAAAATTAAATTGTCTTAAAATAAAAGATTCATGAGATCAATATTAATAATTTTAGTTTTTTTAACTGTTAGTTGTAGTAAATCAGATTCAATTAATAATACCATTGACAATTCAAACAATAACTCTAATAACAATTCAAACAATGATAACAATAGTGATGAAGAAAGAACAACATTTTATTTGAGTAGTTCCTCAGGAAATGATAATTCAAATGGAAGTCAAAGTAACCCCTGGAAATCTTTATCAAAAATTTCAAATATTGAATTTTCTGAAGGAGACAGCATCTTTTTTAAAAAAGGTGATACATTCACTGGCCATTTTAGAATCACTGGTTCAGGGTCACAAGATAAACCGATTGTTATAACATCATTTGGTTCATCAAATAATAAACCCATTATAACTGGGAGTGGCAGCAACATAAGTGGTGGTGATTTTCAAGAAGCAATATATGTTAATAATAGTGACAATATAGTATTTGATGGTTTAGAGATACAGAACAATAGAACAAACAAGAAAAGTGGGGTTAAAGATTCTGATAGTTTTGGAATTTATATTCACAATTCAAGTGATGACATTATGAATAATTTCACTTTTAGAAATATGACTTTTAAAAATATTTATGCTATTACTCAGGTTGATCCATCAAATCAAGAAGCATTCAATCAATTTGAAGTTGCAGGAGTTAGATTTTTCACTGACTGGGGAAAGGCTCATATTAATAATGTATTATTTGAAAATAATTTCTTTACTGATTTACAAAGATTTGGTGTTCATGTAAAACACTCAAATGCAAACAATGGACTTGATAATAGACATACTGACTTTGTTTTTAGGAATAATGAATTTAAAGAAATTGGCGGTACTTGTATTTTACCCTCACGTGCTAGAAATGTTTTAATTGAAGATAATATTTTTAATAAACCGGGGGCAAAAACTAACTCAAGAATGATTGGGAGAGGAAGTGCAGTTTGGAATTGGAATAGTGTTAATACAATAATTCAAAGAAATAAAGCTGTAGGGATTAGAGGAATACTTGACTCTCATGGTATTCATGTTGATCATAAAAATATAAATACTTTTATTCAATACAACTACATGGAAGATTGTGAGGGTGGATTTGTTGAAATTTTAGGTGGAAATGAGACTGCTGTGTATAGATTTAATATAAGTGTTAATGATGGATGGAGAGATAATCCTAATTGGCGAAACAGTAATCATACAATTTGGTTAAATGATAAAATTGGAGGTGATGAAGGATATGCTTCAAATAATAGTTATATATATAATAATACAATTGTAATAAATAGAACAAACAACCCTTATGCTACCGCAATTGATCTTAAAGCAAATAACACAAGGGTTTTTAATAATATTTTTTACTCTATTAATGGATCATCGATTGGTACGAAGCAAGTAAATGTACGAGATGATAATATATCTATGACAAATAATTTATTTTACGGAAATATTGACAGTAGATTTATAAATCTAGATTCTGATTCTATTGATAAAAATCCTCATTTTTATAACGAAGAATTAAATAATGAAAAGGGATATCAACTATTAAAAGAGAGTGGTGCTATAAACTCGGGTATCCCTTATTCTGGAAGGTTTTCCCATCCTGCAATACCTACTAGTGAATCTGTCATTTTTTCAAATGTTGAATCAATACCTACTACCGACTTCTTTGGTCACAAATTAAATATTAACTCAACGCCTAATATTGGCGCAAGTAATGCTAAAAATGGTGAAATAATAAACTGATTAAGGATTGCTTGACAAAGAGAGATCAAGTGGTTTATCTAAGTTTATTTCTCTATATACTATTTTCCAAGTATCATTGAATTTCATTAATTTAAACACATAATTAATGGGAGTTAAAATTTCAGTTCTCTTTTTATTATTTGTGGTTAAAAGAATCATATACTGCCTCAAGTGAGCATAATTATTTGTTAACTCAATAAAAAAAGAATTTGCCATAATATGTCTTCTTTGCATTTGATTCTCAATAAAATACTGCATTCTTTTCTTTCCATTATTAACTTGTAAATCTGATTTTATATAGTACTGCTCTACATTGCCATTAGCATCTATTGTTACGCCTTTTGCCGAATCTGAAAATAATGACAAATAACCTTCAAGATTATTCGAGTCCCAATAAAAACCATAGGCATCAATAACATCTTTTATAGCAATCCTATCAGCAGTATTAAAACTTGTGTTACCAATATCAGAAGAAGAAAAAAAGTAATCCTTTGGACTACTTTTTTCTACTCTTAAATCTTTAGCAAGTTGTTCAGCTTTTTGAATAAATTTTTTTAATCCATTTCTTTTTTTCTCGTCCTGACTAAGTAAAATAATGGGGGAAAAAAGTAAAAATAAAAGAATATTTTTCACTTCTTACTTTAATTATAATACATCAAATGGCAGTTCAAATCTCATATATTCCCATCCAAAGTGAATTTTAGGTTGCTCATTTTCATTCGAAAAAGTAATTGAAAGAGCTTCTAGTGACTCATCACTTTTAACTAATGGTACTTTTACTCTGATTACATCTTTTTCAGACTTATAGCTGTAAGCTCCCCAAATATTTGTAGCGCTATTAATTATAACTGTAACTTGATTTTCTTCAGGGATAGTAAATAGTGTATAAGTTCCTGCAGGAATATTTTTATCATCAATTATGATGTCACTGTATAATCTAATTTCTGTCGCTTCATTGGCCCCTGTTCTCCAAACCTTATCTAATGGAACAATATCCTCAAATGAGCGATTATTTAATTGTGGTCTGCTATATGTAATGACAGCAACTTTTTCAGTAACTCTATTACTTAAAGGAAATTTTGCTTGGTCCATTGGGCTCTTATCAAGACCACGAAAATTTTGAGATTGAAGTAAAAAAGGAACAATTAATAGTATGGTTAAAATATATTTTTTCATTATTGATTATTTTATGTATTCAATATAAAAATTAATAAAAAATATTCATGCTTTCAACTTTTAAAGGTTTATTAACAAATATTAAATATTAAAATTATATTTTAGGTTTAAAATTTATAAAATGAAAAAATATATACTACTATTTACAATTTTATTCTCATCTTATTCGTTTTCCCAATACTGTGCATTTTTTGATTTTAAAGCAGAGGAACCTGAAATGGTTGTTTCAGCTCTAAAAGGTATGATGGAAACTGAGTGGGCAAAGAATATTGAAGGATCAAAGTCTTTATTTGCATATCAATTTAACGGCACTAATCAAGCAACTCATTCTGTTCAATTTTGTTTTCCAAATGAGGCTGCGTTTGCTAACTTTTCAAACTCTTGGTTTATGTCCTCTGTAGCTCAGGTATTTGGTGAAAAACTTAATCGTTACATAACGCCTGTAAATACAGCTTTAAACACACCAGTATGGTACAAAAATGACTGGACTCCGGATCAAGTATTTTTTATCTATGAAATGGAAGTATCAGATCCGGCTACTTATGTAAAAGAATTTGCAGATTTTTCTCAGAAATTAGCTACATCTCTTGGTTACGAAAACAACTCATATGGTGTTGGTTATCCTATAAGCGGAAAAAAAGCAGATTTTTCTCATTTTGTATGGGTTGGAGCTCCTGATCTAGAGACTGCTCTTTCAAGAACTAAACAGATGTATTCAACTCCAGAGTTTGCAAAATATTCTGCGAAAGTCAGCGGAATTAGAAAAGTTGTTAATACCTATATGATGGTAAGAATAGCTGATTTTTAATTATGTACTAAACTAAATAAAAAAGCCCTCATGATTGAGGGCTTTTTTGTTTTAAGCAAGATTTATTCCTGAGATGCAGCATATGCAGCAGTCTCAGTTGCTTCAGGATATTCGCTAAAGTAAGCCAAAAGTTCCACAATTTTTCCATCTTCCCATCTATAATCAAAATGGCCTCTATTTGAATATTCTTCACCAGTTGTTTGACCCTCAGCAGTCCATGTAAACCAAGCGTTTGACCATACTGCACCATCACTAAAATAATTTGTGTGCACATATACATCTTGAATATCAATATTTTCAAATAAAACTTCATGATGTGATTTCCAGCCTGTCATTAAATTATCACGACCGTCTATTACTAAATTATTGATCCTTGATACTACATCTTCAGAATATTGATCTGAAAAACTAAAATCATTTGCTACATAACTTTCATATTGAAGCTTAATATTTGCTGTGAGATCATCATCAGTCTTTATTACTGATTGATTAGAATTTGTGCAACTAAATAGAAAAGCGCACAGTAAAATTGAATATATATATTTCATAATTAATTGAGTTTAAGCTTCAAATCTATAAAGACTTAAATAAGAATCAAAATTAAATAATCATTCAAAAAAAATAATAATGATCAAAATCAGTATTAATCCAAAAACGACTGTTTTAAAAATTTTTTTTTGTTTCTTATTTAACTTTGGGATTGAGTCATAATCTCCTCCCATATTAAAATTATCCATTAATTAAATTTATTTTATTCAATATATTTTTTTAAAAATCAGCTTTATAATTTATTCTATTTCCTTTAACAATTTTTAAGTTGATCATTATTCCATCAGAGTTCATAAATGCTGTTTTAATTTTTTGAATAAGCATTTCCATTAATGGCTCAAAATCACCATAAATTTGAGTACTCAATGGGTTTTCTAAAATTTCAAATCCTTCATTTCTAATAGATTTTATAAAGTTTTTTATTATTTCTTTATAATTATCATTTAATGGCATTAATGTAATTTCTACAGATGTTTTCATTTTACTCTGAAATAAATTATTTATTTAGTGTTTCTATAGGCATTTTCTATTAATCTTTGTTTACAATCAAAACATAATCTAGCCGTTGGATTGCTATTATATATTCCGCTTGACCAAATAAAGTCAATCTCTTTATTACAGGAATAACAAATATGTTTATTTAATGAATTTAGATCTTTCAAATTTAATCTGTACTCTTATTTCCTTTCATTAATTTTTTATTCTTTCTTAAATATTTCCCAGATAAATGATTGACCATCATATATTACTTCGACATCATATTTAGCCTCAATGCCATCTACATTTAATGCATCAGTTTGTAATAAATAATTCCATGCTTCTGCAAAAGAGTTTGGCTCAATTACATTCAAAATCCCGATGTATTCATTCCCGCTTTTATGGATTAGTGATAAGTCAATAACTTCGACACCCTCGTATTCTGGATCATCCTTTAATGTTTCAACTATGCTCGCTTTTACTTCAATTTCAAGCTGTTCTGTAGTCATTGCACAAGAAACAAAAATTAATAAATAAATTAAGAGAATTAATTTTTTCAATTTTATATATTATTTAATCTTTTTCATTAAATCAGCTGAACCATTACCGCTAGAATCAATTTTAGTGAATTTAAGAAAATAATCATTGTTAACATCAACTTTAAACTTTACTTCTAAGTAATCATTTTCTGAATTCTTCCTTTTTTTTATGGCATCAGGAATCCATGACGTACCGTATTTAAGTTTTTTAATTAAATAATTGTCCATCAATTCGTATTGTCCTGACTCTGCGAATCCTAAATCTTTATCTTCCATTGTAACAGAATCAATTTTAATATTATTTACAAGAGTTATGTAATAATTTTTAGTATAAATTTCATTAAGTACTCCGTCGTATGGTAGCGTATCAGTAGCGACACCTAATCTGAAAATAATTTTAGATTCCTTATGCCAGGCGCCTTCTAATGTAACATTAGGTATTTTTTCCTGAAAACTTGAACATCCAAAAAAAAGTAAAAAAAATAATATCGATATATTTAGCTTTTTCATTTTTTATAAAGTTAATTTATTGAAATCTAAAAATTTAGAGTTGTAAATTAAATATTTAATAAATATTATATTACATGTATTTATTTGAAAAGATATAATTCATAATTTTTTTAAATTTAAATATGACTGTATTGTTTCTTTTCATAGTTCTCTTTGTTGTTCCTTTAGTTATAATACCAACATGGTTAATTTACACAAAAGCAGGTAAACCGGGATGGGCATCAATTATACCTATATATTCAACATTGGTTTTACTGGATATTTTAGGAAAACCCTGGTGGTTTTTATTTTTATTTTTTATACCAATAGTAGGCATAGGGATTGGTATTTGGATGACTAACTTACTTTCAAAATCCTTTGGAAAAGGAGTTGGTTTTACAATTGGATTACTTTTTCTTCCTTTTATATTTTATCCAATCCTGGGCTATGGGAATTCAACTTATAAAAAACTTTAGTATTTTATTTTACTATTTACTTGGTTCTTTATACAGTAATTACATCATAAACTAAATATGAAGCAACTAATTCTACTATTACTATTTTTCATCTCAACCTTATTAAGTCAGGAAAAAGAATTTGATTTTGATAGCGTGGAGAGAATTCCAATTTATCCAGGATGTGAGGTAAATATGAAAAATCAACAATTAAGAAATTGTTTCCAGCAAAAAATCCAAACCCATATTATTAAGAATCTTAGGTATCCAAAAATCGCTCAAAGAAGAAAAATTGAAGGTAGAGTTTTTGTACAATTTATAATTGGAACAGGGGGATATATAGATAAAATCAGAGCAAGAGGACCTGACCCTATGCTTGAAGCTGAGGCAAAAAGAATAGTTTCGTTGATTCCTAAACTAAGGCCTGGCAGAGTTAATGGAAAAGCTGTGAGAGTACCTTTTTCTATTCCGATAATTTTTAGATTAAGTAAATGAAAAAAATATTTATTAATAATGGTGCTAGTTTAACAATGATTTTAGCTCTATTTTTTTTTGTTATAAGTGATTTGACTAGTTATTAATTACCTGGCTTTTTGAATTCAAATCTGACATATGTTATTTATTTTGTAATTACAATGTTACCGATTTCATTGAGTATTTATTTTAAGAATAAAAAATGAAGGAATTTAAAGAATATAAATTTTTAATTATATCAATTTTTATTTTCACAGTATTTCTTATGTTATGGACTGACTATAATACTAAACAAACTGCAAAAAAGATTAAGGAATCAAGAATAGAGATAGAGGAGAAATTAAGATTAGCAAAAGAAAAAATTCAGCAAGGAGATTCAATATTAATTGAAAAGAAAAAATAAATATAACTATTTAGTATATGGTATCCTCCTAGTAACTTTCCTCATTAAAATATTGATTAAATCTTGAGAATTACTTCCTAATGAACCTTTTACTCCCTTAAGATAGTTTACAACTAACTCACCATCTCGAGTATCATAAAAATCCATATTACAAGTTGCGGATGATGTTGCTCCAAAACCTCCAGTCAAAAGAGCCAATCCTAAACTTGCTGCTCCAGACATAGGCTTTGAAGTTTCAAATGAACCCATGATAATACAATCAACACTTAAGATTTCTCCAAGCTCCTGTGCAGTGTATAAGTCTAAATCATGAATATCGATTCCAGCTTTTCTCAATAGCGCATTAGTTTGGTTAGGAGATTGAATCTTAGCATTTAATTGACCTCTTTGTGTTCTTTTAAGAAACCAAGTATGCATTCCTTTTTGGATGTCTAGGGCTTCATCTTTACCCATTTGAACAATCTGTTCAGGCGTAAAATCTTTTAACTCTTTAGGTCTTAATTTAACCTGAGTTCTTAATGGAAGAATAGCTATTGTTTCTGTATTCAATGCATAATTATCTCCATCAGGATGAACATAAAGTTTAGTTTGTGATATCGAATAAGTTGCAAATAATAAAGTGAAGAGGCAAATAATTTTTTTCATAAACATGTTTTTTTAAATATATAAATTAAAAATTAATCTCCTCCCCAACTATCTTGGAAAAAAATTCCTACTCCAAATTCAACCCATAAATATATAATAGCTAGAATAGTAACTACAAGAATAACTTTTTTTCTTTTACTCAAAGTTTTTATTCAGATTTCCAAAGTGAAACAAGTTTTTTATATGTATCAATTGATCTTCTTCTCCTTTCAACAACATCTACTGGTCTGTCATAGTATAGATCAATAAAATCTTCCGAAGGCATCCATACCGTTTGTAATAATCCTAAATACAAATCACTATTATTTTTTTTGTAATTTTCATAATTTCCAACCGCCACATCTGTAACGTTCCATGGGCAGGTTATAACTCTAAAACCTTTTTTAATAAAATAATCATGTGTATTTGTTACTGTTCTATAATGCCAATCTGTAACAATAACATCTTTATCAATTAAATCTACAGAACCATGAGTGTTATTTTCACTTGCTTCCCACATTCCTAAACCAGTTTCAAAACCATCAATCATACGATCACCCCAAATCATAAGTTCCACGTTTTTTTCTTTTAAAAATGAGTTTACTAAATTTACTTCATCAGCAAATAATTTTGCCTTGCTTTTTCCTGAACATCTTGAGCAATTATCATTTCCGATATAAAAAACCTCATCCATTCCTGCGTGAAAATATTTTGATCCAAATGCATTTATTAACTCTTCGACTATAGCCAAGACAACTTCATGAACATCTGGATGAAGAGGGCAATAACTTTTTGTATACAATCCGTCTTCATTTGGCCACTTATAATTTTCTGGTAATTTAATCTCTGGTGTTTCGTCAAATTCTGGATAATTAGCTAGAAGAGGTCTCAACTTTGTTTTGATTGCTATGCCATTCTGATCTCTTATTAAAGTTGATTGGTGGCCTAGTAAATTTATTTGTGGAATTACTTGAATTCCAAGAGAATTACAATGTTTGACAATTTTTTTCACGTCAGCTTTAGATAGGGCATCTTCATCAATTAACTCAGGATGTGAAGAAAATTCATAATTCCATCCTATTCTGAAAATAATTGTATTTATTTCATCTGGATCTAAAACATCTGTAACAAAATTTAAAAACTTTTCAATATTTTCTGGCTTTGGAGCTTTTAAAGTAATTCCTTTAATTTCTTTTATATCAGGTGGTGATGCACAAGAAAAGATTAAAGAAATAATTATGAAATTTAAATATTTTTTCATTTTGAATCTGTATTAATTTTTTTACAATAATTTTAAGGCATTATCAACTAAATTTTTTTTGTGCTTAGCAATTTCAAGTGTAGAAATTTTTAATAAAGAATAAGCATCCTTAGCTATATTAATTTTTAAATTATTTTCATTGAATGATAAATTGCAAATTTGCTTTGATGGCATATCATCAATAATATTTATATAAATCATCCTTTTTAATTTTTCTCTAGGTTCAGTCGCATCCTGTATAACCACAGTCATTTGTAAAGTTAGGTTTTGACAATGTCCAATTAGTTGCATTATTACACAAATCATTGCAATTAACTACATTACCTACATCCCAAGAACTTAGATCTTGATTAAATGATGAAGCATCTCTAAACATTCTGGTCATATTTTGAACATTGCTAACATTCCAAATGCTTATATCTTGGTTAAATTTAAATGCAAAAGCAAACATCCATTCCATATTTAAAACATTACTCACATCCCATTTACTTATATCTTGGTTAAAATTATTTGCATATTGAAATAAAAGTGACATATTAGTTACGCTTGATACATCCCAAGAAGCTATATCTTGAGCAAAAGTTTGTTGAAATTTTAAGTTACTCATATCAGTAATTCTAGAGGTACAAGCCCTTGTTACATCATCACCATTTTCAACCATTGTTTTTAAAGTGCTTCCATCTACAATCTTATATGTTATTCCATTTACTTCTCCTGACTGACCAACTTCAGCCCAAGTATGAGCTTTAATAGTTACGCCATTATTGTCTAAGTAAACTGGATTTTGAACAACAGGTTCAACTTCATCTTCAACATCATCTTTATCGCTTTCACAAGAAAAAGCAAGTGGAATAAATAGTAGTAGTAGAACTAGTTTTTTCATTTGTCAACCCAATATATGAAATTATCTTTTTTTTAATACATTAGTT
>CEPU01148107.1_pt1 | contig 12239 bp, 11 predicted proteins | sample 530471 | NCBI WGS metagenome assembly CEPU01 (sample SAMEA2620194, study PRJEB7988) | marine metagenome | biome: marine biome (ENVO:00000447); feature: surface water layer (ENVO:00002042); material: "saline water (ENVO:00002010), including plankton (ENVO:xxxxxxxx)" | depth 5 m | reverse complement strand
TGCAGCAATCATTTCCTTCTCTTCTAATCTACCAACCCAGTTTAGATTACATCCAGTAGATTTAGCATAATGTTGCAGTCTATTCTTAGCTTCTGAAGATGATTCTGCTCCGATTTTGTGTAAAGTAACATCCATACCTGAACACACATCTATAGCGAAATCTACTCTTTTTCGACTCTCCTCACTTCCAACTACTAAGAGATTGACGCCGTTATTGAACCACCCTGGTCTTTGAGTATCAATCTGATATTTTTCTGTGTCAATAGCGTGAGGGATGTAGGCTGTTTTCACACCGGGAAACCTCATTTCACATTCTTGCTGTGTGTTTTTAGAGATACAGATTAACAAATCAGCTCGCAATAATCCAGACTTTATTTTTTCTAGGTCTTTTCTTCTAATAATGCCAGGCTTCTGTTCTCCAATTTCGATCTTATTTCTTACAGATGGGAATATGTGAAACAAATCATGAACAGTAACCACTGTTTTGGCGTTACGGGGAACCATTCCAGCTTGCTCTTGGTCGCTTATGTGCACGATGTCATATTCCTTCGACATTCTTGCAACATCACGGGGCCCCTTTGACCACCTCATGTACAATTTTCTTACTGGATTATTTGATGAATTATACTCATGCACACTGCCAAGTGTGTAATTCGATAGAGAATCTGAGCCCAATCTTGAAACTAACTTTTCATGCGTACTACCAAGGCCAGAGAAGGTCGACATAATGCCACCTCTTGCAACGAGCACTTTACGCAAAAAAACACCTCACTGAATAATTTTCAAATGTTTAACAGATTCAGCAATCCCGAGGTTTTCAGGGAACTTCATTGTAGCATTTGGTATAGGAATCGGCACGATTTTTTTCCCTACTAATGCAACTCTACTCGGTGGTGAATCATCGAGCAATTTCCTATCTGTTAACGGAGCTAGTGCTTTGGAAAAATCAAGAATGTCTTCATGAAATGGCATATTTTCCGCAGTCAAATTTTCTCTAGAATTACCTACGTGTACATACCCCTTACACTCGATCCAGTCTGGGTCTGCTCGGTTGTCTAATGCCGCATACTGCGGAATGTGCTCTGGGTTCATATTTCGGCCTTTGATTAGAGTGTGCCTGCATACAATTCGAGTGTCTAAACTTGGGAGTAAATCTATGGTTTCCTCGAATTTATCCCACGCTGCTGAATTCCACTTTGGTCTACATATTTGGTCAAACACTTGCTTGTTTGGAGCATCAACAGATACATACAACTGAGTGGGAAGTGTATCTAAATTCTCGATTACTTTGGGAAGGGTTCCGTTGGTAACTAGCATAGTTGTCATGCCATGAGAGTGGCATAGTTCCATGTACTCAGACAACCGTGTGTAGAGTGTTGGCTCACCGTTTAGAGATATTGCAACGTGTTTGGGGTTTTGTGCATCTAAGAATTTCTCTTGCGGTACTTTTGGATTTCCGCCGAATCCTGAAATCAATCTACGTTGCGCTCTAACAGATTCGTATAACATCTCTAATGGATCTTGGTCTGTTAGTTCGAGTGAATCCATATGCGGCTCTCTCCAGCAGTAAGAACACGCTAAGTTACACTGGTCAACCACGGGAGACATTTGCATGCAGTTATGACTAGCAATCCCGTAGAACTTACCCTTGTAGCACTGCCTGTCTCTTAGTAAGGATTCTTTAGTCCAGTGACAGACCTTTACACCGCCGTGTTCGCCTACAATGTGGTAGCGCTGCTTTTGCAACTTTGCTTTCAGCAATGGGTCCATCGTTTATCCCACTAGTGTTGAAGTTTTCAACCCCACGCTTGATTAATGTAAACATCTAGGCTCAGGTCATGCAAGAGAAAGAGGAAACATGGCTTCCTCATTTGTTAGGATTTATCCTGCCAATAGTTACAATATCTGGCATATACATGGGCGGTTGGTGGTGCTTTTCTGGCTTCGTATACGCTCTAGGCTTGTGTCCAATAATAGACTATTTTGCTCCTGAGGTATCTCCAACAAGAGCTGAAGTATCTAAAGGGCCGTGGAATTCTTTGTTATTCGCGCATGGACTCTTTTTCTATGTTTCAATCGGGATATTGCTGTGGAGAGCAAACCTAGATGGATTCACAGTACCGGTAATACTTGGTGGGCTTTCTGTGGGTATAGTTGGAGGGATATCTGGAATAATCAACGCACACGAATCCGGGCACAGAAAGAAAGGCTCATGGATCTGGAGAGTTGCTAGAGTCAACCTTTTTTTGGTTCTGTATTCACACTTCACAACCGAGCACAATCACGGACACCACCGCAATTATGCAACAGAATTAGATCCTGCTTCATCCCCTGAGGGCAGAGGTTTGTGGACCCAAATCGTTCTCACGATTCCTGCTCAATACAGATCTGCATGGAAAACACATTCAAACAAAGGTAAGACTGGAATCCGTAATCCTATTTTGCATACAACCTTGTTACAACTAGCGTTTCTAGGCATCCTTTTCTACATCTCATCTTCGGTAATGTACGCTTTCTTAGTACAAGCAGCGCTAGCAATTATTTTGCTTGAATATGTAAATTACATGCAACATTATGGATTGAGGCGTGAGGTTGGGGAAAGGCATACAGAAATGCATTCATGGGAGCACAGAGGCATTTGGTCAAGATGGACGCTGCTAGAATTACCATTACACCCTGCACACCATTTGAAAGCTAGCACTCCAATGTGGGATCTGAAAGCTTACGAAAAATCTCCTCAACTACCTAGCGGCTACTATGTTTGTTTCTGGCTTGCAATTGTACCACCTGTGTGGAAGCGGATAATGCGTAAAAAACTGCAAGCCTACTCCTTGTGATTCAAAATAAGATAAATTCACTAGGTGTAGACACACTCACTTAGTTTAAACATAACACCCAAAACGCATTATACAAGCGGTGTATAAAGTAAACTGAGGTAAAAATATGGATGCAGCACTAGAATCCTGGGTCGACGATGTAATGTCTAAACAACAGTATAGGAATGGAGTTTTTTCGAACTCAAGTTTCCTTGACTGGCTAAGAAAAAAAACCTTTAGAAAAAAATAACATCAACAGTTTTTGTTAGAAAAACAGCGACATTTCAAACACTAGTTCATATAGCATAACTCAACAATGCTGCTCAATAGTGGGTGGCGTAGTGCTCAATGTAACAGGTCTAACGAAGTCGTTTGGTTCCGGTTCCAACAAACTCCATGTGCTCAAGGGCATTGAGATGGAGATTGAAAAAGGCGAGATGGTCGCTTTAATGGGACCTTCTGGGTGTGGTAAATCTACATTGTTGAATATCATTGGAGGTCTTCTGCCGGGCGACAAAGGCAATATAACTCTCGATGGTAGAAGCTATGGTCTCAAGGGCCCTTCGAGCGTAGTTGATGTGCGTAGGGACTTAGTAGGGTGGATTTTCCAAGACTTTCACCTTCTTGACAACCTAACAGCGCTTGATAATGTTGCAATGGCACTAGAGCTATCAGGCATGAATTCGCATGAAGCGGTTGCTGCTTCAGAGCATGCCTTGGAAAGAGTGGGTTTGGGTGATAGAATGCACCACATTCCAGATCAGTTGTCTGGAGGTCAACAGCAAAGAGTCGCAATCGCAAGGGCTATTGCTGGCAATCGACCTATTCTGTTAGCTGACGAACCAACAGGTAATCTCGACATAGCCAGTGGTAAGGAAGTCCTCGCTCTTTTCAAGGAACTTTGTCATGATGTAGAAAATCCAATTTCAATTTTAATGGTTACTCACGACCCAGACCTAGCATCAAACGCAGACCGAATGTTGTTACTGAAGGATGGCAAAACAGAAGCCTCAGATATTCGCTCTGCTTGGGGCTTAGATGAAATGGGTGGTGAAGAAGAATGAGTGATGAAGAAATCCAAGATCTGGAACTGGAGGAAGAGGAAAAGTCACAATTTTCTGATTCAGACTTCACTGTAAATCGCTCAAAAATAAAGAAAATGCAGCACAGGGTTACCGAACTTCCCAGTCGATTGAGGTTGGCAGCTCAGGGAGCATGGCGTGGAAAGGAGCGAGGATTAGCAGTCATCACTGGAGTTTTCCTTTCATCTCTTGTCATAACAACCGTTCTTGCATATGGAGTTGGCTTGTCACAATTATTCTTCGAGGAATCTCTAGATTCAGAGCCGTTCGATGCTAAAATCGAGTACGGCCGCACTCCTGCAATCAACTCCTCTGGTTGGTCAAATGATACAGCAGTAATGCAGCAGGTTTGTGATGAATTATTGGAGAATTTCACAGAATTTAATGATTGTACACTCGTTTTAGGACGCCAGGGTATCCACAGCGGTGGGTTCTTCAACATTGATTTCGTTGTTGCTCAACCGTTGGAAATGCGTGAGATAACTAGCGACGAAAACCCGTATTGGAGTGATGTTAGTTTTGATTATCCTGAGGCTCTTGATGCAGGACCGCCTATTTCTGACATGAGAGCGATAAGATTCCTTGGGCCGGGCGCATTTGATGGTGAATTGGCTGATAGGTTAGGCAGTCAAATTATTCCCGGTCTAGGCGAGTGGCCATCTCCTGAGGAAATGAGGGAGAAAAATGGTGTAATATTGCCGTCCGATATAGCAAGTAAGGCAAAGATAGTACCTGGAGAAAATGGCTCAAATATCACATCTCTTACCTTTGCATACGTTGTAGATGAATCAACCCTGATTGAAGGCTCCGTTACTGAAGATAATTGTGATGGAGAAATTACACCAGAGAATAACGAGATGATGTACTGCAGAATGTGGATGACTGTAGAAAATCTGACCGTATTAGGAGTTTATGAGCCGTGGGATTTTGGCAACCCCACACTTCCATTCAATCCGATTTTTACGACATGGGAAGTACTCGATGAGTCCCAGCGTGGTACCCTAATGAGATATGATCACATGTACCTTGGTGTCACTATTGACAGGGGCCAATTACCAACAAGCTCAACAGCCGATGCAGAGGAATGGTTGGAGGACTTAGGGACACGTGTGCAAGCTCAAAATTACACAGAGGAAGGCGTTGAATTATACTATACAGATATCATAAGCGGAACTATAACTTTCCTGAATATATTCCTCGGTTTGATTCAGATTTTTGATTATATCATAATGATTCCAATAGTCATTTTATCTATATCAGTACTAATCTATGGTCTAGTTTTATCTCTGGAACAGCGGCGTAGAGAAGTGAGCATACATCGCGTAATTGGAGCAGACGGTAGAACGCTACAGGGAATGGTATTGCTTGAATTATTTGTTATGTCGTCGGTTGCCTGGCTGGTTGGTTACATCCTAGCGTTGCTAGCAGTTCCTGTGGTCCTGTCAGCAGTTGGATTCATGGAATTTAGAACTGGAGATTTTGATGTAAATCCGACATTAGGAATAGGTTCAACAATTTTTACTGCAGTAACTACTCTAGGTTTAGCACTCATATTCGGTAGAAGCCGAGCTAGAGAATTTATAGAACTCGAAATCGAAGAGGGTGTAAAAAAGACAAGCAAAAAAGCCGAACCAAAAAGGTGGCTGCATTGGTCAGCTTTCTTATTTGGAATGCTTGCTGTGATTGATACATGGTTAGAAATGAATGGCAGTGAAGATGGAATAATTTCTAATTTCTTTATTGAAGGATTGATCGGCATATTCGGTCCATTCGCTCTTTGGATTGGAGGTGCCTTACTTCTAGGACGAATAGGTGCTAAAGGACCAAAAATCATGCAGTTGATATTCGGTAATACTAAGATTTTGAAAGATGTGAAAAGAGGCTTGAAAGGCTCTGGTTCTGCAGAGTCTGTCAACCGTTTAGCGGTAATCATGCTCCTCACACTGTCAATCGTAACATTAGCAGCAGTCCAGGGTTACACAGGAACTCTTGTTGATGAAAAAACAGTCGATGCTTCTGTAGGTTCAGATTTAAAAATCCAAATGGAGCAGGAAGTCGGTGAATCAACAATAATCAATATTGTGAAGGAATATGCTAGTGGGGCTAATGTAAATCCCATTGCAACCAGTGTACCAGAGCTGACGCTGTACGATGCAAGCGGTGGTGAAAATCTGCAAACATTTGTTTTGTTTGATGACAACGAAGACGTACTAAAATGGAGTGATCAAGCACTGCCTGGTGAAGATGTATCAAAAGCCCTGTCTTACTATCAAGCAGGCGGTTTTTCTGCTGGCACAGATGCAGCCTACGCTTTAGACCTACCTGGTTCTGAAAGAGGGGGCGATGAAAACCGACTTGATGATCAACTACTGAAGTCATCAGATGAAAAATCCGAGAATATAACGTTCACATGGGATAAAATTGTGTTTAATTTTTCCTCTGGTGGCGCTGGAGAGAGCGATCCAGAGGAATTATTCCTCGCATACACCGAATTAATGGAAGGAGATTGGTCTGGATTGAACTTAAGTGGTCAGGACCTCAACGAAAGAGATCTTGGAAGAGTAGACTTATCGGGAACAAACCTATCTGGAGCAGATCTTTCTAATGTAAATCTGAGCGAGTCAATTCTTTTCGATGTCAATCTGTCAAATACTAACTTGACTGGTGCCAACCTTGAGAACACAATAATTGTCAATTTCAGGGATGGAACAATGGAAGGAGCAGATTTCACGAATGCAAACCTGAACGGAATGTTTGGCTTGTTTGAATTTGATAACACCATACTTTCCAATACTACTTGTCCCGATGGAAATAATAGTTCAGTAGATTCTTGTGCAACAGGCCCATCTCCTCTTCCAACACCCTTAGCAGCGCCTCTATTCCTAGCCGACACATCTGTAAGAATAGAGGTTACAAAATTCAGTGCTGAAATGTTCTACATGGGTGTGCATCAATACATACCAGGAGTTTCTTCTCCAGTAATCGAATCAACACTGATTATTGGTGAGAGTAAATGGAGGAGTCTAGTAGGTCAAGACGCTGTAGACTACAACTCAACTACTTGGATTGTCAGAGTTGATGGAGTATCAGGAGACGCACTAGAGTCCCTAGCATCAAAACTTGAGGCGGATTCAAGGGTCTCTGAGACCGTTGACTGGTCAAGTACACACAAGGAAGTGGAAAGAAATGGCGGCCTAATCTTTGGAACACCGGGCTTACTTTCATTACAATTTGTTGTTGCAAGTGTTGCAGCAGTTGCTTCAAGTTTCGTATTCCTTTCATTGGTTCTTAACCAGCGTCAAAAAGAACTAGCAGTACTGCAAGCGATAGGCGCATCTCCAACCCAAATTATCAGACTTGTACTCTTTGAAATTTTATCAATAGTTATGGTATCAATGGCTCTTGGAGTTGTTTTAGGCGTTGCTTTAGCACTCTCGTTCAATGGTTTCTTCGATATATTTGGTTTCATCTTCCAAATATTTGGTGGGTCAAGCACCACTATAGAGAGAGATTTAGTCTATCCATGGACGCAAATCGTCTTGGTTTCGTTAGCGGTATTTGTAGCAGTAGTCGTTGCATTATTGGTTACTACAAGAAAGGCGTTGAAGGCTGACCTAGCCAGCGTTTTGAAGGGGGAGTGAGGGTGGAAGAAACAATCCTATTTGCAGACGGCCTGTACCATGTTTACGAATCCAAAGCCGAGGATGGTAACGTAGTTGCTCTAAGAGGCCTTCACATCGATATGAAAGAAGGAGAAGCAATTGCAGTTGTCGGACCATCCGGGTCAGGAAAATCAACTTTGATGAAATGTCTTGGTGGGTTGATGAAACCTAGTGCTGGTAATGTCAGTTTAGCTGGTAAGAACATGACAAGATTGACCGGACAGGAACTCGTTGAGTTGAGACAAAAAACAGTTTCATTCATTTTCCAAGAAGGTAATTTGCTGCCAGATTTAAACGCTAGAGATAATGTAGCACAACCACTTAGACATCAAGGAGTTCGATCTAAAAAAGCCCTGAAAATTGCAGATGAGATGCTTACAAAATTAGGTATGGGTCACAGACTGAATGCCATACCTGCGATGCTTAGTGGTGGTGAGCAGCAAAGAGTAGCAATCGCACGCGCTCTGATTACCCAGCCAAGACTAATTTTGGCTGACGAACCCACAGGCGCTCTTGACCCAGTAACCAGCAGAGAGGTACTCGCCCTGTTCAAAGACTTGCACCAGAACGACGGCGTGTCTTTCCTAATTGTTACACACTCAAAAGAAGTGGCTGCGTTTGCTAATCGATCTCTTGAGTTGAGAGATGGGAGATTTGTTGCTGAACATGGTGAATCTATCGATGTTGAGAATCTAACAAAAGATCGTGAGTTGATTATTGACGAAACTGGAACCGTAACACTTCCACCAGATTTGCTTGTCCGTATTGGTGGAGCAGGTAGATACACTGTTGGAAACGTCAATAGCGGTTATCTATCACTTCAAGGCGAAGCGGTTGAATCAATGGGTAAGATGAAATTAGCAGGAATATGCCCTGCATGCAAGCATGATTACAAAGACACTGAAGATCAATTATGCCCCTCATGCGGCTCATCTAGGCCTATGATTGAGGTGAATTGATGCGATTTTTTCAGATTTCAGGAATTTTAGAAACGATATCTACAATATCACTTTTCTTTATCGCAATGCCCATGAAATATATTGGTGGAAATGAAATCCTAGTCAAAATCATAGGCCCAATTCACGGTGGTCTATTCGTGTTATACTGTGGTTTAGTCTGGTGGGAACAAAACCAAGGTAGGATAAACTCAAATTTAGCAGTTAAAGCAATGCTGGCAGCCATACCGCCCGGTGGGCCCATATGGTTCGACAGGAAGTATCTAAGATAGGCGTGTAATATATTAGAAATATAGGCGCTGATTCAAAGTAATAGTTACCTCAAGCGGTATGTATGGCCAATGTTTGGGTTGTCGATTCGAACTGCTTTATCCACATCGGTTCGATGGCTAGAGAAGGTTTTTTGGATGATTTGAATAAAGTCCTGAAATCATCAGAGACATCACTTTACGTCACGCCCGGCGTGCACGATGAGGTACGGACAGTAAGATTCCAACGTTGGAAAGGACAACCTAACTTATTAGAAAAAATGCAGAACACATTGGTTACAGTTTCTGTAGATGAAGCAGAAGTTAGGGCCCTAGCACGTCATATCGGGGAAAAAGCATCTCCGCAAGATGTTGATTTATCGTTAATGATTTTGGGATCAAAATTGGCACATGAAGGGAATAAGGTAACTCTTGTTTCTGATGATTACAAAATGACAACAACTGGGGAAAAAGCAAATTTGAATTTTGAAACATGCCCTCCTTCTACATTCCTTCAAAGGCTTGCAAATATGGGTAGTAAATCTCAATCATCTCGATTTAGAAGCCTATCAAGGCGCGTAAGAGCCGCTGAGATGAGGTACGCAATAAGTAGAGCAGGACAGTATGACATCCAGTCTAAATTGACATGGATGGTAGACTCACTGATATCATCAAAACCTGCCTTCAGCGAGGACAGAGAGGAATTATCACAGTCCGATGAAGCAAAACTTGTGTCAGCCCTTATCAGATCAATTAGAGGCGAGCGAGTAAAAAAATCAATGTTAACAAAATTAGGTAATCTTCCCGATGTATGTAAACCGGTATCGAAATTAGATGAGCATCTAGCCAAATTGGCTTCTACCGGTAGCTCAGATGACATTATGCAGTCATATGAACAAACTTCTGACTTACTCGGAGAGATATTGGAGGTAGTTGGAATTGGTCTCTCGCCAATGAATGAAGAATTGGCTGAAATTGCCCACAGGGCAATGTCTGGATCAATTTACAGAATAGAATCTGCACTTGGCATGTTGGCAAAGTTATCGGGAGACATGAGACTCTCTAGACTACATTTGTCCAGAGCACTATCCTCTGCAACTTTAATTTCAGACACTGGAGCAGAGATGCGAGCAATGCATCAGCTAGGGTTGCTTGCTCTGGCATCAGGAAACTGGAATAGAGCTTCTAAATTATTCGAGTCTGCAGACAGACAAGCCCAAGCAATATCTGCAAATCGTATTGCAAATCTTGTTTTGGCTAGTATTGCTAGACATATTGATGGGGATGAAAAGTTATCCAAATCACATCTAGATGCTGCGAATAAAATTGTTTTATCGGATAAAAATGAGGCTGCAGAAATATTGTCAGCATTAGGGTCCTCGCTTCTAGCCATAGATTGTCCTGGTTTGGCTATTGAAGTGTTAGATGAAGCAATGGAATGTGCGATTGAGTCTGAGCAAATTGAAGTGTTGGAATCACTGGCCGATACAATTCTCTTAGCCAATACTGCGATGACAGAAAAAGAGCAGATACAGTATGAGGGGCTTAGACAGTTACTGGATACCCTGAATTCTGTACCAGATGAAGTAAGCGAAGAATTTGAATCCACAATCTCAGACATCGATAGGAAAACAGAAGAATTGTCTAAGCCGTTAGATGAAACATGGAGTGATTGGCAAGATGCAAATAAATTGATTCCTGACAACTCATCTCTAACCGTCCTAAGAATTGATGAGGACGAGAGTGGAAGAGCGCTGATTGTATCTCATCATCCAGAGATTGGCTCTCTTGGTCTATGGATGCCTGATGGTGGCATACAAGCAGCACCTGGAAATAAAATTCAAATCCATAATAGCAGAATTAAGGTGGCACCACCAACTGAAAAGCTGCAGGAGATGCATAATATTCGAGGTATTGTCGGTATTGAAAATCAAGACGCAATATCATTTATTGCCGACACTGATCAAATACTCGATGATGAAATTGAGTAGCCATTAATCACTTGTGTTTGTATTAGCGAAATTTGTTGGGCAGGTATTGAAACCTAGTATCTTGTAAAATGGGCACCATCCAAATACTGAAGTTGTAACACTCCAAACCCCGAATAGCAGGAAGATAATTTCCCAACTAGCGCTTGAGACATAATCGAAAAGGACAACACCCAGTCCTCCACCAAGTCTTATGACTCTGTCAAACGCACCAATATTCATGCAAACACCTTTCGTATTATGATATAGATTTCCTTATCTTTTCATTTAAATGAGTGTTTCGAAAGTGTCTCTATTTGGAATAACTCTTCTAACTGACAAATTTGTGATTTATTTTGATTGAATTTGAACAGTAGTATAAATACAAACAAAACTGGATTTACAATATGTCAAATTCATACTTGATAATCGGCGGTTCGAGTGACATTGCGATTCAGACTATACACAAGTTACTTGTTGATGGAAATCATGTTACAATTTTAGCAAGAGATATGTCCAGAGTTTCCCAATTAGCAGAGCAAGGAGTTACTGTAATCGAAGGTGATGCATTAGACGAAGATGCACTTAGCAGCGCTATACAAGCCGCTACAGACTCTGGTGCAGGAAAGATTTCTGGAGTAGCACATCTTGTTGGCTCTATTGTGATCAGGCCACCTCACGCTCTGAAAGTCGATGCTTTTGAAGAAGTGATTAGAACAAACCTGACAAGCGCATTCCTAACACTTTCCCTAACAGGTAAGGCAATGATAAAATCAGGCGGGGGTAGAATGGTGTTCACCTCAAGTGTAGCTGGTAGCTTAGGGCTAGTAAATCACGAGGCGATTGCTGCAGCAAAGGGTGGCATTGAGTCTATGGTTCGCTCTGCTGCCGCAACTTATGCAAAGCGAGGAATTCGAGTAAATGCGGTTGCTCCAGGACTCACAGATACAAGACTAGCTGCGACTATTCTACGGTCTGATGCAATAAGGGAAGCTTCTGCCCAAATGATTCCACTTAAGAGAATAAATGAGGCTGACGAGGTTGCAACCAGTATCCATTGGTTGCTAACTTCTGCTCCGGATAATTTCACAGGTCAGGTAATGCACTTGGATGGTGGAATGTCTCAAGTTCTTGCATGAGGTGAAACCATGACATGGCATGTAGCAATAAAAAAATCAAAGATGAAACCAGGTAAGAAAAAGATGCTTACGGTTGCCAAGAAACTTGTGTTACTTGGGCAAATGGGGGAGGAATTTTTTGCAACCGAAGCTCTCTGCAGACACATGCGCTGGCCTCTAGCATATGGAGCTAAAGTCAAGGACGATTGTATTAGGTGTCCACTTCACCAAACAACTCACAGAATAGATACTGGAGAAATGGTCGAGTGGTCACCATTTCCTCTTTTCCCACCATATGGGAAACTTGTCGGTAAACTCAGCAAACAAAAAGATTTGAAAATCTATCAGACGAGAGTTAACAATGGCAATATAGAAGTAAAGATTGAATGA
>CEPU01066769.1_pt1 | contig 12440 bp, 9 predicted proteins | sample 530471 | NCBI WGS metagenome assembly CEPU01 (sample SAMEA2620194, study PRJEB7988) | marine metagenome | biome: marine biome (ENVO:00000447); feature: surface water layer (ENVO:00002042); material: "saline water (ENVO:00002010), including plankton (ENVO:xxxxxxxx)" | depth 5 m | reverse complement strand
TTATCTGGTAAAAATGTTTTTTCTTTTTGGTCAAAAAAAAACAGAAAAGAAATCCTATATTCTAGAGTTAATTCAATAAAGACACTCATCAAATTAATAAAAAACAACGATAAATTAGAACATTTTATTTCAGCATCTGCAATAGGTATTTATAAGAATAACAATTCCCAATTTCAAGATGAAAGTTCTAATAATGATTGTGAATCTTTTTTAGGTAATGTTGTCAAGAAGTGGGAAGATGAAATTGATAAATTATCAAGCTCAAAAATATTAATTTCAAAACTTAGGATTGGAATTGTTTTATCAAAAGAGAGTGGTTATCTGGAGAAGCTAATTTTAATTAATAATTTAAAGATAAACCCAATGATAGATAATGGTTCTCAATGGCAATCTTGGATCCATATGGATGATTTGATAAGTGCTACAAATTTTATAATTGAAAATAAATTAAGTGGGATATTCAACTTAGTATCTCCAAATCCATCATTGAATTCACAATTGCAATCTAAAGTTATTTCTCTAAATAAAAAGCCTTTAATTTCTTTTTCAACTCCAAGTTATTTGGCAATCATTCCATTTAAAATTTTAGGAATCTCTGATTTTTTCTATGAAATTATCTTAAATAATAAAAGAGTTTATCCCAGAAAACTTTTAAAAAATGGTTATGTTTTTAAATTTGACAAACTAAAAAAAATCATGACATTATGACATATTATTATTTTGGCAGATAATTTGAGTTAAATCTATTAATTAATTTAAAATGGCTAATAAGAAATCAAAAAAGAAACCTACACTAAAAGATCAGATAAGTGATCTAAATGATCAAGTAAATGATGAGAAAGATAAATTCTTAAGATTATTTGCTGAATTTGAAAATTACAGAAAAAGAACATCTAAAGAAAGATTAGAATTGTTTAAAACTGCTTCTCAAGAATTGATGACTGCACTACTACCTATTTCTGATGACATGGACAGAGCATTACTTGAATTTAAAAAAACCGATAATGATGATTTAACAAAAGGTTTTGAGCTTATTTACTCAAAGTTTAATGAAATTTTAAAATCCAAGGGTTTATCTCAAATTGAGGTAAAAAAAGGTGATAAATTTGATGCAGAATCACACGAAGCTATAACCCAAATCAAAGCTGATAAACCAAAGAATAAAGGAAAGATAGTTGATGTAATTGAAAAAGGCTTTAAGCTTGGAGATAAAATATTAAGATATCCAAAAGTTGTAGTCGCTAATTAATGAAAGAAGATTACTACGAAATATTAGGTGTAAGTAAAAGTGCTTCTGAAGGTGAAATAAAAAAAGCTTACAGAAAATCTGCAATAAAATACCATCCTGATAAAAATCCTGGTGATGTAAAAGCGGAAGAAAAATTTAAACAAGCTGCTGAAGCATATGAAGTTCTAGGAAATAAGGACAAAAGAGCTAAATATGACCAATTTGGGCATGCTGCTTTTCAGGGCAATGGAGGTTTTGGTTCCGGTGGAATGAACATGGAAGATATTTTTAGTCAATTTGGAGATATTTTCGGAAGTGCCTTTGGAGGATTTGGAGGATTTGGTGGTTCAACAACTAGAAGATCAAAGGGTACTAATCTAAGAATTAAAGTTTCTCTAACAATTAAGGAAATTGCAGAAGGAGTCAATAAAAGAATAAAAGTTAAAAGAAAGATTCAAGCTGATGGTTTGGAGTACTCCTCGTGCAGGGTTTGTAATGGTTCTGGCCAAATGACTCAGATAACTAATACTATTCTTGGTAAAATGCAATCAACAACTACTTGTAATAATTGTTCAGGAATTGGAAAAACTGTCTCTAATAAACCACCAGGATCTGATTATAATGGTCAAATTTTAAAGGAAGAGATGGTAGAAGTTAAAATACCTCCTGGTGTTGAAGATGGCATGCAATTAAGAGTTTCAGGAAAGGGTAATGAACCAATTACAGATGGAATTCCTGGTGATTTATTGGTCCTAATTAATGAATTGGAGGATGATAATTTAAAAAGAGAGGGTAATAATCTACATTACGACTTATACATTAGTATTTCTGAGGCAGTTTTAGGAGTGTCAAAAGAAATTGATACTGTAACTGGAAAAGTTAGGATAAAATTAGAGGCTGGTATTCAATCTGGAAAGATTCTTAGGCTTAGAGGTAAAGGTTTAAAATCAGTTAATGGCTATGGAAGTGGAGATTTGTTAGTTCATGTTAATGTGTGGACCCCAAAAACTTTGAGTAAGGAACAAAAATCTTTTTTTGAGCAAATGAAAGAGGATGAACATTTTAAACCTGCGCCAGATAAAAATGATAAGTCTTTTTTTGAAAAAGTTAAAGACATGTTTTCATAATTTGTATATTGATGTATGTCTAAAATTTTAATTGTTGAGGATGAGGATTCAATAAGAAGAGTACTTAAAAAAGTATTAATTGAAGAAAATTCTAAATACAAACTTGATGAGGCTGCAAATGGCGAAGAAGCTATTTCATTAATTAAATCTCAACATTATGACTTAATACTATGTGACATAAAAATGCCTAAGAAAGATGGTATTGATGTTCTTGAATTTGTCATCGGCTATGACAGTAAAATCCCTATTATTATGATTTCTGGTCATGGAGATTTAAAAACAGCTGTAAAAGCTATGAGACTTGGTGCTTTTGATTACATTGAAAAACCCCCAGATTTAAATAACTTATTGACTTCAGTTAGAAGCGCACTAAAAAATACATCTTCTAAGAAGTCAAAAATTAATCCTAAAAAGACTACAAGTAAATATGAAATTATTGGTGAGTCTAAAGAGATTATCAATGTTAAAAAATTAATTGAAAAAATTTCACCTACAAACGCTAAGGTCCTGATCTTAGGCCCTAATGGTTCTGGAAAAGAGCTTGTTGCTAGACAAATCCATTCAAATAGTCTGAGAAGTGATGGTCCTTTTATAGAGGTAAATTGTGCAGCTATTCCTTCTGAATTAATTGAAAGCGAATTGTTTGGTCATATAAAAGGTTCATTCACATCTGCTCATAAAGACAGAACTGGTAAATTTGAAGCTGCTAATAATGGAACCATATTTCTTGATGAAATTGGCGATATGAGTATGTCAGCTCAATCAAAAGTTCTTAGGGCTATTCAAGAAAATAAAATTCAAAAAGTTGGTAGTGAAAAAGATATTTATGTTGATACCAGAGTTATTGCAGCTACAAATAAAAATATTTCTGAGTTGATTTCTGAGAATAAATTTAGAGAAGATTTGTATCATAGAATATCTGTAATTGAATTAAATGTTCCACCATTAAATAATAGAAAAGATGATATACCGATTTTAATTGAACATTTCATATCATTATTATCAAATCAGTATGAAAATAAAAGAATATTTGTTGATGAAACAGGTATGAAAAAAATGAAATCATTTGATTGGAAAGGTAATGTAAGAGAACTTAGAAACGTTGTTGAAAGATTATTTATACTTTCCGAAAATAATCAGATCTCTGAAAAGGAAGTTGCCAAATTCTCAGGAAAAAAGTGATGAAAAAATTAGTATTTATTTTTTTCATATTTCTTAATTCAACATATTCTCAAGATGATGTTGTTATTAAAAATATTTTTGATACTTCTCTAACCAAAAGCAAGGCTTATGAATGGTTAGATTATTTATCAAATCAAATTGGTGGAAGACTTTCTGGTTCACTTGAGGCTCAAAGAGCAATTGAATATACCAAATCAGAGCTAGATCAACTTGGTTTTGATAAAGTATGGCTTCAGCCCGTTATGGTTCCAAGATGGGTTAGGGGACCTAAAGAATTTGCGTTGATAGAGACAGAGCCTGGAATTACTTTTAATGTTCCAATAGCTGCATTAGGAGGTTCAGTCGCAACGCCATCAGTTGGTTTAAAGTCCAACGTTATTGAGGTTTTTAGCCTTAAAGAACTTGAAGAATTGGGTAAAGATAAGATTGATGGTAAAATTGTTTTTTTCAACAGACCTATGGAACCCGAATTTATAACCACTTTCACAGCATATGGTAGAGCTGTTGATCAACGTGCCCTAGGAGCAATGGAAGCATCTAAATATGGTGCTATTGGAGTAATAGTCAGATCAATGACTTTAAGAACTGATGATTATCCACATACTGGAGGATTAACTTATGGAGACCTCCCTGCAAGTAAACGGATTCCGGGTGCTGCTATTAGTACTAATGGTGCTGATAAATTAAGTAGTCTTTTAAAAATTAAACCTGATCTTAAATTTCTTTTTAGGCAACAGTGTAAACAACTTCCAGATGCTCAATCTTATAATGTTATTGCAGAAAAAAGAGGATCTGAATTTCCAGATGAAATTATCTTAGTTGGAGGTCATTTAGATTCTTGGGATATAGGAGATGGAAGTCACGATGATGGTGCAGGCGTAGTTCATTCTATGGATCTTTTAAATATTTTTAACAAAATTAAATATGTTCCAAAAAGAACTTTGAGAGTAGTACTATATATAAATGAAGAAAATGGTTTAAGAGGTTCTCTTAAGTACAAAGAAGTTTCAGATAGACAAAACTTAAATCATATTTTTGCTATTGAATCTGATGCAGGAGGTTTTAGACCTCTCGGTTTTTCCTTTACTACAAATAATGATGATTTTATTAAACTTTTAGAGTGGAAAAAATATTTTGCACCATATTTTATAAATGTTTTTATTAAAGGTGGTAGTGGTGCAGATATAGCCAATTTAAAGACTGATAATAATGTTTTAGCTGGATTAAGACCTAACTCGCAAAGATATTTTGATTATCATCATACTGAAATTGACACCTTTGATGCTATCAATAAAAGAGAATTAGAAATGGGTTCAGGAGCTATTGCATCATTGGTTTATCTTTTTGACAAGTACGGATTGAGATAATATGGACTTAATATTAGAATTAGATAGAAATTTGTTAATATTTCTAAATTCTTTGGGCTCTGAAAAATTTGATGATTTGTGGTTAATAATAACTAACAAGTTTACCCATATTCCTCTTTATTTATTATTGCTTTTCTACCTATTTCATAGTTTGAAATCCAGTTATAAAAAATATAAGTTATATAAAGTATACTCCATATATATGTTATCAATTGTTTTTTTAATATTCGTTAGTGATCAATTATCTAATCTATTTAAATATTCAATACAAAGACTCAGACCGTGTCACGATGATCAAATACAAAATCTTATACGTGTTGTAAAAGAAGATTGTGGAGGTCTTTATAGTTTCTTTTCTGCACATGCTTCAAATTCTTTTGTAATTGCTACGATTTTTATTTTGTTTATGAATAGAAAAAAAGAATATTATTCATTATTTATTTGGGCTTCATTTGTAGCATATAGTAGAGTTTATCTAGGAGTACATTATCCATCTGATATAATTATAGGTTCTTTAATAGGAATTACAGTTTCTTATTTGTTTTACACTGTAATATTTTATAGAATTGAAAGAAAATTACTTTATTAGTTCTGAAAATTTCTTTTTAAAATCATTTATTCTCGGTACTGAAACTTTCCATATGTAAGGATTATTAGGATTATTTATTTTGTAGTCTTGATGATAATCCTCTGCGATGTAGAAAATTTCAAATTTAGTTACTTCAGTAACAATTCTTTTATAAGTTTTATTATCTAATAATCTTTGAATTTCATTTTTGATAATATTTTTTTCTGAGTCATTTTTATAAAATGCAATTGATCGATAATGTGTTCCAATATCAGGACCTTGCCGATTTGAGGTAGTCGGGTCATGTGATGCAAAAAAAACTTCAACTAATTTTCTAAATGATATTTTTTTTGAATCAAATATTACTTTAACTGTTTCAGCATGGCCCGTCTTTCCAGTTAAAACTTGGTAGTAATCAGGGTTTTTTGTTTTCCCACCAGAGTATCCAGATTGAACTTCAATAACACCATTTAGACTCTCATAAATTGCCTCAACACACCAAAAACAACCTGATGCAAAATAAGCTTCTGAATAATTAGTTTGTGAGTTTAAGTTTAAATTAATAAATATTAAAACAATGTAAATGATTTTTTTCAAATCTAAATTTTTTTTAATAAGACTTTACAAAAATTATTCCAGGAAAATTTTTTCTTTAAGGTTGATAAATTTTTTAATTTTTTTGAGTTATTGGAACTTAATGCTTTAATTATGTTTTTTGAAATGGATTCATAATCTTTACTGCATATGTATCCATTTTTATTGTTGATCATTTCTTTTATACCTCCTTCGCCTGTTGTTACATTAATTTTTTCGAATGAAATACTCAATGCTGTTATTCCACTTTGTGTAGCAGTTACATAAGGTTGAACTATAATTTCAGATGCCCCCATGTAATATTTGATATCTTTCTCACGAATAAAGCCATTGCTAAAGATCACATTATTTTTTATTGAGAATTTATCTATTAAATTGATATATTTTTTTTTATTATCGATAAACTCACCTGCTATTATAAGTTTGATTTTATTATCAAAATCAATAATATTTTTGAAGCTTTTTAATAATAATTCAAGCCCTTTGTATTTTCTTATCATTCCCAAGAATAAAATATATTTATTGTTTTTATTTAATTTAAGTTTCTTCAAAGACTCTTCTTTTGAAGCCATTTTTAGGTCATCAATCGGATGAAATAATGTCTGTGATTCTCTTTTTGAGAAAGACTTAATTTGCTTTGAAGTGTGTTTAGATAATGTTATTATGGTATCAAGTGAATTAATGTATAATTTTAAAATTATTTTGCTAAATAGATAATTTTCATGAGGGAATACATTGTGAAATAATCCTATTTTTTTTGTATTTACAGTATAAGACTTATTGATTAATAAATAAGCTAAACCAGTAATTGGAGTCCAGTATGTCGTTATAACATAATTTATTTTCTTTTCTCTTATTAAACGTTTAATTTTCCACCAGGTAAATGGATTATATGGGTTAATCTTTAAATCATTTTTATTTTCTTTTTTCTGACTTGAAATTTGTTTTTTTTTATTTCTTAAAATAAAAGGATAGCTTCTGTCAAAGCTTATTAAATAACAATTTTTAAATTCTTCTAAATGTATATATAGTTTATGATTGAAATCAGAAATTCCACCTTTTAAGGGGGGGTAAGGACCAATTATTAAAACATTCATTTTCTTTAATTTTCATTTAAGATCCATGTTCCAGTTTGTATTAAAGGTTCAGCTTGTTTATACTTTACGTGTTTAACCTCACCCGTTTGAATATTCTTAATTTTTACTCTTTCATTTCTTCCAATTTTTCTCTGTTCTCTTACAATAGTTTCAACTACAGAGTTTCTTCTGGAAGCACTAGCTCCAACTTCCCTATTTCTATTTGCCATCTCGTCACTGTTTAAAATCTCTGCTTTTGAAGTATTATATTTTTCTCTTCTTCTAGTCTGCCTGTCTTCAGTTATTTCATTTGGATTTTTAGAAGGTAACTCACCTTTAAATAAAAATGTTAATATATCTTTATTAAGTTGATCAATCATACTAAAAAAGAGTTCTTTAGCTTCAAACTTGTAAATAAGCAAAGGATCTTTTTGTTCATGAACTGCTAATTGTACAGATTGTTTCAGCTCATCCATTTTTCTTAAGTGTGTTTTCCATGTATCATCAAGAATTGCTAATGATATATTTTTTTCAAAATCATTTATTAATTCCTTTCCCTCAGATTCATAAGCCTTTTTAAGGTCTGTCACGATATTCATAGTTTTCTTTCCGTCGGTAAATGGAACTACAATTCTTTCAAACTTATTATTAGGATTTTCAAAGACATTTTTAACAACAGGGAAAACTTTTAATGAGTTTTCATGATTCTTTTTCTTATAATGCTTAAGAACAATATTATATAAATCATCAATAATTCTATTTTGATCTAAATTTTCAAACTCATCATTACTGAAAGGAGATGTGATTGAAAAGAATCTGATGAGGTCGAATTCAAATGATTTAAAATCATTATTATTTTTTGCTGATATATAAATTGATTCAACTGATTCATAAATCATATTTGCAATATCTACCTTAAGTCTATTAACATCTAAGGCATTTTTTCTTTTTGTATAGATAACTTCTCTTTGAAGATTCATAACATCATCATATTCTAATAATCTTTTTCTTATACCAAAATTATTTTCTTCAACTTTCTTCTGAGCTCTTTCAATTGTTGTTGTCATAAGAGAATGCTGAATTACTTCACCATCTTTATGACCCATTTTATCCATCATTCTAGCTACCTTATCTGATCCAAAAAGCCTCATCAAATTATCTTCCAATGAAACATAAAATTGTGAACTTCCTGGGTCACCTTGTCTCCCAGATCTTCCCCTTAACTGTCTATCAACCCTTCTTGAATCGTGTCTTTCTGTTCCAATTATAGCTAAGCCACCTCTTTCTTTTATTTCATCAGATATTTTAATATCAGTTCCTCTTCCAGCCATGTTAGTTGCAATTGTTACTATTCCACCTTTACCAGCTTCTGCTACTATATCAGCTTCTTTTTTGTGTAATTTTGCATTTAGAACATTATGTTTTATGTTTTTAATGTTTAGCATTCTTGAAAGAAGTTCAGATATTTCAACTGATGTTGTACCTATTAAAACTGGTCTTCCTTGGTTTACAATCTGATTAACATTATCTATTACTGCATTATATTTTTCTCTTTTGGTTTTATATATCAAATCATTTTGATCATTTCTTACAATAGGCTTGTTAGTTGGTATTTCTACAACATCTAGTTTATAAATGTCCCAAAACTCACCTTGTTCAGTGACTGCTGTTCCTGTCATCCCTGAGAGCTTTCGATACATTCTGAAATAATTTTGAAGAGTTATGGTAGCAAAGGTTTGTGTTGCATCCTCAATCTTAACATTTTCTTTAGCTTCAATAGCTTGATGAAGACCATCTGAATATCTCCTTCCTTCCATAATTCTTCCAGTTTGTTCATCAACAATCTTAACCTTGTTATCAATTACAACATATTCAATGTCCTTTTCAAACAAAGTATATGCTTTAAGTAACTGATTTAAGGTGTGTATTCTTTCACTTTTTATACTGAATTCATTATAGACTTTTTCCTTTTTTTCTGCTTCATTTTCTGGCTTTAAATTTTTGTTTTCAATTTCTGAAATTTTAGTTGATATGTCTGGTAAAATGAAAAAATTAGAATCATTTACATCTTTTGATAAATGCTCTATCCCTTTATCTGTTAACTCAATTTGATTATTTTTTTCATCAATAGTAAAAAATAAGTCTGCATCAATTTTAGGCATTTCTCTATTATTGTCCTGCATGTAATAATTTTCTGTTTTTAATAATATTTGTTTAACACCATCTTCACTTAAAAACTTGATTAGTGCTTTTGTTTTTGGGAGACCTCTGTAGGCTTGTAATAACTTAAAACCGCCATTTTCATTATTACCTTCGCTAATAAGTTTTTTACTATCCGATAAAACTTGTGTTACAAGTTGTTTTTGAATTTGAACAAGAGATGAAATTTTAGGTTTTAAATCATTGAACTCATGGTTATTTCCTTTTGGGACAGGTCCGGAAATTATTAATGGTGTTCGTGCATCATCAATCAATACAGAATCTACTTCGTCAACAATTGCATATGAATGCTTTCTTTGTACTCTGTCTTCTAATTTGTGAGCCATATTATCTCTTAAATAATCAAATCCAAATTCATTATTAGTTCCATAAGTTATATCAGCTAAATAAGCATTTCTTCTCTCGATTGAATTTGGTCTATGGTTATCAATACAGTCAACACTTAAGCCATGAAATTCAAAAATTGGAGACATCCAAGCGCAGTCTCTTTTTGCTAAATAATCATTTACAGTAACAAGGTGTACTCCATTTCCTGATAATGCATTTAAATAGACAGGTAGAGTGGCTACCAATGTTTTACCCTCTCCAGTTTGCATTTCAGCAATTTTACCTTTGTGAAGAACAATACCCCCAAATAGTTGAACATCATAATGTACCATGTCCCATATAATATTTTTTCCTGCTGCATCCCAACTATTACTCCATTTTGCCTTGTCTTTATATAGAGTTATATAATTTTTTTCAGATGAAAGTTTAATATCATTTTTGTTAGCTGTTACTGTCACTTCGTCATTTTTGCTGAATCTTTTTGCAGTTTCTCTAACAATGCAATACGCATCAGGAAGAATCTTATTTAAGTAAATATCTAATTCATCTAAAAAATTTTGTTCTATTTCTTCAATATCATTATATAATTTTTCTTTTTTTTCAATCTCAGATTCGTTTGAAATATTACCATTTAAAACATCAATTTTTTCTTGAAAAGGTTTTTTAAGAGACTTAATCTCTTTTTTAAATTCATTAGTTTTAGTTCTTAATTCATCGTTAGAAATATTAGAGTAATTTTCTTCTAATGAATTTATACTGAGGACTATTGGAGATATTTCCTTGAGATCTTTCTTTGCTTTGTTACCAACAAAAATTTTAAGAATAGAATTAAGTACACTCATAGATTATACTCAAATTTAACTAAAAAAAAAGCCTCAAATAGAGACTTTTAATATATTATTTTAAAATATTACTTTAATACTCATCTTCATTCCATAAATAATCTTCCTCCGTTGGAAAATCAGGCCAAATATCTTGAATTGATTCATAAATGTCTTCATCTTCTTCTTCAATAGCTTGAAGATTTTCAACAACTTCAAGAGGGGCACCTGTTCGAATCGCAAAATCAATTAATTCATCTTTATTAGCAGGCCATGGTGCATCACTCAAATATGACGCAAGTTCTAACGTCCAATACATAATTATTTAATTAAATTTCTGCAAAAATATATTTTTATTGCATTTACACAACTGTTTCAAAGAAAAATAACACTTTATTAATAATTTGTTACTTTTTACCCTTTATTTTTAGTGATAAGTAATAGCTACAAATTATAATCAAAATAAAAAGAGAAATTCTATATATATAATCTCCAAATTGGACATATATAGTTACAATATCATTTTCCTTGTAGTTTGCTGAAATAATACTTTCTTCATTATAATTAGTTCTAATTATTTCATCTCCCCTTGAACTTATTATTCCAGAAATACCAGTATTTGCACTTCTTATAATATTTTTTCTAGTTTCAACCGCTCTAAGTTTAGCATATGAAAAATGCTGCCTGTGACCTTCAGTATTTCCCCACCATGCATCATTAGTAATGATTGCTAATGCTTTTCCCCCATTTTTTATATAATCTGTCAAATATTCACCATAAATGGATTCATAACATATTATTGGAGATATATTATAATTCTGACTTTTAAATACACTTCTTTTTTCCTGAAATCCTCTTGTTTTAGTTGATCCTCCAAAATCCAGTAGAACTTGTCCTAATATTGGCTCTAAAATTTTTCTGTATGGCATTTTTTCAACGCCCACTACAAGTTTAGACTTGTGATAAAAATTAGTTGTATCACTAAAATGTATAGCGCTATTGTAAATATTTAGCCACCTATTATCTCTAATTTTATTTGAATATTTTTTAATTTGAGCTGAATCATATAAAACCTCGTATAATTCTATTCCACTTAAAATTTCGTTATTATATATTGAATTTAGATTGAAAATATTTTTAAATAAATTATTATAATAATAGCTATTGATTTGTACTCCCTCTGAGAAAAAAGTTTCAGGTAAGAGAATCAAAGAATTTCTAATTTTATTAATTTCTGTTATCTCTTCAAGATAATCTAAATTATCATTATTTGTTCTTGAATACTTTTCTGAATATGGATCTATGTTAGGTTGAACAATAGAAATATTTTTTACTTCACCATTTTCTTCAAAATTTTTATATATGATAACAGAAATTATCATTGGTATTATTAATACTGACGAAAGAGCATACACTAATATTTTTGTTTGATTGTTTTTTTTATGATTTACATAAATTTTAAATAAAATAATATTTACAATTAAAACCCATAAAGTACCGCCAAAAACACCTGTATATTCGTACCATTGAATTATCCACGTATTTTCAGAAAAAACATTTCCAAAAATTAGCCACGGCCAAGAAAAATCCCAAACTAAATGAAGTTTTTCGTAACATATCCATAGAGCACTAAAAAATATATAACCTAATTTATCATTTGTTTTAATTTTTACTTTTCTGAATAGATAAAATACAATCGTCATCATTAATGAATTTACTACGCATGCAAAAAAATAACCAAATACAGTAGCATAGGTTAGCCAATATGTATTTGTAAGATTCCAGGTTAAAAATCCAGTAAAAAAAACTAAAAAAATATACTTACCATCATAAAATTCATTAACATAAAAAAATGGAATTAGACCTAAAAAAATTAGAGGGAATAAGCCATAGGTTGGCCATGAAATTGTAAATGTCAAGCCTCCAATTA
>CEPU01121868.1_pt1 | contig 12510 bp, 10 predicted proteins | sample 530471 | NCBI WGS metagenome assembly CEPU01 (sample SAMEA2620194, study PRJEB7988) | marine metagenome | biome: marine biome (ENVO:00000447); feature: surface water layer (ENVO:00002042); material: "saline water (ENVO:00002010), including plankton (ENVO:xxxxxxxx)" | depth 5 m | reverse complement strand
TTGACTCAAGCAACAGAGTTGTTATTAGTCACAACGATGGTGGTGACATTAGATTTGTTGACACTAACGGTGGTTTAGCATTATATGGTTTTAGTGCATACGTAAGTGCATCAAGTGGTACAGCAAACTTATACTTTGTACCAGGCACAAACAGTGCAACTAATCCTAAGCAGTTCTTAGCAAGTAACTGGCAGGTATTAACTTATACTGCAAGTGCAAATGCTCCAACTGCCTTAACAACAGACAATACTTTATGGTACAGTTCTGTTATTGATGAAGTAGACCTTATGATACACAACGGAACAGACTTTGTTGGATATCAAAACTATCAGTCAGGAAGTATTAATTACAACACAACTGATCCATTAGGTCCACAGGTTAGTGCTACTGCACCAACTACACAATCAGATGCTAGTGCGTTAGTAGAAGGAGACATTTGGATTTCAACTGCTGACTTAGAAAACTATCCTAAGATTTATGTGTGGAACGCAACTACTTTAAAATGGATATTAAGAGACAACACGGATCAATCAACAGAGAACGGTGTTTTATTTGCTGATGCAAGATACAATACAAGCGGTGCAACAAGTGGCACAGCAGGAACTATTGTTTCATTGCTAACAAGCAACTACATGGACACAGATGCTCCAGATCCAGCACTATATCCAAAAGGTATGTTATTATGGAACACAAGAAGAAGTGGATTCAACGTTAAGAAATTTAGAAGAAACTACGTTGATACTACTGCAACAAACTTACGTGGTAGTGATGCAGGCAACAGTATGTCAGCATACTACGAACACAGATGGGTAACTGAAAGTGCAAATCAATCAGATGGTTCAGGATCATTTGGTAGAAAAGCACAAAGAAAAGTAATTGTACAACAATTACAATCAATGGTAAACAGTAACCAAGAGATTAGAGATGATGAATCAAGAATCTTTAACTTACTTGCTTGTCCAGGTTATCCAGAACTAATTGGTGAGATGAAATCATTAAACAGTGATAGAGGCTTAACTGCATTTATCGTTGGTGACTCTCCATTCAGATTATCATCAGATGCAACAACTTTAAACAATTGGGGTAAAAATGTTAATCTGGCAACAGAAGATAATGATAAAGGACTTGTTACAAGTGATGAATACTTAGGTGTGTTTTATCCAAGTTTATTCACAAGTGATAACGCAGGTAACAATGTAACAGTTCCGGCATCACATGGTATCTTAAGAACCATTGCACTCAGCGATCAAGTATCATTTCCATGGTTTGCTCCAGCAGGAACAAGACGTGGTGGAATAACAAATGCAAGTGCTACAGGTTTCATTGACAGTGAAGGTGAATTTAAGTCAATCGCACTTAACGAAGGACAAAGAGACACACTTTACTCTAACAATGTAAACCCAATTACGTTCTTAACTGGTGCTGGCCTTGTTAACTTTGGTCAAAAGACTAGAGCCGCAAATGCAAGTTCACTAGATAGAATCAACGTAGCAAGACTTGTGATTTACTTAAGATCACAACTTAACAAGTTGGCGAAACCTTATATCTTTGAACCAAACGATAAGATAACACGTGATGAGATCAAAGCACAAGTAGACTCACTAATGTTAGAATTAGTAGGTCAAAGAGCACTGTATGATTTCTTAGTAGTGTGTGATGAAAGTAACAACACACCATCAAGAATAGACAGAAACGAACTATATGTAGACATAGCGATTGAACCAGTGAAGGCAATTGAATTTATATACATTCCATTGAGACTTAAAAACACTGGAGAAATAGCGGGCCTATAATATGATAAATAAAAGTAATAGGAGCAAATAATGGCAATTTCAACACTCTCAAGATTAACAGTGCCTTTAGATAGCAACGCAAGTGCATCTACTCAAGGCTTGTTAATGCCTAAACTGCAATACCGCTTTAGGGTATCGCTAGAAAATTTTGGTGTAAGTGCCCCAACAACGGAACTTACAAAACAAGTAGTAGATGTTACAAGACCAAACGTATCCTTTGAGCAAATAACATTAGATGTTTATAACTCAAAAGTATATTTGGCAGGTAAACATACTTGGGAACCAATCACACTTAACTTGCGTGAAGACGCATCAAACAATGTTCAGAAATCAGTTGGCGAACAATTACAGAAACAGTTCGACTTCTTTGAACAAGCATCTGCTAGATCAGGACAAGATTACAAATTTGTAACTAGAATTGAAATACTAGACGGTGGTAATGGTGCTGAAGGAGCCGCAACAGCGGCCAACGTGCTTGAGACTTTTGAATTGTACGGTTGTTATCTTGAGAGTGCAAACTACAATCAGTTGGCTTACGCAACTTCAGATGCAGTTACAGTAGCACTTACAATCAGATATGATAATGCAATCCAAACTCCACAAGGAACAGGACTAGGAACAGCAGTAGGTAGAGCAATAGGTACTGCGGCTACTGGAGTAAGTTCAGGTTAATATTAATATTATATTAGAGATTAAAGGCGCTACGGCGCCTTTTTTCTTCTTAAAAACACCAGGTTTTTAATTAGATAAATATTAGTATGGCAAATAAATTAACACCATTCTTAAATAATTTAGTTTCAGGAGCATTAAATCCTAAAGGTAATCTTGGAGATTATCAACATGGTGCTAGACTATATGTTGATGATGCGTTCAGACTTGCTCCTAAGGTTAAATTTCTTTACCACGTTACTTTTAATATTAATTCTGAAGCAAGTTCAGTTATTCCGCAACTTGCTGAAAAGCACAGAAACGAAATTAATATGTTAGTAAAAAGTGTTGACTTGCCTAAGTATGATATTTCAACAGAAGTAAAACATCAGTACAATAGAAAACGTGTTGTACAAAAAAGAATTGACTATGCTCCAATCAATATAGTATTCCATGATGACAATTATGGTGTAACGACTGCTATGTGGGAAGCATATTATAGATATTATTATAGAGATGGAAACTATGGCACAATAGATGCCGCTGGTAAACCTGATACAAGTAACAAAGGTCCATTTAACAAATTTAACGTTTTCAAAAAAGATTTTAAAGATAGATATGGATTTGATAATGACAGTTCTAAGTCGTTCTTTGATAGCATTGTAATCTATCAAATGGCAAGACAAGAATACACTAGTTTCACTTTAGTAAATCCAATGATTAGTAGTTGGTCACATGATACAATGGATCAAGCAGTAAGTGAAGTTGTACAATCTCAAATGCAATTACAATATGAAACTGTTTGGTATTCAAGAGGACAAGTTGTTGAAGGTGTTGCACCAAAAGGTTTTGCAACGGAGCATTACGATACTGTACCAAGTCCATTGTCATTAGCAGGAGGTGGTGCTACACGATTATTTGGTCAAGGTGGTATTGCCGCAGGTGTATCAGATGTATTTGGAGATGTAACAAGTGGTAATGTTGGATTAAGCACAGTATTAAAAGCAGGAAACATTATCCGTAACACTAAAAATTTAAGTAAAGATGGAATTAGACAAGAAGGATTTGAAATATTAAAAGGTGCCATTGGCGATACAGCAGGTATAGATGTAAGTGGTGTTGCTAATACTGTATTTCCAAAGAATGCAGGCAATGGTGGATTAACAACTGAAACAAAAGCAGTCATAGGTGTAAGTGCAGTAGCGGCCGTGGCCAAACTTGCATCAGAGTTTCCTAATGTAAGCCAAGCAACAAATTTCTTAAACAACAACGAGACAGCATTAAATGATGTTACAAAGGCAACTACGTTCAAAGCAGAACATTTAGCAAATGGAGGTAGTGCAAACATCAATGATATTAATGCCGCGTATGATAATTTAACACAAACGCAAAAAGATGCTTTAAATGAAAAAACTATAAACGATTTACCTAACATCTTAAATACAAATTCAGGAGTAACTGTATAATGACTGATAAGTTTCAAGGAACTAACAATGCAGATATACAAGCAGGCAATTTACCTGCAAGTGAAAATCCAGCAGATAGTCAACGTAAGGTAAGAAAGTTTTTTGGTAATTACTTCCAAGGACAACTATCGTATCCTAGTAATGAAGTAGATGCAGTAATAGGTTTCTTTGAAAAAAGAGGCTTTGATAAAATTAGTGCAACTAGTGTAGGTAGTTTAATTTTGCAACAAGCAAAACTTGATGACATAAATGTTTTCCAACTTTTAGATACACTTAAAGGTACAGATGATTTAAAATTAAGTTCAGTTGTTACAGAATTACTAAATTATAATAGACAAAAAATTAGCACCCTTGGTTTCAAAGTCGAAGCAGACAAAGGTACCTGGAGTGAAAAAAGAAATATAATGGTGTAAGGCCATGGCTAAATTTGCTCAAGGTAGATATACATTAAAACATCCAGACAAATACGTAGGAAGAAAAACTCCTCTATATAGATCAAGTTGGGAATTTGCATTCATGAAGTTTTGCGATGAAAATCCTAACGTTGCCAAATGGGCAAGTGAGAGCATTAGAATACCTTATAAGAATCCTTTGACGGGTAGACATACAATTTACGTTCCAGATTTTTTTATTGCGTATTCAGATAAAAAAGGTAAACAACGTGCAGAACTAATAGAAGTCAAACCAGAAAATCAAAGTCTAAGAGAAAACGTTGGCAAGAGTAGACACAATCAAGCACAATACATACAAAACATGGCAAAATGGGAAGCCGCAAGAGCATGGTGTAAGCAAAAAGGTTTGTATTTTAGGGTCATTTCCGAGAAAGACATTTTCCACCAAGGTACCCGTAAGTAGATAAATAATAGTAGCATATAATGGATTCAAATTATGACTAAAAAATTAGAAGATTTATTGAACTTACCAGACAGTCAAGAAATAGTTAAAGAAGATCAGGAACAGTCTGACAAAGTTAATAAAAACGAAATTGCTGAACAGGAAGAAACTAGACGTAGTATAGCAGAACTAGATAAGATAAGTGCCGCACTACCACAGGTAAAAGGCCTGGGCGAAATGGCGGATAAAGAACTTAATGAAGTGTCAGACAAAGCAATGCAGGCCTATGAGGACTTAATGGATTTAGGTATGAACGTTGAATCACGTTACAGTGGTAGAGTGTTTGAAGTAGCAGGACAAATGCTTAAAACTAATTTAGATGCCAAAACTGCTAAATTGGACAAAAAATTAAAAATGGTTGAATTGCAACTGCGTAAAGAGAAGCAAGATAAGGACGCAGGACCTGAATCTAGCACTATTTCCGGTGATGGATATGTGGTTACAGACCGTAATAGTTTGATTGAAAAACTTAAAAATATGGATAAATAAAAATATAAGGACAGTGGATATGAAAGATTTTAAAACTTACCTTGCAGAATCAAAGAAAACTTACAAGTTTAAGATTGGAGTTGCAGGCGAATTACCAGAACATACAGCAGATCACTTTGAATCTGCTTTAGGCAAATTTGGATTAGTAAATATGAGTCCATTCAAAAAGACTCCTATTACAAAACGTCCTTTAGATTTTCCACAATTAGAAAACGTAGAAGTACATTACACTGAAGCAGAAGTATCATATCCAACTACTGATACAGTGTTATATGAATACCTATGTCAAATGTGTACTGTAAACAAAGCACATTTAATTGTAAGAAATGCAAATGCACCTCAGGAAGAGTATCAAGCAGAGCAGGAAAACAAACCATACGAGACTAAACTTGAAACACCAGAAATGGAATCAGCGGCGGCTAATGCACAGGAAACTGTTGGTACAAGTCGTGCAATGGACTTACTAAAAGAATTAGAAAGTTACAGAGCAGAAAGAGAAGTTAAGTCCGACGGTGGAACAACAAAAGACAACCAGCCACAAATGAGCAATGTACCAGACGGCTCAATAGGAACTAAAAGTCCAATAGGGAGTTAATTATGAGACTAGACGACATTTACAAAAAAGTTGAGGCGTGGGACAAAGAGATAAAAAAAGAATTATCTGAAACTGCTTCTGCGTCAATTAATATGTCAGGTGATAGTGCAGAAGATGTTATCAAACTGATGAACGCATTGAAAGGCGAGAAACAAGCAGATTCAATGGACGATATGCCAGTTGCAATTAAAAAAGGTCCAGAGATGGAACCAGTTGACAGCATGGCTAAACTTAGAGATTTAGTAAAAGGTCCTGAACAAGGTCCAATGAACAAAGACCAAATGGATATGAAAATTCCAATGAAGGTTGATGATGAAGTGGATCAAGAAGTACCAGAAGAAGAATGGGATAATGCACCAGACGAAGATTACAAAGACACAAACTACATGACAAAAACTTTATCAGGTGGTAGTGAAATGGGTGCTAAAAAATCTTATCCAAAAGTTGCAGGCGGTGATAACCCAATGGCACTTGAAGATGAAATTCGTGCAGAACTTTCAGCGGCATTGGCTGAAAAAATGAAAGACGTTGCAGAAGGCGATTGTGATGTTTGTGACGATGCTGACTGTGAAGGCGATTGCGAAGATACAAACGAATCTATTAATGAAGCCAAAGAAGGTAAGATGCCTTCAAAAGCACACATTATGAAAATGTGCAAAGATGGAAAAACTAAAAAAGAAATCTGCGATATGCATCCAGACTGTGATCAAGGTAAATTAAAAAAGATGATCGATGATTGCATGAAAGAAATGAAAGAATCTACTAACGAAGCCAAGTTTAAAAAAACTGGTAAAGAAGGTGATGGATCATTTGATGAATCAGGTTGCGTAGGCGAAATGAAAAAACTAAAAGCAAGTGGATGCACAAAAGAAGAGATTAAAGACAAAGTAACAGAAAAATATGGTTGTTCAGAGTCAAAATTTGAAAAACTATATCAATCTAGTTGTATGTAATTTAATATAACAATTTCATAAACTCAAATAGGCGCTACGGCGCCTATTTTTTTGGTTAAATACTATTACTATGAGCAATAAAAGTTTGGACGGTGTCTTAACCAAAAAAGCACACGTCAGAGAAAGTTTTACAGAAGATCAAATAGAAGCACTTCAAAAGTGTTTGGACCCAAAGACTGGTTACAATTATTTCTGTAAACATTTTTTTAATATACAACATCCTGTTGATGGTAAGATGTTGTTTAATCCTTTTGACTATCAAAACAGACTTTTAGAAAGTTATCACAATCACAGATTTAATATTAATATGTTGCCAAGGCAAAGTGGTAAGACAACAACTGCCGCAGGGTACTTGTTATGGTATGCTATGTTTCATCCAGACCAAACAATACTAATTGCCGCACACAAATATTCAGGTGCACAAGAAATTATGCAACGTATTAGATACGGATATGAATTATGTCCTGACTTTATTAGGGCAGGTGTTGTAAACTATAACAAAGGGTCAATGGAATTTGAAAATGGCAGTAGGATAGTAAGTGCTACTACAACAGGTAACACAGGAAGAGGTATGTCGATATCTTTACTATACTGTGATGAGTTTGCATTTGTTAATCCAAGTATTGCTGATGAATTTTGGACTTCGATATCTCCTACACTAGCAACAGGTGGTCGTGCAATTATAACAAGCACACCTAACTCTGATGAAGATACGTTTGCAAGGATATGGAAAGACTCACAGAACAAATTTGATGAACACGGCAATGAATCAGAAACAGGTGTCAACGGCTTTCACGGTTTTACTGCAAGTTGGGACGAACATCCAGATAGAGATGAAGAATGGAAAGCAAAAGAATTAGGTAGGATAGGTGAAGAAAGATTTAGACGTGAGTATGGTTGCGAATTTTTAGTATTTGATGAAACATTAATTAATGCAATTAAATTATCACAATTAGAAAGTAAAGAGCCTATACTCAAAATGGGACAAACACGTTGGTATGGAAAACCAACAGCAGATTACAGTTATGCAGTAGCACTAGATCCTGCAATGGGTACAGGTGGTGACTATGCCGCTATACAAGTGTTCGAACTACCAAGTTACAAACAGGTTGCTGAATGGAGACATAATACAACTCCTATACCAGCACAGATAAGAATTTTAAAAGATATATGTGATTACATAAAAGCAGAAACAAAATCTGTTAACAACAGTAACATATATTGGACAGTTGAGAATAACACAATAGGAGAGGCTTGCCTGATTGTTATTAATGATATGGGTGAAGAAAATATACCAGGACTATTTGTTAGTGAACCTATTAAAAAAGGACACATTAGAAAATTTAGGAAAGGATTTAATACTACCCACAGAAGCAAAACAACTGCTTGTAGTAAGTTAAAGAGTATGATTGAAAATGATCATATGCACGTATATAGTGCTCCTTTGATTACAGAACTAAAAGGCTTTGTTGCCGCTGGTACTGGATTCAAAGCAAAACCAGGTGAAAATGACGACCTAGTTAGTGCTACACTACTTGCTATACGTATGATGAATGTAATGAAGGATTGGGATCCAAGGATATATCAAACCTTTAAAGCAGACGCTTCAGACGAAGAAACAGTACCACCAATGCCAATCTTCGTAAGTGGCATATATTAGATAAATATTTGTATGATAAAACTTGATGTAATTGCACAGGATCTATTCAATAAGATTAGAGGACGTTTTCCAAGTATTACTATAGGTACTTCGGAAGGAACCGTTACCAACGATCCTAAACAAGCAAGGTTTTTTGATTTTGATTTTAAAGAGGGTGCAAAAGTAAATGTAACCTTAGATGATAAAAACTTGACAGTCATGTACAACGATTCACTGATACAGAATGAGTCAGACATGGTCAAAAAGGGTTGGTTCGACTTCATGAAGGAAATGAGGCAGTTTGCTAAAAAACGTATGTTGCAATTTGATACAAGAGACATAACTAAAAATAACTTGGATAGACGTGATTATGATTACCAAGTAAAAACTAGACCCGGAGAACAACAAATGAGTGAATCAACAATGTATGGAACTAGCAGAAATAGTATCCAGAATGTAGGCAACGCAAGAGTGCTTGTCAAACATTCAAAACCAGTTAACCAGGAACAGCCTGGTGCAAGAACAAGAGACATCCACAGTTTATATGTAGAAAGTGGAGAAGGCGAAAGATTTAAATATCCATTTAGACATTTGAATGGTGCTAGAGCAATGGCAAGACACGTTGCTGAAGGCGGAAATCAATATGACGACTTTGGTAAGTACATCGTTTCACTCAGCGAAGAACTTTCTAAATTACGTAAATTTAAAACTTACATGAACCGTTCGGCAGTTATGGCAGAGGGTCTACGTGGCTACATGGACGTTGTAAATGAAAGAATTGATACAGTTAAAGAAACAATTCTTAAATTACAAAAAGAAACACATTATAAGGAAACATTCAAAAACTTTTCTCCGACAGTCAATGAAGAAGTTCCAGAAGATGTATCAAACAGTTGGATTGATGAATTAACAATCAGACAATTTAATGAAGAACTAAAAAGTGTGTTCCCTTACATTTACAAATTAGTAAGTGAAGCAAACAAAGTTAAAGAATTAGGTCCAAACGATTTAGTTGAAGACGAAGAATTAGAATACACTGACGGAATGACTGCTGATGAAATGTTTGCAATTTCACAAGCGAGAATAATGGATAATGATCCAAGCGAAGAAGCAGTATCAGGACCAATGTTTGTGTTTCAAGATATTAAGGACCCAGCAGTTGAAAAAGAATACGATGCTAAAATAAAAGCATTTATTAAAGATACATATAACTTAGATGATGAAGACATGAGTCATATGTTTTCAGAAGTATCTAGCATGGGCATGAACAAGTACGGACTTGCGGCAAGTAAGATTGGTGGCAAGTTTAAGTCTTATCAACATGGTGAACTTACAGGCGAGTTTGATAGCATGGAAGAATTACAAAAGCATCAAATGGAACTTGTTAAAAAAGCAGATGGTGAAAAAGAAGCAAGTGGACACGAAGGTGGTAACGAACCTTTTGCACACGACTTATATCTAGATGCTGACTATGATGAAGACAGAGGCATTTCCGAAAAAGACTGTAAGGAAATGGAAATGGTACTTGACAGAGCAGGAATAAAAGCAACTTGTGAACCAAACGAAATGGCACAAGGTAGAGTAACAATCCACACTATGAGTCCTAAAGATGAAGTAATTAAGGCTCTTGATGCAGATGGTTACAGTGTTGAAGAAGATAGCACAGGTTTAAATCCAGAAGGTGATTTTGCTGATGCTATTAACAACATCAATCCTAAACATGATGAAGCAGAACAAGATGCTACAGAAGGTAACGAGTTTGCACAAAAGGTACGTGAATTAAAAGCCAAAGGTGCAAAACCAGGAACTAAATTTAAAACTTCAGATGGACAAGAACATACATTAGAACAAGCGATCACAAAAGTTGGTTTGAATGTAGAAGACTTTTTTACAGCAGAAGAACTTGCAAACGAAAATCCAATGACACAGGCAGACTTAGACAGTGAAAGATTTGGTGAGTTACATGACTATGAAGAGTTCAAAGATGCAGTAATGAGTGACATCAAAGATCCAAAAGGTGCATACGCAGGAAAATCAAAAGCAGAAATAATTGCAATGTTGCGTAAAGAAGCAGACGGAATTGGATATGCTGATGTGTCAGATGGAGATAGACGACCAGAAGAACCAACTTGGTTAAACAAGATTGCAGATGAAATGGAAGACGAAAGATCAGATGAAGGTGATAAAGATCCTGACACAGATTTCACAAAATGGTTAAAATCTAATTACAACAAATCACCAAGAGATTTAAAGGGTGACGAGTATGTAAAAATGTCCAAGGCATTCCAAGCATCAAAGAAAAAAGAAGATATTGAAGGCGAACCAGAGCCTGAGATTGATTTGGATGAATTTGTAAAAAGTTTGTATGACTACACTACTAACTGTTTTCCAAAAGGTGAAACAGCAGTACTTACAGCAGTTGAGAAAAAATATGGCGACAAAGCAATTAAACCAGCGGCTGTAATTATGTCAGAGATAGTGTCAGGACAAGATCACGAAATGGAGAGAATCAAGAAATTAGCAGGTGTATAAGTTTTTAAATAAACATATATGCAATGCGATTAAATGATTTATTTCCTACTCCAGTACTAGTAGCAGACTTAGATAGTAAAATTGCTGATGATATTGAGTCAGCAGTTGTATCACGTATTGATAATCTAGCAAGACACAAAGACCAAAATAGCGACTTTCACGAAAAAGATAAACTGTTTGATATAAAAAAGGATTTTGAACCTTTGTACAAATTTTTTGTGCAAAGTTTATATGCTTATAAAGAACAAACAGGAACCAAAGCATCTGAAAGTGATTTTACTTATTGGTTTCAAGATTATTCAAAACTAGGTGACTATCATGCTAGACACAATCATGGTACTGATGGAGTAAGCGGAATATATTGGGTAAGAGCAAGTGAGAATGCTGGACAAACAGTATTTTATAATCCTAATGCAATTATGGAATATGTTCATCCAACACAACAAACAAAGTATAACAGTACGGAACTAGGATTCAAACCACGTAAAGGTTGCTTACTTTTGTTTCCGTCATATGTCAACCACAGTGTGCTACCGAGTCCGAAAGAAGCAGTGCGAACTACCATTGCTTTTAATTTTGGACCAGTAGAATCATAATATACCATGTTTTTGGCATATTTACTGTTGACTTTATAAATAGTAGAGTGTAGTATATAAAACTGTGCTACATGATTAGGCACTAGCGAAGGCTAAAATTTATAGGAGGCAAATATTATGGCTACATTAGCAGAAATTCGTGCAAAACTAAAAGACCAAGAAACAAGGTCAACAGGTTCTAACAGAGGACCATCCGACAACGCAATCTACCCATTCTGGAATTTAAAAGAAGGTGAATCTTCAACGGTTCGTTTCTTGCCAGATGGCGATAGCAACAACACTTTCTTTTGGAAAGAAAGATTAATGATCAAACTCCCTTTCGCAGGTATTAAAGGTGAGACTGACAGCAGACCTGTACAGGTACAAGTACCATGTATGGAAATGTATGGTGAGTCTTGTCCAATTCTTGCAGAAGTAAGAGGTTGGTTTAAAGATCCATCATTAGAGGATCTAGGTAGAAAGTATTGGAAGAAAAGAAGTTACATCTTCCAAGGCTTTGTAACTGATAATGCATTACAGGAAGATGGAACTCCTGAAAATCCAATTAGACGTTTTATAATTGGACCACAGATTTTCCAACTTATTAAAAGTGCATTAATGGATCCAGATATGGAAGAACTGCCAACAGATTATACTTCTGGGGTAGATTTCAGAATTACTAAAACTTCAAAAGGCGGATATGCAGATTATTCAACTTCAAGTTGGGCAAGACGTGAACGTCCTATTACTGAAGAAGAGAAGGCGGCGATTGACAAGCATGGCTTGTTTAATCTAAACGACTTTCTTCCGAAGCAACCAAGCGAAGTTGAGGTCAAGGTAATCGGCGAGATGTTTAGAGCATCAGTTGATGGTGAAGCATATGACACTGAGAAGTTTGGACAGTATTTCCGTCCAGCAGGTGTTAG
>CEPU01088420.1_pt1 | contig 12573 bp, 13 predicted proteins | sample 530471 | NCBI WGS metagenome assembly CEPU01 (sample SAMEA2620194, study PRJEB7988) | marine metagenome | biome: marine biome (ENVO:00000447); feature: surface water layer (ENVO:00002042); material: "saline water (ENVO:00002010), including plankton (ENVO:xxxxxxxx)" | depth 5 m | reverse complement strand
ACCTTCAACTGGAGACTAGATATGTGGCAAGAACTATATTATTTTCAAGATGACGAAAATAAACTTTTGTTTGGATATGGAACTACAGATAAGCTTCCAGTATTTTTACTAGAGTATGACAGTCAGAATAAATTTAATATTGGTCATGATCAAAGTAATGAACAAATACATAATTACTTTGTAAACATATTTGGCAGAGGAGGATTTTTACAGCTTTTTCTTTTTCTAGCTTTTCATGTAAGTCTTTATCTATTTTATTTTAAAAAATATAAAAACCACTATATTTTGATGTTGATATTCCCTTCACTATTTAATTCAATGACAGATATCTCTATGGAAGGTGTTCAGTTTCCAATTAATTTTTACTTAACATACGGATATCTACTTACAACTGGAATAAGATTGAAATCCATATAGTATGTTCATATGAAAACCGCGTTTATAACAGGTATTACAGGGCAAGACGGATACTACTTATCTAAGTTTCTTTTGGAAAATGGCTATGTTGTTCATGGGACAATTAGAAGGGCGTCTCTAATAAATACTGGAAGAATTGATACACTTATCTCAGAGTATGGAAATGACCAGCTCTTTTTACATTATTCTGATCTACTAGATTCATCTTCTTTAACTAATTTACTAAATAAAATACTTCCAGATGAAGTATACAATTTGGCTGCACAATCTCATGTATCAGTTTCGTTTAAAAACCCCATTTATACAACACAAGTTGGAACACTGGGATCAATTTCATTACTTGAAGCAATAAGAAATACAGAAAAAGATATAAAATTTTATCAAGCATCTTCCTCAGAAATGTATGGAGGGTCTTCAAAAGAAAAACTTAATGAGAAATCACCATTTGATCCAAAAAGTCCATATGCAGCTTCAAAGGTTTTTGCACATAACGTAACTAAGCTCTACAGAGAATCCTATGATATGTTTTGTGTAAATGGTATCTTGTTCAATCATGAATCACCCATGAGAGGCGAAACTTTTGTAACAAGAAAAATAACAAGAGCTGTGGGAAGAATAAAAATGGGGATCCAAGAAAAAGTTTTATTAGGAAATCTAGATGCTTCAAGAGACTGGGGTTTTGCTGGTGATTATGTTGAGGGAATGTGGATGATGCTTCAAAATAAAAAAGCAGATGACTGGGTACTTGCAACAGGTGAATCCATTAGTGTAAAAGAGTTTGCCAATCTTGCTTTCAGAGAAGCTGAACTTAATTGGGAAGACTATGTTGAAGTTTCAGATAAGTATTTTAGACCAAATGAAGTTGAATTTTTATTAGGAGATTACTCGAAGGCTAAAAAAGACCTAGGATGGAAACCAAAAACATCAATTAAAAAATTAGTAAAAATGATGGTTGAGAGTGATATGTTGTTAGCAGAGCAAGAAAAAGTCTTAATTGATAAAAATCTATTAAAGCCTACATGGGACAATCCAAAATAAATTAGTTGTTATCTAAATACCATTCGTAAGTTAGGTTTAAACCTTCTTTTAATTTATGTTTTGGAGACCAACCAAGATTTTTAATAATTTCAGAATTCAATAATTTTCGTGGATTTCCATCAGGCATACTTTTGTCAAATTTAAGTTCACCTTGATATCCAATTACTTCTTTTATCATATATGCCAATTTAGATATAGTTATTTCTTCTCCGCTTCCAATATTTATTAAGGGATTCTCAGGTCTTTCCTCAATTATTTTTTTAATTGCTAAAGACAAGTCATCAACATATAAAAATTCTCTTAATGGTTTACCTGAACCCCAAATATTAAAACTTTCTTTATTTTCTTTCTTTGCGATATGCATTTTATGAATCATGCCAGGAATTACATGACTATCATTTTCAGAAAAATGATCATGAGGACCGTAAAGATTAGTTGGCATCAAGTTTGTTATACTATGTCCATATTCTTGAAAAATTGCATCGCCAATTTCAATTGCAGATAATTTGGCCATAGCATACGGTGAATTCGTTGGTTCCAGTTTCCCCGTCATAATAGAAGATTCTTCAATGGGGTTCTCAGCATTTAATGGATAAATACAGCTACTTCCTAAGTTTATAATTTTTATTTCTGGGAATGAAATACTTGCCTCTAAAATATTCATATTTATTTTTAAATTATTAATGATGAAATCTACTCTTTTTGTATTATTTGCGTATATTCCACCAACCATTGCAGCTGCATTAATAATTATGTCAGGTTTTTCACTATCAATTTTTCTTATCGTCTCATCTAGTGAAAATAAGTCTGTATCTTTTCTTGAGGAAGGAAATATTTGAAATATTTTTTCGTCACCTAAAATTTTAACAAGTGAACTTCCAACCATTCCTTTTGAACCAAAAATTAATATTTTCAAAATATTTTCACCTTCATAATCTTTACATTAGTATTTATATAAATGGTAAACCTTTATCCTCAATTAATAAAAATACCAGCTTTTATGACTAAGTTCATTGATATTGATAATTTGGGTTTTTTTGGAAAGTTGTATTTGATATTAAAAGGTAAATTAACTATTTTTGTTTTGAAATTAAATTCGAAAAAAACTATATGCTTTTATTTAAATAATTTTTTTAGTTTTCAAGGCAAGTTGTTATATGAAAATAATTTTTTTGTTAAAAAAACAAATATCGAAAAAATATATTATCCAAACAATAGAATCACAAGGATTTTAATTAATCAGGATAAATTTTTAGATCATCTATTTGATTCTTACCTTTTGAATAATATAAAATTTACAAATAACGATTTTGTAATTGACTGTGGAGCAAATGTTGGTGAATTATTTTTATCCTTTAAAAATAAAGAGACAAAGGTAAATTATTGTGGAATCGAGCCAGACAAGAATGCTTTTTATTGTTTAAATAAAAATACAAATAGCGAAAATTTGAATCTTTGCCTATCAAACAAGGTAGGTGAAGTTGAATTTTTCATAGATGAATTAGGCGCCAATTCTTCGATCCACGAGTCGTCAACAACTTATGATAAAAAAGTAATTAACTCAATAACTTTGAATAGTGCTTTTAAAAATAAAAAAATAAAGTTATTAAAAATAGATGCCGAGGGACATGAATTAGAAGTTTTGGAGGGAGGTTCAGAAATATTAAAAAACATTGATTACATTTCTGTTGACTGTGGCCCAGAAAGAGGCATTGATCAAAACACTACATTTATAAAAGTAAACAATTTTTTATTGAATAATAATTTTCAACTTATTGATATCAATAAAGAAAGGTTGATAGCTTTATATAAAAATGAATAATTACAATTTTGACAAAATAGAACAAGAAATAAAAGAATTTATAAATGATTTAAATATAAATGATTTAAATTACCTTCCTTCAAAAAAAGGGTACAACAAAAACGGTCAAAAATTACAATTAGGATTTTTTTGTTACGCTTTAAAAACTCTACTTACTTTGAATGATGAGAAAATACAAAATAAAGAATTTATTGACAAAATAAAAACTAAGATTAATTCATTCCAAATAGATAACAATTCAAATTATGACAGATATTATATTGATCAAAATTATGCAAATGCATACAAAAAAAAATACCCCATAATTTTCATAAAAAATATAATAAAATTCTTTATTGGTAGATTAAGCCTCAGCGAAATAAACCCTAGTAAAAAATTTTATGAATTCATTAGAGCAGAAACAAAACAATCTATCGCAACTATTTCAGAGTTCAATTTAAATCCACAATTAACTTTTAATAAATATCCAAAAAGTGAAGATGAAATTAATAATTTTATTCACAATTTAGACTGGCGATTTCCATGGAATGCAGGAGCTCAAGTTTCTGGTATTTGTGTGTTTTCAAGTTTTGATGATAAATCACATATTTTAAGTAATTATATTAATTTAGCTTTAGAAGATTATGTCCAAATTGATGGCGCTTATTATTCAGGTGAATTAAAAAATAATTCAGAAAAAATTAATGGAGCTATGAAAGTAATCACTGGACTTGAGTGGTTATCTATACCAATTCATAAACCAAAAGAATTAATTGATACATGTCTGAATCATATTCCAAATAATGAAGGTTGTGATTTAGTAGATGTTGTTTATGTATTGTACAAATGTTTAAGCCAAACAAAACACCGAGAGGCAGAGGTTCAAAATTATGTAGAAAGTTTGATACCACTAATTATGAGTCATTATAAAGACAGAGATGGGGGTTTCGCATATTTTAAAAATAAATCACAAGAATATTATTACGGAGTAAAGATTACCAACGGCTTCGATGAAGCAGATATACACGGAACTACTTTATTGACCTGGGCATTAGCAATGATATTTTCAATTATTGGAGAGCCATATCCTAGATGGAAAATTATTAGGCCTTAATACTGTATATAAGTTAATTAATATAAACATAAAAAAAATACTTAAATTGTAAATAGGTAACCTCGCTGTCTCCAACTGGCTTACTCTATTTATTTTATTGATACATTGATTTACTGTTTGAAATTCATCTTTGACGTACGAAACATTATCGACAATTAGAAATTTAGAAGTTTCTAATTCAAATTCTTCTTTGTTAGTATAAAATTTACACAATTCATCTACTTTATTTGTACATTTTGAAGAATTTTTAATATCAAAAATAATTAAACTATTAATTTCACAAAGTACATTATTTTGATTCAATTCATCTAGAAAGCCATAATATTCTGAACTATCTTTTTTTGGGAATCCATTTATATGCAATGTTGAAAAAATAAAGATGATTGTAATAACAATAGTTTGTCTGTTTATATTATCTAATAATTTTGAAAGTATAAAAATAAAACTAATTACAAGGAAAGGACTGTAATAAAATGTTTTGAAAGTATCTGCTACTAGGGGATCAAAGTCCTCTTGAGGAATACCTAGTGAGTGAAAATACAAAATAAATATACCTAAAATTGGTGATCGAACAATTTTTTTATTTATTTTTTTTTCGTGTCTAAACCTAAATAATAAAATATAAAAAATAAAAGTAAGGATTATCCCTAAGTAAACACGCAAATTAATAATACTATTTTTGAAAATACCATTGTATTGTATTTCTCTATTATTCAAATCTATACTTAAAATTTGTTCCCCATCATAAGGTATCAACAAATCTTTCCTGTGTTTTTTGAATAAGCTAACATCTTTATTCCAATCTAGTAAAAAATGATCATCAAAAGTATCTAATAAAGTTACACCAAAAACAGTTGAGATATCTATTTCACCAAAAGGGGTTTGAAAAGTTTTTCCACGATCATTTTTAAGTAATATATCTAAAGATGCCCTATTTTTATAGTTCTCGGTAATGTCATTTCTCGTCAGAAAATGTGTATTATTTACTTCATAGTTCTCATACATTATGGGCGTTAGAAATATTACAAAAATAACAAATATTCCTAAAAATTGCTTCAAATTAAGTTTTATTAATATTTCAAAGAAGACATACAACAAAAATAAGGAAGTAATAGCAAAACCAGTTCCTTTAGATAAACCGATTAACACAGTGGGGATTATTGCAACAATAAGACTTATATGATTTTCATCATCTAGATAATTTTTTAAAAGAAAAATTAACCAAGGTAGTAATGAAAATATTAGAATCTCTGGTTTCATCGCTAACTTTAAAGACTGAAGAGGCGGAAAAAAGTTAACAATAATCAAAATCAAAATCGAATTATTAAATTTTATCTCAAGTTGATTTAATAATTTATAAACTCCTAATAGTCCAAATAGTATTAATAAATTATTTGTAAATTGTATTGAAAAACTTATATCAAATTGTAGTGTTGTAGGACTAGTGAATTGTGAAAAAAAATTTAATGTTATAGCAACTAAAGAATAATAAAGTGAGCCCTGATCTAGGTTCGTATAATTAATAAATCCATAAAAATACTCCAGATATACAACATATTTTTGATAGTCAGCACTATATGTTGATGTATAAAAAAGATTATTAATAATGAATATGTATATATAAATTAAGAAAAATACAAATACTTTAAAATAATTATTTGTTATTATTTTCATACTTTGTTTGAGCTATGAAATTTTACGTATGAAGAAATGAAATAAAAAAATAATTTCCATCCGTCTTTGAATCTTGAGATCTGTGTTTTTCCATACTTTCGAGTTCTATAATGTACTGGGTATTCTAAAATTTTTTGACCTGAAAAGGCTGCTGAAAAAATAAAATCAAAATCACCAAATGGATCTTTTATTTTTTTAGAATTTCTCCATCTATATAAAAATTCGAGATAACTTCTTTTAAATACTTTCGTACCACATAAAGAATCAGTAAGTTTTTGTTTAATTACTAAAGAAATTAAAAATTGAAATATAACGTTTCCAATGTTGTTAAGGAATCTCATTGAACCTTTTTCTTTTCCATAAATCAATCTTGTTCCATTTACAAAATCAGCAGTCCCATTTTCTACAATTTTAAAGAAATCAATTAATGTTTCAGGGTCTACGCTTAAATCTGAATCAAGAATAGCAATTAAATCACCTGTACTTACATCTAAACCCTCAAACACAGCATTTGCTTTACCATTATTTTTCTGTTCTAAAACAACTATTTCTATATCGTCTTTATTTTTTTTTATTTCGTAAGCTTTTTCTAGAGTTTGATCTTTCGAGGGACCACATATAATTATTATTTCTAATTCATCTCTATTAAAATTGGGAATTCTTTCGATTAACTCTTCAAGATTACCCTCCTCATTTTTTGCTGGAACAATTATAGATTTCTTTTTGGTTGAACTTTCAATTTCTACTTTTCTAAACATTGAATACATTTGTATTCCAAACCGAAAATATGAAAATACAATTTCAAGAAATTGATTAATTAAGTTGCCTATTCCTAAAAATTTAAATGGGATAATTTGTCTTGAGTTTGATAAAACTAATTCAAGTCCTGCAGATTTAGCAATATTATTTATTTTTATAGGGTTAATATAGTTTCGATTTTCAGAGTATTTTTTTAACCTTATCTTTTCAAAAACCTTCAAAACAAAATTCCATTTTGGATTTATTGAAGTGATTAAAATTTTACCTTCGTTTGTTAAAAGCTTTTTAATTTCAATTAAAAAATTATAAATATCATCAGAAATCTCAAATAAGTCAGTCAAAATTATTAAATCATAATATTGATTAGAGTTTGTTATATTTTTAACATTATCAATGTTGTTAAATTCAACAGTAAGAGTTTTGTCAACATTGATGTTCTCTACAATATCTGATAGTTTATTAACTAAATGAAGAGATTTAATGTTACTATTTAGATACCTGTCTATTTCATTACAGTGGTTTAAGTAAAAATTCTTAGAATTTATTTTCAATACCATTAACCAATTATATTTTATCTTTTTTTATTTAAGTTAATTAATTTAGTAATTACCATTATTTCAATGTTGAATTTTTTATACTGTTTAGATTCAAATTATAATCAACAATTTTTAACCTCATTTAGATCAGTCTTAGATAATTTGGATGAGAAAGCAAATTTTTTTGTTATACATAAAAATCCTGCAACACTTAATCAGTTAATTGCAAATGTAAATTTTGAGCATTCAAATATTAATGAGTTAAAAATATATAAATTTAAAGAAGAAATAAAAGAATTTCCAAACTTAGAAAACAATCATATCTCTGAAGCAACTTATTACAGATTTTTTTTAGATAATTACATCAATAAAAATATTGAAAATATTATTTATCTCGATTGTGACATTATATGTTTAAATAATCCAAAAAATATACTTGATGAATTCATATCTAAACTAAATACAACTAAAACACCTATTGCTGCATCAACGGAGTACATTAAATCATCAAAAACTGAAGAAGTATTTAATAGATTAGAAATGAGCAGCAATATTTATTTCAATGCGGGTGTAATGATTATAAATGTAAACGAGTGGAGAAATAGAAATATTCAAAAATCACTAGTTGAGCTTATGATTGATATATTCGATAAGGTTGATTTTTGGGATCAAGATATCATGAACTGTTTCTTTGATGGAAATTTTATTGAGCTGTCAAAGTATTTAAATTTTAAAGACACATTCAGTCAGACAATTACTAAAAATGATGAAACGAGATCTATTATTTTCTTACATTATGCTGGAAGCAATAAACCTTGGACCATTCCAGGTGTAATAACTTCGTTTGCATCATTTTTTCATAGATCGTATTATCAAGTTTTTCATAAAAAATATTTACTAACAAATAGATACAGAAGAAAAGCTTTAAAAGATTTATTACGTATTGTCTTTTCATTTAAAATATTCAATATAGATCATCCATTTGTTTTTATTAAACTGGCAATAGAATCTCTAAAAAAATGAAATACAACTTTGAAATAAACATTGTCCATTACAAAGAACTTAAAGAAAGAAAACAAAAATTAGAGAATGAACTCCAAAAACATGATATTAAATTCAGCTTTATAGATAACTTTGATAGAAAATCTTTAACAAAAAATGAATTAAGTAAATTTACAGATGACTTAAACAATGCCTATAAAGCAAATTTTTTAACCCATATTAAGTGCTTTCAAAATCTATTGCTATCAAATGATGAATATATTTTGATATTAGAAGATGACTCCTTACCAAAAAAACAGTTTTATAAAAAAATAAATAAATATTTAGATGAGCTTCCAAAAGATTTTGATCTTTTTTATATAAGTGATGGAAAGAGTAATTTTAGAATACCTATAAACAAGAGAAGGCCCTTTAAAAATATTTATAAAAAAGAAAACACACAAACTAATTGGGGTGGTCACGGAGCAACAAAATTTGCTGATGGATATTTTATATCAAGAAAATGTGCACAAAACTTGGTTAATGAATTTAATAAAGAAGATCACAAAATAGATACATCAATTGATTGGTGGAAGAATGAAATGATTGCAAAATATAAACTGAATGTTTTTTGGGGGGAGCCGGCTTTAATTTCTACTAATTTATATGACACCTCATTTTCAGGCAGCTATGGTCAAGGAATAAAATGAGCTTAAATAACAATAAAATTTTATATCTATACTTTAACGCAAGAAAAGAGCGAATAACTAAAAATGAAATCAATCCATCAGAATTTTTTTATGGATATGATTATTTCTACAAATTAGATTTTTCTGTATCAGCAATGGAGTTTGATGGGAAACCAATTAAATTTCTAACAAAAATCTTATTAAAAATTCAAAAGTTAATCTTGAAAGTTACAAAATTTCAATATGATTTTGCTGGTATTTTTAAATCTGGAAAGTTTAAAGAAATAATATCAAATGATGTATTAATTATTAGTAACAACAGAATCGCACACTCGATTTTACCCGCTTTAATATACATGAAATATAAAAATAAAAAATCTAAAACAATCGTTATTGCAATGGGGATATTTAATTTTCCAAAAAGCCGACTACTCAAGAAAATTCACCTTTCACTGAATAGTTTTCTTTTAAGGTATATTGATAACCTAATTTTTATTGGTAAAAAAGAATACGAGTATGCATTACAAAATTTTGAAAAATACAACAATAAACTTATTTTTATACCATTTGGTGTAGATTCAGAGTTTTGGAAATCAGATAAAATTAATAATAATGAAAAAAAGTCAATTCTTTTTATTGGTAACGATAGCAACAGAGACTTTGATTTTTTAATTAACTTTATAGCTAAAAACCCTGATGAAAATTTTGTAGTTGTTACTGAATATTTCGAGGAAGAATATATAAAACAGCTTAATTTGAATAATCTAACCTTTTATAAAGGTTCATGGAATAAAAAAATATTAACAGATGATTTTCTTAAAAAATTGTATGAAGATTCGAAGGTTACACTGGTACCTTTGAAAAACAGTATTCAACCTTCAGGCCAAAGCGTTTCTTTACAATCAATTTCAATGAAGACCCCTGTAATTATTACAAAAACTGATGGGTTTTGGGATACTGAATTTTTCGAAAATAAGAAAAATATTTTTTTCGCACAAAACAATTCAATTGAGGAGTGGCAAAGTTTACTCAATGAACTTTTAAGTAGTGACAATATTTACTCTGATATTCAATCTGCTGGAAGAAATTTAATAGTTGAAAAATTTGATGTTCAAAATTTTAATAAGAGATTGCATGAGCTCTTGGAGGATTAGGACAATATGAAAATTTCTATTTTTACATCCATGACGAATCCTGAAGCCAGAAAGGACCCTTGGAATGAAGCTCTAGAGTGTTATGAGGATTTGGGAGACGAAGTAATTATCGTTGGTAAAGATTGGCCAGAAAAGTTTGTATGGGATCATATAGGTAAAACTTTCCAAGAAGGTTTTGATAAATCTAGTGGAGATTGGGCAATAAGGATGGATCTAGATTATTTTTTTAGAAAAAAAGATATAGTTAAAATTAAATCATTTTTGTCAAAGAATATGGATTATCCTGTCGTAGCCTTTCCTCAATATCAAATTTTTACACCTGATCGTTATCAACTTAAAACCAGATTGTGCATTGCAATAAATAAAAAAAAGTTTCCCAATATAAAACTTAATGGGGGTGGTGACTTATGTCAGCCAACTCTGAATGGGGAACAATTAGTACATAAGAATGCACCATATCTCAATGTCCCAATATTTCAATATGATTCAATTTTTAGAACAAAAGAAATTATATCAAAAGATAGAGCTAGGTTTGCAAATGCTTGGTTTGACTATTTTGGTGACTGGGGAGATAGAGGTGGACCAACGCCTGAAGAGGCTTACAATGCTTGGTTTGAAATGATCAAAGAAAGATATAAGTTTCATGTATTAAAACTTAAAATTTCAGATCATCCAATTTACATTAGAGAAAGATTATTAAATTTATCTCAAGACCAATTTGGTTTTGATGCATTTGGATTAAAAAATACAATTAATAGATCTTTCAAAAACTACTTAATTGGATACAAACAGAAGCTAATCTAACTGCTTAGCCAATCTTCTTTTAATTTTAAATACTCATCTTGATTTTTAATTTTATTCAAATTTGTAAAATTATAATTTTCTTGATCAGAAGTAATACTTGATTTGAAAAGATTTTTTTTTCGACCATATGATAATTGTGTGACAGGAAAAGGGTAAATTGAAAAATTTAGTACATTATTTTCTTCTGCTAGTTTGCGGTGTATAAAATTATCGCTTGTTGTATTGATATAATCAAATTTTTGTAAAAATAAATCTGCAAACTGATGATTAACTAGAAAACATGGATTAGCCATATTTTCAAAATTATTTTTTATAAAAGTATTTTTTCGAAGTAATAAAAGCTTTAGATAGTATTTTTTATTTACAACAGTATGTGATCCTATTCTGAATAAAAAAGGATTTTGATAGTTTAATAAGTTTTTCTTTGATAAGAAATTTGTTAAATTTTTGAATGATTTTCTTGAATGAAATGTAAATTTAAAATCATCCTCAAATATTAAAGTATTTTTCAAATTTTCTTTTAAGATTTTTTCCATAATATTTTTAATTGATAAAAAGTTGGCGACCTGCTTTGGAGTTAAATAATTATTATCATGGTCACAACTATCTCCAAAACATCTAAAACAAGGAGGATAAGCCATAACTCTATCTTCTATATAGAATTCTTTCACTATTTCATCATTAAACGAGACCGCATCAATAATTTCAAAGTTTAAATTAAATTTTTTAAACTCTTTAGTTATATGATCTCTTCTATATGAGTCTTTTTTTAAATTTATAACAAAAATTCTATCTATATTATTAAAAAGTTCATACATAGTTTGATTTCTTATTTAAGTATAAAATTATGCAAAAACAAGTAAACTATCAATAGTTATTTTGTTATGAGTAAATTTTGGAAAGAAACTATACCCGAAGGATATTATGATATTTCTACACAAGTGGGTACAAAAAATGGCAGAAGTATTCAAACTAACTGGCACCATATAACGTTTACAAGAGTAAAAGTAAACATCAAAAAAAACGACAGAATTTTAGACTTCGCATGCGGTTCCGGAAATTTTTTTGCAAGTATAGACAATTTAAATGAAGAATCTATTGGATTGGATATATCTGATAAACAAATTAAATATGCCAACAAAAAATATTCAGATATTGCAAAATTTTATACTTTAGAAAACTTTGATTTTGAAAGCAATAAAGAAAACTTTGATGTAATTACGTGTTTGGGACTCATCGAGTTTATCGAAATCCGGGAAATAAATGAATTAATTTCAAAATTTTATGATTTATTAAAACCAGGTGGAACTCTGATAATTACTACTCCAAATTTTCAGTTCACAATGAAAATTTTAGAAAAAATATTAAATAAAATTGGAAAAATCAATTATGAAGAGCAATATAAAAATAGATTTGTTTATAGTGATTTAGTAACTTTATTTTCAAATACACAATTCAGTCATTTTGAAATAAATAAAATAATTACTGGTTTAGTTTTTCTATCAATTATAAGTAACAAAATAAGTTCAAAATTGAATGAATTATTTGAAAATTTTTTAAAAAACAAATTAGGCTTTCTTTTTCTAGTAACTTTAAAAAAATGAGT
>CEPU01035883.1_pt1 | contig 12661 bp, 8 predicted proteins | sample 530471 | NCBI WGS metagenome assembly CEPU01 (sample SAMEA2620194, study PRJEB7988) | marine metagenome | biome: marine biome (ENVO:00000447); feature: surface water layer (ENVO:00002042); material: "saline water (ENVO:00002010), including plankton (ENVO:xxxxxxxx)" | depth 5 m | reverse complement strand
ATCATGGTGGATCATATTCTTGGTATTTAACTTTAGGAAGAAGTTACCAAACTGGATGGGGTAATGTTGCACAAGCACCCTGCTCACTCACTGCAATGGAATTAGAAGCTTAATTTTTCATGAAACAATTTGAACTTATGATGTTCGCATCTGTGATGGGTGCAATGGTTTTAGATGAAGACACATCAGAAATTAATCCAGATGATTTTGATTTTTTTGAGCATAACAATCCTGACATATTAGATGTAAATGTTTCATCTTTAGATAAAAGAGTATTAGAGAAATATCCTAATATTAAAAAATTAATTATTGAAAAATTTTACCAATTTAATGAACAATTGTTAAAAAAATGTGGTGACTTTGATATATCAACGTCTTGGATTACAAAATTAAAAAAAGGAACTAGGACTGTGGTGCATGACCATCGTAATTGTTATTACAGTGGATTACTTTATTTTAGTGATTATACAGATGAATCAAGCACTTTAAGTCTTCGCAATCCACTATCACAATTAGAAAAATTTTATATTGAAAATGAAGAAGATACACCAATAAACTTTCAAGAGTGGGCAATACAACCACAAAAAAATTTGTTAATATTTTTTCCAAGTTATATAATGCATAAACCAAATGAAAATACGACTGATAATATAAGGTATTCACTCGCATTTAATTTTGTACCTACAGGGTTATATGGTGGTGGTGATTCATCAAATAATACTTCTTGGTACAATAAATAAATCAAAGTTAATCAATCATGAGCATATATCAACCACCATATAATTTTCAGGCAGTATATCGTGCATATCCTGAAGCAATACTCGTCGATGATGAGAGAGGAGCTTTTGATAAGGATGATAATGAGATTGTTTTGGAACAATCGAAAATTGACACTGCACTTGCAGAAATATCAGCATTAGAAGAACAAAATGCCTATCAGTCTTATCGTAGAACTGGGATTGGTTTGACTGCTGGATATCCAGATATAGAAGAGCAATTAGATATGTTATATCGAGATATGGCAGATGGTAAACTTGGTGTTGCAGCAACCACTGGTTCATGGTATATTGGTATTACTAGTGTTAAAACTGCCTTTAAGAAAGGAGAATATTAATTAATGCACCAATTGATACAGGAATTAAAATTCTTCGATGAAGAGGAATTAAGATATATTAATGAAAAAGTAGATGTAATGGAATTTGTTGGATGTCCTGTGGGATTTACTGATGCAGATACTGGAGATGCTAGAATTGAAAAATCAATTCGTTCAAGTTCAGGTTTATATCTACAAGATGATAGTGAAGTCGCTAATTTTATTCATGAAAGAATGAATGAGGTGTTACTTACCTATCGAGATAATTTAATCAATGAACATGAAATTTTTGATTGTTACCCAGTACCAGGTGGTAAAGATACAACTTCGCATCGAGAAGTTATACAGATATTAGATTATATAAAAGATCAAGAATTTGTTTTTCATGTTGATCAATCCTCAATGATTGGTGCAAAAGAATTTTATCGTAAAATAGCAATCATCATATATTTAAGTGAAGGATTTGAGGGTGGACATACTGCGTTTGTACATAAAAAATATAAACCACCAGCGGGGTATGGATTAATATTTCCATCCAATTGGTGCTTTCCACATTCTGGAACTAAAGTAATATCAGGAAAAAAACGAGTTGCAGTAACTTGGTATTACGTCGATGATCAGAGATGCATCGGAAATAATATTCTACAACCTTACATCATACCAAATTAATTATTATGAATGATTTAATACAACAAGTAAAAATTTTAGACCGAGATGAAGTTGACGAATTAAATTTATACATTGATACTTTGGAGTTTAATCCAAACTTAGTATTTGATGTAGAGGGAGTAGGCACAAAAGTTGATAATGAATATAGAACAAGCACAGGTGCAGAATTAGATAATAATCATCCTGTTACCAAAAAATTTCATGAAAAAATTAATAAAGGTTTGGATGAATATAGACGAAAATTAGTAAAAATTTGTAGTAATTTTTCATATTATCCTGTGCCAGGTGGCATTAATACCAAATCATGGAGAGAGGGTATACAAATATTACAATATGAAAAATCACAAGAATATAAAATTCATCATGATTCAGCACTTAGAAGGGATCAAGAACAATATCATCGACAAATATCTGTCATTGTGTACTTGAATGAAGGTTTTAAGGGAGGTGGCACTTCTTTTATTCACAGCACATTTAAACCAAAACCAGGTTATGCTTTAATATTTCCATCTAATTGGTGTTATCCTCATGCAGGTGAGCCAGTTGAAGATGGTGTAAAGAGAGTTGCAGTAACTTGGTATTATGTTGTGCAAAATTGACAATTAACATACATATGCTATAGTAGGTTATTCTATACTAGCATGGACGACTTTGTACTAATGGTAGAGATTGACATTTGCTCACGTTCTTTCTCCCTATTAAGCGAGAGTGGGGATAATAGAGAGATAATTTGTGAAACTTTAGAAGAGTTTATGAGAGTGTTGAGAGTATGTGATGAATTACTACTACCAGAACAAATAAAATACAAGGAATTGATCACTCAGAAAGATAAATAATCATTTAATGGGACGACTAGGAAGCTAAATAGACCTAGTATGTATGGTCTTGCCATCAAATTTATTGTAAGTATAAAAAGATGCCTCTTAATAAGCTAGAGAATTTTATAAAGAATGCAGAGGGTCGCATTCTCTATGTAAATCCAAATGATCTTGATTCAACCGATGGAATTGAAAATCAAGGTAATTCATTAACTAAACCATTCAAGACAATCCAGAGAGCACTCATAGAGGCTGCTAGATTTTCTTACCTAAAGGGCAATGATAATGATTTTATAGAGAGAACCACAATACTTTTATTTCCAGGCGAGCATATTGTAGATAATAGACCAGGTTTTGGAATCAAGTCTGAAGGAGGACAAGCTAAGGCTGTAAGTCCAGGTGGTGCATCCACTGGGGCATTAGAAACATTATCCCTCACACTTGACTCAAACTTTGATTTAACTCAAGAAGATAATATACTTTACAAATTTAATAGTGTTCACGGAGGAGTTGTAGTCCCAAGAGGAACTTCAATTGTTGGATTAGATTTAAGAAAAACAAAAATAAGACCAAAGTATGTACCCAATCCAACTGATACAAACGTAAAGAATACTGCAATATTCAGAATTACAGGTGCTTGTTATTTTTGGCAGTTTACTTTATTTGATGGTGATGAATTAACTACAGTATATACAGACCCTACAGACTTTTCATCTGACAATCGCAGTAAACCAGTATTTTCTCATCATAAATTAACATGTTTTGAGTATGCTAATGGTGTTACTAAATTAGATCAATTTAGTGACTTAACTGATCTTGACATCTACTATAGTAAGTTATCTAACGCATATAACAAGGCTGCAGCAAATAGAGAGATAACTCAAAAATATCCAAATGCTCCTAAAGGATTTGCACCTCAGAAACCAGAATTTGAGATCGTTGGTGCTTTTGCAACTGATCCTATTAATATAACTGCAATTGAATCTGGTGATGGTTCAACACCTGGAACACTTGTTACAGTTGTAACAGCAATTCCTCATAATTTAACAGGTGGAACTCCAATCAAAATTCGTGGAGTAAATGTTCCTGATTATAATATTTCAACAAAAGTTTCGGCAGTTGTTAATGATACTTCATTCACATATCAACTTCCATTCGTAAGAGCTAATCTACCTGCTGGAGTTGGTGGTGGTCTTAGTGCATCAGGAGCACAAGTATTAGTTGAGACTGATACTGTTACAGGAGCATCTCCATACATCTTTAACATATCATTACGTTCAGTATTTGGTATGAACGGAATGCATGCAGATGGTGCGAAAGCAACTGGTTTCCGTTCAATGGTGGTTGCTCAGTTCACAGCTGTATCTCTACAAAAAGACGATAGAGCATTTGTAAAGTATGATAAAACCAATAGAAGATATAGTGGTATTCAATTCTCGAAACAAACAGGAGAGAGATTATCAGCTGAAGCATCATCAACAAATCCCGCTACTGTATATCATTTAGATCAGGAGGCAAATTACAGAAAAGGATTCCGTACCAGTCATATTAAAGTATCTAACGATGCGGTTGTACAGATCGTGTCTGTATTTGCGATTGGTTTCCATAGTCATTTTAATATGATTAATGGTGCTGACGCATCAATTACAAACTCCAACTCTAACTTCGGTACATTTGCACTTGCTGCAGAAGGATTTAAAAAAGAAGCATTTGATAAGGACAATAAAGGTTTTATAACATCTATTATCACCCCTCGTTCAATTGATACATTACAGCAAAAGATTGATTATTTACAAATTAATACCACTTTATCGACTAATGCAAAATTATATCTTGAAGGACAAACAAGTGAGACAGAACCTCCATCTCATATTGCTCAAGGATATAGAATAGGTGCAAAGGTTGGTGAAACTATCAATATTGATAAAGGTGCAACAACTTATACTTCAACCATTGTTATGTCAAATGGTGGTTCAGCCACAACTGATACTTCAGAGAAAAAGTATGAAGCGACTCACTCTGCTGCCACTGCAACTAAGAAAAATGTATTTACAATATCTGGAGGACATAGTTTACAGAATGGTGAATCTATAAGATTATTTGCAGATAATGGTAATTTACCTGAGAATATCGAACCAAATACTGTTTACTTTGCGATCACAAGTGCAGGTGATAGTAATCTTGGAGCAAATGAAATAAGAATCGCATCATCATTAACGAATGCTACTTTAGATTCTCCCGTACAAATTAACACAATCGCTGCTACTTCAGATATATTCAACGTTGTGAGCCGTGTATCTGATAAAAAACCAAATGAAGCAGGACATCCAATACAGTATGATGGATCTGCTAATAATTGGTTTATACATACTCTTACCTCTGGATCAACTAATATAGGTGCAAATAAAGCATCCATATCTAACCTTGATATTAGCTACATTGTAAGAAAAGAAGATAATCGTGGACTAGATGATAAGATTTATAAGTTAAGATACCTAGTTCCAAAAGAAATAACCAACGGAAAAGATCCAAGTGATGGTTTTGTTATTCAAGATTCAAGTTCCACAAACGTTTTATCAGATACTGATTTTACAAAAAATGAAATTACAACTGATAATTATGAATTTGATAGGAACACAAGATTCATCTCACAAGCAAGTTTCTCAAGTGGACCTCCAGCAAGAGTAACAATTCGCTCCGATAAGAATCATAATCTTAATGTCGGAGATCAAGTTATTATTAGAAATATCAAATGCTCCAACAATGGCACTGGAATTGACAATAAAGGATACAACGGAACATTTTTAGTAACAGATGTTCTTAATAGTAAAGAATTTAAGTATTCTAACATCGATACTGATGGTGTACCACATTCACCAGGCACATTTACTAACACAACTCATACAAGAAATAATCAATTACCAAGATTTGATAGAAATGATAATCAAGCAAATCTCTTTGTTTACAGAACAGAGGTCATAACTCCATACATTGATGGTGTTCAAGATGGTATCTATCACTTATTTGTGTTAAATTCTAACAATAAAATGTTAGACCCATCAAATGAGTTTAGTGAAGATAAATTTAATCAAAACATAGTTAATCTATATCCTGAATATGACCGTGATAATGTGGATGACAATCCACCTGAAGCAACATCTCATGCCAAGAATTCACCTATCGGTGACGTGGTAACTAATGACTTAAAGAAGAGTATTACTAGAGAGACAACTAATCAATTTATTGAAAATTTTGATATCTCAAATACTGTCAATACAGCAGTTAATAATAATACTACTGCAGTATTACAATTTACCAATGAGCATAGTTTTAATGCCCTTAAAAAATTTACCACACTGAATGGTGGTGCAAATCATGAACCCACATCAGGTCAAGCATCTTACTTCAATATCAAATTGTTTAGTGACTCAAACGCTCCTGCAACTGCAACATGGAAGGGAGCAACAGCACAAGTTACAGTTCAGAATGGGGTAGCAATCGCAGCAACTGTTACAGAAGGTGGTTCTGGATATTCTAATGGAGATCAACTTTACTTTGATAGTTCGGATATAGCCACAGGTGGTATCGCTGGAACACCAAGTGCGAATATTGTTATCAATACATCAAATGATGATATATCTGACTCTTCTGGACACTATGTTCAAGTAACAGGTGTAACAACTGCAACCGATGCATATTATCGTATTCATTCTATTGATAGTACAAGTCAGATAACAGTAAAGAAAACAGCAAGTGACACAGTTTTGATTGGTCAGAAAGTAATTGACTTAGGACCATGGGTCGCTATCTCAGGAACACCATCATTTAGTAATGGTGTAACTACTTTTAATTGCACAAAGGCACATGGTTTAGTTGTTGGTAATTCTTTCAGAGTATTAAATGGCAGTGATGCAAATCTTGGTGATTTTATCGTTAAATCAGTAACCGATGTAGATACTTTCACTGCAACCACAACTTCCCAACTAACATCACCAGCGTACATTCTAAAACACGGATTATCTGCAAATAATGCTTTATCTGGAACTGCTGGTGAAAATATTGGAGTAAGAGGGTTATCAGTATTTGATCATGAATCAATGATTGCAACTCAGGTCATACAATCAAACGATACAACATTTAGTGTCAAACTGCAGAATAATAGCACAACAGAAGCACATATACTCGCTAGATTCCCTATGGGTTCTTATATCCAAATTGGAAGTGAAATCATGCGTGTGGCTAAGAAGTCATTCAGTAGTGGTAAAATATCCGTGATTAGGGGTGCTTTGGGTACAATTAGCTCTCAACATCCTAATAATTCTGTCATTAAGAAAATCAAACCTCTACCAATTGAACTTCGTAGACCATCAATACTTAGAGCGTCTGGTCATACATTTGAGTATGTTGGTTATGGACCAGGTAACTATTCAACTGCACTACCGCAACTTCAGAACAGAACCCTAACAGAAAGAGAAGAGTTCTTATCACAAGCACAAGAAACATCTTGTGGTAACGTTGTTTACACAGGTATGAATGATAAAGGTGACTTCTATATTGGAAATACCAAGATTGCTTCTGCAAGTGGACAACAAACAACATTCGATATTCCAATTCCAACAATCACAGGTGAAGATCCTAACAGATTAAGTGCGGTATTTGATGAAGTTATTGTTAAAGAAAGACTATTAGTTGAGGGTGGTATATCAAAGAACATATTATCACAATTTGATGGTCCTGTTACATTTAACCAAACAGTCAGAGCAAACGATGATTTAACAATTGAAGGCACACTCACAGCGAAGGGTGAAACTTCACTTCGTAACAACGTAACAATTCAAGCTGACAATAAATTCTTCTATGTTAAGAATGATTCTGGCACAGTTAAATTTGGAGTTGATACTGATAATGGTAATGTTCAGACTCAAGGTGATCTAGGTGTTGTTGGGTCATCAGTATTAGCTGGTAATGTTGATCTTGGTGGTACGTCATCAAATTTAATAACAGTTGTTGGAAAAGTTGATGGTGATATTGTTCCTTCTGGAACAACAAGGGACATCGGTACTGCGACTGATAAATGGCGAAATGGATATTTCACTACAGTATATGGTGATGGATCTAATCTTACAGGAATTGATCAAACAAAAATAGTTGATACAAATGGTGCAACAAGAGTTCAAGCAACAACTTCAGGTGCTACAGTCACTGGAGACTTGACAATTACATCACCTGGTAAGGTAATCGCTGATAGATTACAGGGAAGAGCAGATGAAGTTGATATTGCTGGCACTAGCAATACCACTAAAAAACCAATCGTCTTTGAAAATATTAGTAACACAGGAAGTAATACGCATCACTTAGCAGTATCTTCAACTAAAAATTCAATTACTATCACAGCTAATCAGTCAATTAACTTGGCAGATAATATCGCATTGAAGTTTGGTACAGATGGCGACATGGCAATTTTACATGATAATGTAAATGCAGGAATTACAAACTCAACTGGAGATATTACAATCAAAGCTGGTAATCAAAATGGTAATGGTGTTATCTTTAGAACAAATGATGCCAATAATCATGAAATTGCAAAATTTGAGAAACATGCTTCTACTGGTGTAGGTCACTTTGAATTATTGTATAATGGCACTACTAGAATCAGAAGTAATGCATCAAATACTGAAATAAAAGATAAGGACTTACATGTCGAAAACGATATTGTTGCTTTTACATCTGATAAAAGATTAAAAACTGATATTAAACCAATTGTAAATCCAATTGAGAAAGTTATGAAATTAAATGGATTTACATATAAACATAATGAGGTAGCAGGAGAACTTGGCCTCAACACAGATAAGAGGTTTGCTGGTGTATTCGCTCAAGAATTACAAGAAGTATTACCCGAAGCAGTACAAAAATCTCCTGTTAGTGATGAATATCTTACTGTACAATATGAAAAAGTTGTACCACTTCTAATTGAAGCAATCAAAGAACTCTCATCTAAAGTTGCATCATTAGAAAATCAAATAAATAACTAAAAAAATACTGATGGCGAATATTAAAAAGAGTTTCAATTTTAGGAATGGTGTTCAGGTAGATGAAGATAACCTGTTAGTAACTCCTACTGGTTTAGTTGCGATAGGTAAAACAATTCCAACTGAAGCACTTGATGTCATTGGTAATGTTGTAATTTCAGGAGTAACGAGTTCAGTATTTGCTCAAGCTGGTGTTTTAACAGCAACAACATTTAATCCAACACAAATTATAGGTGCTGGAGTTAGTATTGTAAGTGGTATAATTACTAATCCATCAATGGATGCGACTGGAATAGTTACTTATTATGGTGATGGTCGTTTCTTACAGGGATTACCTACCTCACAATGGGTAGATACTAATGCTGGATTTGGTGTAAGTAGTATCTACAACACAGGAGGCACAGTTGGTATCGCAACTACAAATCCTCAATCAACTCTCCAAGTTGGTAATGATCCCTTCTCTTCAGGAATTGGTGTTGGTATTGCATCTGCTGGAAACATTAGAGCATCTGGTACAATCACTGCAACAACATTAGTAGGTGCTGTGACAGGAGATGTCACGGGTAACATTTTAGGAAATATTACTGGTAATGTCACAGGTAATCTTACTGGTCTTGTTAATTCCTCTGGCATATCAACTTTCGGTGGAATAAATGCTACAGGTAGGATAGTAGGGGCAGCAACAAGCAATGTTATACCTTTTTTCTACTCAAATTTAAGTGATTTACCATCTGCTGTCACATATCATGGTGCATTTGCTCACGTTCATGCTACAGGTAGAGGGTATTATGCTCATGGTGGTAATTGGATAGAATTAGTTAATAAAGATACGAGTGGTAATTTATCGTTGAGTGGTGATTTAGATGTAGATGGTCATACAAATTTAGATAATGTAAGTATTTCTGGAGTATCAACATTTAGTGAGGATGTAATCACTGGGGTAGGTGCAACAGTCGGATTAGGAACAGATGTATTTTTTGGTGATAATGTCAAAGCAACATTTGGAAGTGGTAATGAAGTAAAAATGTTTCATAAACCAGATACTGATGATTTTAGGGCAGAATTAGTAGACACTAATTTAATAATAATGTCGAGAACATTAGATTTTAAAAATCAAGCAGGAGATAAAGCAACAATCACAGCAATTGAACCTGGTGGTATTTCTGAAGTAAGATTATTTAATGATGGAAATGAAAAATTAAGAACCACTGGTATCGGTGTAACTATTTTTAATCAATTAGATACAACTAATATTGTTGCATCTGGTGTAATTACTGCAACAACAGTGCTCAATTCACCATTACTTGGTGTTGGAACTAATAATCCTGCAAATGATATTCAAGTTAGAAAAACTGGTAATACAGAAATACAAGTAACAAGTGATACAGGTTCAGCAGGTTTAACAGTTGGTAGAGAGTCAGGTACATCTAATACAAATAATGCAGAATTTAGATATGGTTTAGTATCAGGCGGTTCTCCTAATAGTTCGGCACAGTCTCTTGATATATTAAATTATGGAACAGAAAACTTTAACTATCATTTAAGTGCTGCAAATGCAAATACTGTAAATGGTAATTTCCATTGGCACAAAGGACCTAATACTACTTTGATGACTCTGACAGGTATTGGAGGTTCATTGGGTATAGCAACAAAAGATCCTATCACTCCACTTCATGTTCAAGGTGCAGGAACAATCACTGGAAGTTTGACAGTAGGTAATAACTTAAGTGTTGGTGGTAATTTAATATTAGAGAGTGCTATAAGTGGTAATCTTACTGGTAATGTCACTGGTAATGTCACTGGAGATATAAATTCATCTGCTACTTCCACCTTTAATAATACCAATGCTACTGGTGTTTCTACGTTTACTAGCATATACTCTCTAACTAATATTGGTATAGCAGTCCCACCTTCACTTCCATTATCAGTAAACACAAATGCTAGTAATAGATTTTTTGTTAATGGAAATGGAAATGTTGGAATTAAAACAACTGATTCAGCAGGAAATACTTTATTAGTCGCTGGCTCTATTGTAGGACAGATAATTGGTGCTGGCACAACTCAACCACTATCAACAGTTGACTTCTCTCTTGCTGGTCAAGGATTGGGTGGAGCATTTACTAACAAAATGTTCATGATACCTCCAAAAGTTACTAATGCACAAAGAGGTAACTTGGCAGGTCTTGTATCAGGAGCAATGATATACAATACAGACTTAAATAAACTCCAAGTATATAATGGAACTGCTTGGGAAACAGTAACTAGTTCATAATGACTATTAAAGCAGCAGGTTCACAACTTAAATTCTCTGAAATCGAAGCAGAGTTTGGTTCTAATCCTGGCAGAAGTCTAGGAAGATATAGATCCACTCACCCTGATTTTACAAATGAATCACCCTCTGGTAGTTCTTTATCAAATCTCCCCCTTGATACTGGTATTCCTACATCTGGACAAATAAAATTCAGTAATTTTTATAGTAAAAAATTAAATATGGTGGTTGATTACTACGGTGATACTACTAATTTAAATAAACAAGCAGCGGGTAATAATACTATGGCTGCGACATGGAGATACAATAATCAAAGCGAGAGAGTAAAAGTAGTAGGAGGATATAGATCAAGACCATTGGGTTCAACCAATGCAAGTTATGCTCTAAGTGCAAGTGATTGGCAGGGTGGTAAAAGAGTAATAATCAATGTAAATCAAACAGTTGGTGGTAAAAAAGATGTAGCAATAAATGATGTAGCATTGAGGACAGGTAGTTGGCCATCTGGCACAGAATTACAAGTTGACATAGGATCGTCAGGATATTTGACTGGTGGTGGTGGAAATGGTGGTGGTGCATCACCTGGATTACAAGGAAGTAATGGTTTTCCTGGTGGTAATGGTACAAGTGCATTGGGTATAGAATACGCTGCAACTATCAATAATGGTGGTGTTATAAGATGTGGATATGGTGGCGGTGGTGGTGGTAGTGGTGCTGCAAACGACCCATCAGATAAAAGTGATACTGATTATGGACGCTCTGGTGGTGGCGGTGGTGGAGGAGCTGGTCTTCCTGTTGGAGGAGGAGGTTCTGGTGGTACAGGAGGTTTTAATGGAGATGCTCCACTCAATGGAGATCCTGGCGAAGCAGGACTTTTAACTTCTGGTGGAGATGGAGGAGACGCACCCTCCTTTGAAGGTGCAAATGCAGGTGGTGGAGGTGCAGGTGGAGACTTCAATGATGCACCAGCATCAGGAACTACAGGAACTCAAGGTAGACCAGGTGTTGGATATGATGCACCAGGAACTGGAGGACCTGGTGGATCTGATGGCAAGGCTATATACTTTATAAATGCAACTGTTGAAAACAACAGCACTTTCACAGGAAATAGTGTTGGTGGAAGAAATGGGGGTACAACGCAAGGATCTTTTACTTAATTATTATGCTAACTGATTTTATTACGATTTATGAAAACGCTCTATCAAAAGAATACTGTGAAGAATGGATTAAATATATTGATTATTTAAGAAAAGAAGGATTGATAAGACAAGAAAATCATAAAAATCATGAACGAGATCATGAAACCCTTAATTTCTCAAATGACGATTCTTTTGACTTAACCTCATCAGATAAATTAGTTAGGACTTTTTTACCGATGATTAAAAATTATGTAGATAATTATTTGGATGATTATAGTGTACTAGGTAAATCAAATTTTTTATTATATGATGTCAAAGCAAAAAGAATTCCTATAGGAGGAGGATTTCATAGTTGGCATTATGAAAATGCTTCTTTTAACACTTCAACAAGAAGATTTGTTGTTCAAGCTTATCTCAATACAATAGATGAAGGTGGTGAGACTGAGTTTTTATATCAAAATAAAAGAACTAAAGCAGTTCAAGGAACAGTGCTTATTTGGCCAGCAGGTTTTACGCATGTTCATAGAGGTAATCCACCCATAGGACAAAACAAATATATACTTACATCTTGGGGAATGTTACAGAATAACTGACATGAAAATGATTTTTAAAATAGAAGAATATTATCCAGAAACCGAACAGGTTGT
>CEPU01106050.1_pt1 | contig 12847 bp, 10 predicted proteins | sample 530471 | NCBI WGS metagenome assembly CEPU01 (sample SAMEA2620194, study PRJEB7988) | marine metagenome | biome: marine biome (ENVO:00000447); feature: surface water layer (ENVO:00002042); material: "saline water (ENVO:00002010), including plankton (ENVO:xxxxxxxx)" | depth 5 m | reverse complement strand
ATGTTTGAGAAAATATTAATTGCCAATAGAGGTGAGATAGCTCTTCGTGTTCTTAAAGCTTGTAAGGAAATGGGGATAAAATCTGTTGCAGTTTACTCAGAACCGGACAAAGAACTTAAACACGTTAAAATGGCAGATGAAGCTATTTGCATTGGCCCAGCGCAATCAAACAAAAGCTATTTAAATATTCCTGCGTTAATAAGCGCATGTGAAGTATCTGGCGTGGATGCAATACATCCTGGAGTGGGTTTCTTAGCTGAAAATGATCACTTTGCAGAACAAGTGATAGCTAGTGGATATACGTTTATAGGTCCAGATCCGGAATCTATCAGAACCATGGGAAATAAAATTTCAGCTAAAGAAATGGCAACTTCCGCTGGTTTGCAGTGCGTTCCTGGAAGTGGAAGAGTTTCTGCAACCAACAGAGAAACTATCGACATAGCCAATTCTATTGGGTATCCGTTGTTAATTAAAGCTGCTGCTGGAGGCGGAGGTAAAGGAATAAAAATTGTCAGGGAAGAATCTGAACTACTAGCGAGTATGCGAATAACACAACAAGAAGCCTTAAATAGTTTCGGAAGCGATGAAATTTACCTTGAAAAATTTATTGAAAATCCAAGACACATTGAAGTTCAAGTAATTGCAGACAATTATGGAAATGCTCTTCATTTTTTTGAAAGAGATTGTTCAATTCAAAGAAAAAATCAAAAAATAATTGAGGAAGCTCCAGCATGGAATCTAGATGAGTCGAAAAAAGAAGAATTATTCGAACTTTGCTTAGATTGTTTAAAGAAAATGAAATACAAAGGCGTTGGAACATTCGAATTTTTATATAAAGATTCTGAATTTTATTTCATAGAAATGAATACTAGGCTTCAAGTAGAACATACTGTGACTGAAATGATCACAAATACAGATTTAGTAAAACTGCAAATTGAAACTGCTGCAGGAGAAAAGCTTTCAATTAAACAGAAGGATATAAAAAAATATGGTCATGCAATTGAATGCAGGATCAATGCTGAAGATCCAGAAACTTTTATCCCATCTCCAGGGAAAGTAACGGAATATGATCCTCCTGGTGGAATTGGAGTAAGGGTTGATTCACACTTATATGCAGGCTATACGGTTTCTCCATATTATGATGCACTGATTGCAAAAATTTGTGCCTTTTCACATGATAGAAAATCAGCTATTAGAAGAATGTCTTTTGCATTAGAAGAGTTTTTTGTTGATGGCATTTTGACCAACAAAGATCTTCAAGAAATAATCATGAAAGAGCCTAAATTTTATGAAGGTGATATTTCTATTAATTATTTAAAGGACGTTCTAGATATTAGCTAATGAACAAATTAGGAGTTTATAACCCAACGAAAGTTGAAAAAAAAGTTCAAGAATTTTGGGAAAAAAATAAAAGCTTTGAAGTAGAAGCAAACAAAGATAAAGAAAAATTTTATTGTTTAAGTATGTTTCCGTATCCTTCGGGTGAACTGCATATGGGACACGTGAGAAACTATACGATTGGTGACGTAATCTCAAGATACCAAAGAATGATTGGTAAAAATGTTTTGCAGCCTATGGGTTGGGATGCGTTTGGTCTCCCAGCAGAAAATGCAGCAATAGAAAATAATGTATCTCCCAAAGACTGGACTGATCAAAATATCAAAAACATGAAAAAGCAACTTAAATCTCTTGGTTTTAGTTACGACTGGCGAAGAGAATTTAAAACATGTGATGAAGATTATTACAAGTGGGAGCAATGGTTATTTTGTGAACTTTATAAAAAAGGCTTAGTTATAAGAGAGGAAGCCGAAGTAAATTGGGATCCCGTAGATAAAACTGTTCTAGCTAACGAACAGGTTATTGACGGAAAGGGATGGAGATCTGGTGCAGAAGTTGTAAAGAAAACTATTAGTCAATGGGCATTAAAAATCGAAGATTATGCAGAGGAGCTTTTAAGAGAACTTGATAATCTTCAAGGATGGCCAGAACAAGTAAAACAAATGCAAAGAAATTGGATTGGAAAGTCTGAAGGCATGGAATTCTCTTTTGAAACTAGCACCTCTGATCGAATAAAGGTGTTCACCACGCGTCCTGACACGATTATGGGAGTAACTTTTATAGCTTTATCTATAAATCATCCAATAACAAAAAAATTAATCAAAGCAAACAAAGAACTTGAAGAATGGACTTTAGAAAACTCTAAAGGATCTACTTCAGAAATAAGTTCTAGTCTCGCAGAAAAGAGAGGTTTCAAATTAGAAGCCACTGCATTTCATCCCATAACGAATGAAAAAATAGAAATTTGGATTGGAAATTATGTACTTCCATACGGTTTTGGAGCATTAATGGGAGTGCCAGCACATGATCAAAGGGATTATGATTTTGCAAAAAAATACAACATCAAGGTAAAACAAGTCATTGACAATCAGGATGAAAAAGTAGATATCTCTAATGAAGCATTTGTTAATAAAGGAGTAATAATAAATTCAGATTTCTTAAATGGATTAGCATCTGAAGAAGCGCCCAATAAGTTAAAAAAGTATGGCAGTAAGTCTACAAATTTTAGACTTAGAAATTGGGGGGTTTCTAGGCAAAGAAGCTGGGGAGCGCCAATCCCAATGATGATAAATAAAAAAAATCCAAATGATGTTTTGCCATTTTCTGACTTAAATGAAATTTCTTCCAACCAAGAAGAGATTAGTATTGATGATAAAATTTATATTAAAGATAAGGATACTTTTGATACTTTTGTCGAATCGTCATGGTATTTTGCAAGATTTGCATCCTATAAATCTAAAGACAAAATATTTGATGACGAAGCAGACTACTGGTTGCCAGTGGACCAATATATAGGAGGTATAGAACATGCAATTTTACACCTCTTATATTCAAGATTCTTTTGCAAGGCAATGAATGATTTAAATCTTTTGAAAACTAGAGAACCTTTTACAAATTTGTTATGTCAAGGAATGGTCCTTAAAGATGGCTCCAAAATGTCAAAATCAAAGGGTAATGTTGTTAATCCGAAAGAACTGATTAAAGAATTTGGTTCTGATGCGGTTAGGATGTTTTCCATGTTTGCTGCACCACCAAATCAATCCCTTGAATGGTCTAATGACGGATTGAAAGGATCGTTTAAATTCTTGAATAAACTTTGGAATTTAACTTATTCAGTAAAAAATCAAGAAATATTAGATACAAAGGATGAGGAAATTTTCGAAGAATTAACTGTGAAGCTTAATCAAACAATAAAAAAAGTCACTGATGACTTTGAAAGAAGGCAGTCTTTTAATACAGCAATTTCTTCGGTAATGGAATTAATAAATTTCATACCAGAAAATTTCTTAGAAACAAAAGTGTCAATAAAAAAAAATAAAATTTTACGAAATATTATTAATAAAAGTTTGTTAATGCTTTATCCCATTTCACCACATATCTGTCATGAGCTGTGGGATCAATTGAATGATAATAAAATTGAAGATAATCCATGGCCAGAATTTGACGAATTAAAACTTGAGTCAAATGAAATAGAATTTGTAGTACAAGTTAATGGAAAGCTAAGAGGATTATTAAAAGTAAATTTGGGTGAAAGTAGGGAAATTATTATCGATAAAGCAAAAAAAATAGAAAATGTAGAAAAATTTTTATCAGGTAATGAGGTCCTTAAGGTAATATTTGTAGAGAAAAAATTGATTAATTTTGTCATTAAATGAAGTTTTACCAATTCATAATTTTATTTATTTTACTAGGTTGTGGATATTCGCCAGTGAATAATCTTGAGAAAGAGCCTTTAAACGTTTTTGTTTCTTTTAAAAATAACCCACTTAACCAATCGTTACTTTCTGAAATCAGAAAAAGTAGCTTGTTTTTAAACCTCAGATTGTCATCCCAAGAAAATGCTGATGTAGAAATTGAAATTACTAATCATAGAATCGGAAAGTTCTTAAATACTACCGATGAGAATTTCTTTCCTGCAGTTGGAACTTTAGATTATCAATTAGATTTTTATTTAAAAAATAATTCAAAAAAAGAGTTTATAGAATTCTTTACGAATGAAAATTTTGCATACGATACCGACAGCATTTTATCTAATGAACAGAAAATAGAAGAAATAAAAATAAATTTCTTTAAACAAGCTTTAAATGAAATAACTTTCAGACTTTCAAATTTTTCTGCTCTGTAATGCAAATAACCAATATATATACAATTCATGGAGCTGAACCTTTTTTAATAGAACAAAAAAGAGATGAATTAATAAAGCATCTAAAAAATAAAGATTTTCTTATTAGAGAAATTTTTTTCAGTAACGATTCCTCTTTTAAATTAGAACATTTATTTAAAGAAAATGAATCTTCTTTGTTTAGTGAAAAAAAAATTTTGGATTTAAGGCTGAATTCATCTATTACTAAAGATAACACAGAAAAATTTTTAGACTTTTGCAAGCAAATAAATTCTGATAAAACTCTAATTATTTCAATAAATAAAGTAGAGAGATTGACTACAAAAAAATGGTTCAAGGAATTAAGTAATTTTTCAGAAATCATTGAAGTAAAAAAAATATATCCAAATCAATTCAAGGGCTGGGTTGCTCAACAAGCTAAAGTAAACTTAGTTAATTTAACGCAAGAGACTTTAAATTTAATAGTGGAAAAAACTCAAGGTAATTGTCTTGCTGCTATGCAAGAAATTAAATTTTTGAAAGCTTTAAATTCTTCCAAAGAAACTTCAATTATTGAAAGTTCAGACTACGAAATATTTAATTTATCTGATTCGATTTTAAACGATGACTTAGATACAAGTTTAAAAATATTTAAAAGTCTTAAAATAAAGAAAGTAGCTGAACCGGTAGTTTTGTGGTTTCTTTTTAGAGAATTAGAGAGGTTGCTTTTGATAAAAGAAAATCCTGAAACTTATTTTCCTGGCCCCAGAAGTTACTTAACCAACTTAAAGAAGAAATCTAGTAAATTAGAATTAAATTCAATAATTCATCTTAAAAAAGAATTAGCAAAACTTGACAGAGACTTTAAAATGGGAAGAACTGATTTTTGGAATTCAAGTGAAGAAATTGTAGTTAAATTATGCTCTCCTCAATTTTCTTTAGAAAGGCTTTCATAATTGAACGATAAATTTCTCCTTTAGTTCCATTTCCAATTTTTCTCTTGTTTAGTTCAATTACTGGAAGTATTCCCTTCGTAGTATTAGTTATCCAGAGCTCATCAGAATCAAATAAAAACTCTTCATCTATCTTTGCTTCTTCATAAGACAGATTTAACTCTCTTATTATTTCGATAATAATTTTTCTTGTGACTCCGGGAAGGATATTTGACTCTAGAGGAGGAGTAAAAACTTTATTTTTCTTTACGCAAAAAACATTGCTGACTGCACCTTCAGTTAAAAATCCATTATCACTCATTAATAGCTCATCATAGCCTGCATCATTTGCTTGCATCTTGTAGAGTACATTAGCAAGTAAAGAGTTAGATTTTATCGAGCTTTTTTTCCAACGTATATCAGGATTTAAAACTGCCTTTATTGAATCATTATTTTCGCTTGGGAGATTCTTCAGCTCAAATGAACAGATAAAAATTGTTGGCTCAGTGTCTTCTCTCGGAATGTGATTTCTGATGGCTTCTACTCCTCTAGAGATTTGGAGATAAATTATTTGATTTTCTTCTGAGTTCTTTTCACAAACTTTCCTTACAATAGACTCAATTTCAAGATTATCTAAATCAATATTTATAGATAAAGATTTTAAGTTCTTTTCTAACCTATCTAAATGATCATCTATCTTAAAAAGATTTTTCTTGTAAGCCGCTATAACTTCATAAACAGAATCGCCAAAGAGGAAACCCCTATCTAAAGGAGAAATTGAAGCTTTATCTAGCTCCAAAAAAGCGCCATTCAAGTAACAAATAGACATTAGTTAACTTCATCTTGCATAAAAAAACTATAGATATAAAAACCCACAGCTTCAAATGTAGATGATAAAAAACCTTTTGAATCAACTTTTTTTACTGCAACCAAATCGACACTTTTTAGTTTTTTTCCATCAACAAAAAGGTCCAAAGAATCTAAAACATCATTTTTTTTGATAGGAGCTTTTACACCTAAATTTTTCGAAACAAGTAATTCCAAAGAGTTGAATTCCGGCTTTGTCAGAGTCAAATAAATATCTTCTGCTGGACCAAGATTTAAATTATCTTGGTTCCCCGCCCAGACTTCAACTGATGAGACTGTTTCGTACTTAGAGAGAATCTTCTTTGTTGAATAATATCTAAATCCATAATCCAATAATCTTCTACTGTCTCGTAACCTTGCCTTTTCAGAGGAGCTGTTTAAGGTAACAGCAATTAATCTCATATCGCCTCTTTTTGCTGAAGAGACCATACAATAACCTGAGTTTGAAGTATGGCCTGTTTTTATTCCATCTATAGAATCGTCTTGCCAAAGCAAACTATTTCTATTTAATTGTCTTATATCATTGTAAGTGAATTCTTTTTGACTAAAAATTTTATAAGTTTCAGGGTAGTCTTCCACTAGTCTAATGCTAAGCTTAGCAATATCTTTTGCTGTGGAGTAATGATTAACATCTGGCAATCCAGTAGGATTCATGAAGTTGGTTTCTTCTAATTTCATATCTTTTGCATATTCGTTCATCAAAAGTGAAAAATCATATTCTGATCCAGCAATATGCTCGGCTATGGCACAACTAGCATCGTTTCCGGATTGAACTATAATTCCCAACATGAGATCCTCAACTGAAACTTCCGTTCCCTCTTTTACGAACATTCTTGAACCTTCTGTACGCCAACATTTTTCGCTAATCTTTACGAGCGCATCATTTTTTAAAAAACCTTTGCTAATTTGATCAGCTACTACATAAGCCGTCATTATTTTAGTAATACTCGCTAGACCAGTTGATTGATTAGAATTATCTTCTGAGATAATTTTCAAAGTTTTGGCATCTAATAAAAGATAACTGGTAGCAGATAGTTGTGGCGGATTAGGAATCAAAGCTTGAGTAAAAGAAAACAAACTAAGAAAAAGTAAACTTATAAAATAGATTAGTTTCATAAATACATCTAATTTTTTAATTCCTCGCTTAAAAGGAAAACTGACATTGCATATTTAGAACTAGGATTATACCTTGTAATAGCATAAAGATTTTTATCGCCAATCCAAAATTCGTCTCTTTCTTCATTTTTGGGAAATAATGAAATTTGTATGTATTCCTTTATAAAATCGTAACTATTTCCATCATAAAAAATTTCTAATTCATTATAGGGAACTAATTTAAATGAAGATTTGATAATTTTCTTTTTTCTTTTGGCTTCAGCTGGAAGCGCTATGAAGCCTTCTCTGTCCCAGCCCCTTTTATTTCCGTCTTCCGAAGATAAAAAATTTGCAACACTTCCTATAGCATCTGCTGCATTATTCATAATATCTCTTTTTCCGTCTCCATCGAAATCTAAAGCTAATTTTCTATAATTGTCTGGCATAAATTGTGCGAATCCCATAGCTCCAGCATACGAGCCTCTTACTGAAGTAATTTCAAAATTCTCCTCTCTAGAAAGTAGAAAAAACTCTTCAAGTTGTTTTTTAAAAAAAGGTCTTCTTCGTGGGTAGTCAAATGCGGCTGTACTGAGCGCATCTATAACTCTGATTTTACCTTTATAACCTCCATAATTTGTTTCTAAACCAATTATTGCTGCTATTATTTCTCTAGGGACTCCAAAATCTTTTTCAGCTTTATCGAACCAACGAGCATAAGTATTCAGAAAAGCCTTCCCGCTTTGTATTCTAAAAAAAGAAACTCTACTTTTATATTGATCCCATGAAACTACTTTCTCGGCAGGTTTATTCATAGAGTCAATAATGTTTTGTTGTTTTTCGGCTTTTGAAAAAATTTCTACCAAGTATGATTTGTCAAAATTATGCTCATCTGCCATGAAATCAATAAATTCATGAACTTCGTCTCTATCTAAGTAACTAGAATATAAGTAAGAACAGAAAAAAATACACAAAAAGAAGCTATATTTCATTTAAGTTTCCCTTCTTAAGGATAAAATAATTCCTATTGTAACTAAATTTATAATCAAGGCTGTACCTCCTTGGCTGACAAAAGGTAATGGCATTCCAACTACAGGAAGCAAGCCAATAACCATACATATATTAATCGAAATATAAGCGAGCAATATCATAGAAAGTGTTGCCGATAATATCTTTGCAAATCTATTTTGATGATTTATTGAAATTAAGAACAATCTATAAATGAGCAATCCATACATAACAAACAAAAACAATACTCCCAGCAATCCAAACTCTTCAGAAATAACTGCAAATATAAAATCTGAATGGCTTTCTGGAATAAAATTTAGTTGGCTCTGAGAACCATTTAAATATCCTTTACCAAAGGTTCCTCCGGAACCTATAGCAATCTTTGATTGTGCAATGTTCCATCCAGACCCATAAATGTCTGCTTCGGGATTAAATAATGTAATTATTCTTTGTTGTTGGTATTCATATAATGAAAACCAAATTACTGGCAAAGAAAGAAAAACTGAAAAAACTCCCAAGCTAATTAATACCCAAGATAAACCTCCTAATAAAATAGGAATTAAACCTGATAAAAGAACAATTAATGAAGTGCCTAGGTCTGGCTGCAGTAAAACAAAATAAGTCGCTAGTATAGTAAAAACAAAAACAGTTAAATAATCAAAATTTGAAACTAAAGGCTTTCTAGATAAAAATGCAGATGCTGAAAGTGGGATCAAAAACCTCATTAACTCTGAGGGTTGGAAAGTGAAAATGCCAAAATCAATCCATCTCTTGGTTTCTGAGTTTTCACTTGGAAATATCAGAACCAAAATTAAAAAAAATAGTCCAGGCCAGTAGCAATAAAGGTAGAAAGGTTCCATTTTTCTGTAATTTGAAAATGAAATCAGAATTAGCAAAGAAAAACCTAAAAATAAATATATACTTTGTCTCATTGCCATTTCTATTGATTGGCTTGCACTATAAATCATAGAGACGCCAAATAAGCTCAGGATCAAAACGGATAAAAGAATCCAAATATCCATAGACATCTTTCTTTTTGAAGCTCCTAAGTGCAGGTTTATTGAATAATCTAAGGGTTTTCTACTCATTTTTTTGAAAAAGATCTATTGCTTTTTTTACAATAGGAGCCGCTACAAGGCTCCCACTTTCTCCATTTTCAACAATTGCCACAACCACTAAATTTGGATTTTCAATAGGTCCATAACCAACAAATAATGCATGATCCCTAAGCAAAATGTTTTCTCTTATTTCTTGATATTTTTTATCATCAAGTATGCTTTTTACTTGAGCGGTACCAGTTTTACCTGCAATTCTTAGTTCAGAGTCATAAATATTATTTGCAGTGCCAGTATTTGACTCAACAACAGCTATTAGAGCATCTTGTATATAATCCAAATTTTTCTTATCTTTTAATACTATTTTTTTTGAAGAAAATTTTGTATTTTCTCCGCCAATAGATTCAACGATTCTTGGTGTTAATAATTCTCCTCCGTTTATAAGCGCACAATAAGCCAAAGCTATTTGAAGCGGTGTAGCTAAAATAAAACCCTGACCTATAGCCATATTTATCGTATCTCCTTTGAACCAAAACTCCCCTTGCTGACCAAGTTTCCATTTTTTATTTGGCAGAATGCCATTATTTTCGTTAATAAAAAGCTCAGAGGACTTTCCAAATCCAAATTTTTCTAAAAACGGTGATATTGAAGTGATGGTTAAATCAAATGCTATATTGTAAAAATATACATCCGATGATTCTGCGATGGCTTTTTCCATATCGACTTCTCCATGACCTCCCTCTTTCCATCCTCGATAAGGCCTATCGTCTCCTTCAACAAAAAATTCTCCTTCATCTAAAATTTTATCTTTCCAAGAAATGATATTTTCCTCTAAAGCTACTAATCCGATAAATGGCTTAAGTGTCGAAGCTGGAGGATATTGACCAGATATTGCCCTATTAAATAAAGGGCTATTTTCATTATTTAAAATTAATTTAATTTCTTCAAAATTTAAATTATTAAAATAATTTGGATCATAAGATGGCGAACTAATCATGGCTCTTATGAGACCTGTATCAGGTTCGATCGCAATCAATGCCCCTTTTCTTCCTTCGAACTCTCTATAAAGACTTTCTTGAAGTTCTATATCGATAGAAAGTTTTACATTTTTGCCCTTCATTGATGGTTCAGTATCTAATACTTCTAAAACATTTCCATTAACATCTTTTTCAGAAAATCTATACCCAGGCATGCCTCTCAATTCTTCATCAAATTCATTCTCTATTCCTGTTAAACCAATTTGCTGATCATTGAAGTTTCTTAATTTTGGATTATTTAATATATTCTGCTTGGAAGCAAAACCTAAGTAACCTATCGTTGAACCAATACTTTCGCCAAATAATATATTTCTTGAAAAACTTGGAATAATTTCAGTTCCAGGCAATTTATTGGAATTCAATTTAAATTTTGCTAATTGTTCGTCATTTAAATTTCTCAATAGTGTGAAGGATTGAAATGGCTTTATTTCGCTCAATTTTTCGTAAAAAATATTTTCTAAAACATTTTTTTCAACATCCAATAATTCTGAAATAAACGATAAGTATTCTGAATGATTATCTATAAAATTAGGAGTAAGAACTAAGTCTTGTCGAATGAAATTATTTACTATAATTTGATCGTTCGTATCATAAATTAATCCTCTAGGAGGGAATACCTTCTCTTTCAAAATTCTATTAGAGTCTGCTTGAGTTATAAATTTTTCTGATTGAAAAATCATTAAATTTACTATTTGAAGAAAAGCTAAAAAAAGGAGTATCCCAAAAGGAATCAGAAGAAAAAATATTCTTTTTAAGATATTTTGGCCAGATAAAAAATCTTTTCCCTTCATGTTAGAGAATCATCCCAAAGACTTTCAAGATCATAGTACTCTCTAGCTGAAATTGACATTACGTTTATAACAATATCTCCAAGATCTAATAAAACCCAATCTGAAGAATTTTTACCTTCTAAATTTATTATCTCAACCTTATTTTTTTTTAGCGCCCTAATTAACTTATTCGATATTGCAGACATATGCGTTGAGGATGTGCCGCTTGTAACAAACAAAATATCTGTAAAAGAATTAATTTTAGTTAGATTCAACTTCTTTGTATCAAGGGCTTTTATTTCCTTGAGGGTATCATCGATAATCTGTAAGGTTTTTTTTGTCATTTATAAATTGACTTATCATTAATAAATTTTGTAACTTTTTTATCAAGATATTCTTCATAAGATTTATTATTTTTAATTGCTTTTTTTATTTCTGAGGACGAAATATCGAGTTGTGATAAAGTAAAAAAAATTATTTTGCCTGTAGAATTAAGAAAAGTTTCAAGATCATCTGTAATCTCTTGTTCAAACTGAGTAAGATATTTTCTATCTAACTCATAATTAGGCCTTTTTAATATTAAAATTGAAGAAAGTTCTAATATTCTCTCGTATTTTTTCCAACTAGTTAAATTCAAAAATGCATCCAATCCCATAATCAAAGTAAGATGCTGGCCATTTTTATTTTTTTTGGTTATGGCTTCTAATGTATCAACAGTGTAAGAAATTCCACTTTTATCAAGTTCAAACGAGTCGATATTTATATTATCGTATTTATCAAAGACCAAATTAAGCATGTGCAATCTTTCGTCATTAGACGCAATAGTCTTCTCTTTTTGTGCAGGGATGTTGCATGGAATTATTTTTAACTCAGAAAAATCTATTTTTTCGTTCAATTCAAGAATAGAACTAACATGTCCATTATGCACGGGGTCAAAAGCGCCTCCAAAAATGCCGATGGTGTCACTCATCAATATTCAAGCACGTATTTGGCCATTACCCTCAACAATAAATTTTTCACTCGTTAATCCTTCTAAACCAACAGGTCCTCTGGCATGAAGTTTATCTGTCGATATTCCTACTTCTGCTCCAAGCCCATATTCAAATCCGTCCGCAAAGCAAGTAGGTAAATTATGCATAACAGAACTAGAATCAACTTTTCTTAAGAATAGCTCTTTAGCTTTTTCGTCTTCAGTAACTATACAATCAGTATGTCCTGAACCATAAAAATTTATATGCTCTATGGCTTCGTTAACATTCTTAACTAGTTTAATAGAAAGAATTGGAGCCAAATATTCACTTGTCCAGTCTTTCTCACTTGCCTGCGAAACGTCAAAACTTTTGCAAGTAAGTTCGCATCCCCTAATTTCTACTGATTTTGCTTCAAAAGATTTAATTATATCTGACACCAATGAAGAAGAGATCTTTTCAGAAATTAATAAAGTTTCCATTGCGCCACATATTCCATATCGATAAGTTTTGGCATTTAAAGCAATATCTTTAGCCTTATTAAAGTCTGCTTTTTCATCAATATAGACATGACAAAGTCCATCGTAATGTTTCAAAACTGGAACACTTGAATCTTTTGCAATTACTTGAATTAAATTTTTTCCACCCCTTGGAATGATTAAGTCAATTTCCTTGTCTCTTTTTATCATTTCAGCTACCAAAGCTCTGTCTTGATTTTTTAAAAGTTGTATTGAGTTTTTAGGCATTTTCGCAGCTAATAATCCTTCAATCATACATTTTTCAATTGCCTTATTAGAATTTATAGCTTCAGATCCTCCCCTCAAAACGCTTACATTTCCTGATTTAAGACACAGGGCCGATGCATCAGCTGTAACATTTGGTCTAGATTCGTAAATAATTCCAATCACTCCCAGTGGAACCCTCATTTTTGAGACAAGGAATCCAGAAGGCGAAGTAGT
>CEPU01132367.1_pt1 | contig 12999 bp, 1 predicted proteins | sample 530471 | NCBI WGS metagenome assembly CEPU01 (sample SAMEA2620194, study PRJEB7988) | marine metagenome | biome: marine biome (ENVO:00000447); feature: surface water layer (ENVO:00002042); material: "saline water (ENVO:00002010), including plankton (ENVO:xxxxxxxx)" | depth 5 m | reverse complement strand
AAACCCAAATGAAACATCGTTGGATGGTGATAGAATTAGATTGGCACAAATGACTGCAAATGAATTTTTAGATGACCAAGGATATTATTCTAGAGAAATGGATAAATTTCCAATTTACATGCAAAATATAATTATCCAAAACACAAACAAGAAAAGAAATGGCGAGGACATTTCCGTGAAAGAACTTCGAGAAATGACTCTCGGAGAAATTGATCGGCAAACAGATTTAAGACAAAATCTAGACACAAGGGATATTCAACGGTTTGTGGAATATCGTGATGAAGTGAATAGATCTGCACCGGCAGACGCTATAAATTTCTTTTTGGATATAGGCTCCACTCCTACCTTTGACCCTGAAACACAGACATATACTAAAAAGGTAAATGGAATGGGATATATGTTGTACTATATGGCTCCGGCTATTCCTAGAGTGCTTACAGAGAATGTAGTCGGTGCATTAGAGGCAGGAGCAACAGAGGGTCCGGCAGCTGCTGTATCTCAGTTTACAGGTTTGGAAGAAGTTTTGGATTATCTAGGATATGAAGGTTATTCTAATCTACCAAGTTGGTCATCTAGAGTTGCGGCTAAACTTGCAGTTGGTGATCCTGGTTTAATGGGTGACGTTCCATATTTGTTAGACTTGTATGGTTTTAGTGAAGAAACACAACGAGCAGGTGAGTTTGCTGGTTTGGTTGGTGACTTTGTAATACCATTTGAAAGAGTGGCATTAAATGTTGCAAAACGACCGATGAAAACTGTTGCAAAATATAAGTATGCTCGTTTCAAAGAGGGTGACGTTGGTAACTATACCAAAGCAGAAATAGATAATCAAAAAGCTTTTGGTGAAGCAATAATCGATGCCGGTATAGGTTTACCAAGTAGAACTGAAAAGATAACTGAAATTGCTTTGCCACTTGCCACACTTACAGATGCAGCAGTATTTGGCACTGGTGTGCCACTCACATACGATATGGGTGTTCAAGGAATTAAATCTGCATATGGAATGTTAACGGGAAATGTTTCAGATGTTCCTCTTCCACGAAATGTTCTCAATTACAAAAAATTAAAAGAAAACCAACAACAATTTATCGATGAAATAATTAATGAACGTATTAACAACGAGAGGGTATTTACGTCAAAGGAATTGATTGAATTGAAACAAGGCCATGCCTTTGAACAGATGCTTGATAATGGTTTTGATCCAAATAATATAGAAGCATTTGCACAAAAAATGTTTCCAGTTGACACTAAAATGCGAGAGGATTTCATTCGCAACACAACGATACTGATGAAAAAAATGGATGACAATCTCAATTCATCAGGCCTAGATTTACAAACTGTGTATGCAAAGCACAGAGCAAATGAAACAGAAGCAACACCACATGTATATGCAGAGGCAAGGGCAAGATATCTAGAAAACTCTTCGGTTAATCCCAAGGTTAAAAACTCTGAATCTTATAAAAGAGTGGAGCAAATCATAAAAAATAATGGTGCAATGTCAGAGGCAGACAAAAACATGTCTATGGCATTTTTGTTCGCAGTGGCTAAAACTGTAGAGCCACTTCAGCCAGAGAAATATTTTGACAGAGTTGTATTTGAATCAAAAAGTCAGCCTAAGAAAAATATGGACGCATTTTTCAATTCAATTGGTAAATTTGTAGAACAGATTGAAGATGATCGTGCAACACTGAATGATTTATTCAGAACATTGAAAGAAGAGCCTGCAAGCACAAGAGGTGTCAAAAACTTTTATGCAGAAAAACAAGTGGATGGTGTGCCTGCTTTGTTTGATGAAGCAGATCCCAATGCAACTGATATTGATAAGACAGCTGTAGTTAATCATTATCAAAGGAGTTTAAATCGAGAAGTAAAAAATGAAGTCAAAACATCAGAAAAAGCACCCTCTCAAATTTATACTCCACAGTACTTGGATATTGAGTTGAGCAAGGTGTCTAGAAGAATTGAACAATATACAAAACGATTACAGGATAAAGATATCGAAATCACGCAGAAAGAAGCGGAAATTGAAGCAACAACAGATACGCAGATTGAACAACAAAAAAACAAGGAATTATTCAAACTCAATAAAGAAAGAGAAAAAATAGAAAGAGCACAAGTGTCTGCGGAAGAAAAGGGAAGAATATTTCAAGATTTAGGTACTGAAATATATTTATTAGATCAAAAAAACAAAGAGTCTGTGAATCGTATAAAGCAAGATCCGAGATTTTTTGCAGAACCAGAAGAAGTCAAAGCGATTGCTGAAAATTTAAAATTAGACCGTGAAAAAATCACCGCACCCATTACTCCTGAAACTTTGGTTGAAAGACAAAGAACAAAGAGAGAAGCATTAAAAAGGTTTGATGTTGAAGCAAAAGAAAGGATGATTGATCAAGATGTTGAAAAACTTGCACAAAAAGAAATAGAGTTAGAGAATAATCCACCTGAAAACATTTTGGATAAACAAGCATTGGTTGAAGAAATTGAGTCATTACAGCAATCACTGCTACGCTTATATAATACCAAAGGTATAGATGAATCAAACGTAAAGGTATATTCTCTCGGAGGAAAAAATGAAAAGGCACGAGTAAGATTTTCCGACTATGGTGATGGTACGTATCGTGTTGAAACAATGCGTAATGTTATGTCGCAGAAGAAACAGTTAAATTTGAATTTAGAATTGTATTATCGAAGTGAATTTGTTAAATCGATTATTGAGGATGCATCATACAATGGCTACAACCAGGTAATCATTCCTTTAGGCGAAAATGGTATTTTCCACGAAACTATGGGGAAACGAGTACGGACAGAAGATTATTTGCCTTTCATCGATAGTACACAAAAAATTAAGCAGTTGAAAAAAAACCGGACTGAGTTTATAAAGGAAACGGGTGATATTTCTGCATTAAATGAAGAGCAACGTACAAATTTTTCACAGAGTTTGAATGACTTAAATTTAGTTGTTGACGAAGCAATAAAAGAGTACCAACAACTTTCAGAAAATATGAGGGTAACAGAAGCCCATCCAAGACTCCAAGAGATTGATGATTTTCTAACACAGATCGTGAAAGATTATGTTGGTGATATTGATGACAATGCCAAGGTTGAAGTAGTCAATAATGAAATAGTTGTACATTTGACAGACGACTTCAAAAATGTGCTTGGTCGAACAATTAAAGAAGACCCGTCCACTTCCTTTGTAAAAGGTATGAGATTTAAAAAACCAGACGAAACATTGCCTGTGCTTCCTGATACTAACATAAGTGAAACACAAGCAAATTTAGTGAAAGAAACAAAACGTCGCCTCAATAATAGAAAGGGTAAAATTGATGAGAAGATTAAGAAGCAAAAAAATACAGCTAGACTATTCAAAGTTGAAAACCAAAATATAAAGATACAACTTGAAAAACTCGATGAGTTTTTAAAAACTGGCTACCTAGATACGGGCGATTCAAATATTCAGTTTTTTCAAAGATCCGATGGTAAAACAGTTATTAGTATCGGAGATTACAATATAATTGCTAGAGAGTTTGAACATAGAGGCAAGAAGGGTATTCTGTTTGAAACCCTTATTTCCAAAACCACCGGGGAAGAGATAGAACACACTACCAGTGATGTGATTAAAAGGGCAAGGGCATACGAAGAGTTTAAAAGAGCACATACAGAGTTAGTTGAAGATTTAACTATTTTTGCTCCATATTTAAAGTATTTTGAAAAATATATCAGAGAACAAGGAGCACAAGGGCTTACACTTAAACAATCTGACTATATACAATTCAGAAAAGCATTAGGTATAGAAGATGAGCCACACGCAATTCAAGAAAAATATTCATTAAATAAACTGCTCAAAGAAGATACTCCAGACCAAGCATTCAAAGATATATTTGTTGGTAAGGCTCAATTGTTAGATGCTAATATGAAAAAACAAGATTTATCTTTATATTCTGTTGTTCGTAAAGGGGATGGAACATTAAGATCTGCGAGCCAAAGAAACAAACAAATTCAAACATTTGATCGACAGTTAAATCAAAGATTTGAGGCGAAGGAAGGACCCATAAACGCTACTGTATATCGATTGACCGATGAACCACTCACTAATGTATATAAGGATAGTCTAGACCCAAGAAAAAAAGGAAATCAGAATCTTGATATGAACAGTCTAAGCATATCAAATACTACTGACCTACTCACCAACTTATTATCGAAAGACGTGGAGTTATTTGCATTTGATTCTGCTTCAGACCATATGATGCAGAATTTCTCTGATATATTAGACCAGGTTGGAGGAAGTTCCTCTCCTAATATAATAAAAGGGAGAAACAAGGTATATCCTATGTTAGATTTGGGTATCACAAAAGATCCCACAAAAAGTTTTTTTGGTCAAGATTTGAATACGTCAATCAATACAGATTTACGAAATACAATAGAATATCTTGGAAGAGAAAAAGTAAGTGATACCGAGCAAGCAAAAATAAATGTTGTTCGGAAGATATTTGATGTGGATGAAACATTAGATGTAGCTGAGCAAAAACAAATTCTTAAGAATGGTAATGATTTTTATCAAACATACCAACCCAAACGAACAGCCAATACATATTTTGGTTTGAAAAAGAAGTCCGTTCAAAGACTTATAGATGGATTGGATGAAAATATAGATATATTGAAGAGATCAAATAAGTTTGATGATGCAGATTTGCTTATACAGAAAAAGAAGGAGTTAGCAGATCAACAAGCAAGTTACGCACAACTTGAAAATGATGCGGTAGTGTTTACTTTTGGTGGTGACAAACTGAATACAGACATATTGCATTTTGCTCCTGACCAAACTGGTGGCTTTGGTAAATTGCGTGGAGTTATGAGTGACCTAGAAATGGTCGATGAAAACTTTTCTAATGTACTTCTTAGCATGGAAGAGATAAAAAAGTCATATGTTGAAAACAGTGTATTAGACACAGTACAACAAGGATTTGACTCATTTGGTATGGAAATATCATTACGTGACTCAAAAAGTGTTGAAACATTAAGAGCAATAGCACAACGATTTGGTACTGATTTACAAGAGGTGACAATTAGAGATTTATCTGGAGAAGTCCCTCAATCATATCGATATCTAGCATTCAAATTTCCCGATGAATTAAAACAAAATGTTGACAATGTGACTACCACACGCGTTGTAAGAAGTATTGAAACCAAAGACCCAGTAATGGTGAATGGAAATACAATTTTACGTTTGTTTGAAGAAGGAGAAGTCAAAGTTAGAACACCATATGGTGAATTGGTTCTTAGAACAGACAAGGATGCACTTCCAGATGATTTAGGGACGATTATCGAAACAACCATAATGGATATCAATACCGTAGCAAATAGAGTTGATTTTGGTCGATTCTTTGATTCTTTAGATTTTGAAAATGCTCCAGATGGAGTAGTTACGGAATATCAACAATCATTATATGCAAAAGGAGTAGCCCGTGAGTTCCAAGAAAGACTTAAAAACGAACACAATATCGATATCGAAATCCAAGGACTTGATGAAATTGAGAACGTTGGACTCGACCAAATTCAACGAGCGTCAAAGGGAAATAGAGAAATCATTAGCCTATCGCCTGAAGAACAAGCTTATCTCCAATTCAATAGTGAAGAAATAGATGTTATTGTTGATTATGATCCCTCTAGACCATTAAGCACAGAAGAACTTATTGCCTTAGAGCAGGGTGTAGGTTTAAATAGAACACTTGCTGCAATGGAAGAAATAATTCAAGAAGGTCAAAGACTTGACTATGACACCAAAACTATTTTTGATATATTAGGCTTTAAAAATTGGCAAGAACAGGTTCATTTGGATTTGTTCAATAATAAAAAACTACCATTTGAATATGAAAAATCTACCTTTGCAGACCATCCTAAAGGTGCTTACTCTCTTGCTCTTCCTTTATTGTTTTTGGAATATAAAGACAGATTGAATTTAAATAACAGAGAAATGGTGAGGTTTGGTAGCGACGCTGACCTTGCAGAACCACCTACTATTGCTAGACCTACATTCACAGAAGGTGATGTAATATCTCAAATTGAGATTGATGGAGAACGATTAAAAGTGCGTGTCACTGATAATATGAGTGTATCTGATTTCATTGTAGTAAATGCAAATATTCTCGAAATTCTAATGCCCCAATATGGTTACAAGAATCTTTTGAACAAGTACGATTCTATGCGAGGAAGATTGACTCAAAGTGGTGTAAAGCAGTTTGCTTCCGAAATGATTAATTATTTGGAAACTGATCGAGCACCAGACTTGAAAACTCGCTCTGTTATGGATCACACCTTGGGTATGTTGAGTCAAATATGGGATTTAGCACACAGACAAGATGTTCCGGAGTCAATGGCACAACGATGGAATACAATATTTAATCCAGTTGGAAGAGCAGCCCAGGAAGCCGCAAGATTATCTTATCGTAAACATATCAAATTTAGGTCTAAGATTGGTGCTACGGGTAAGTTAGATGCTATTAGTGCTGGACCTGCTAAACGTATAGGTGCTAGTGTTCAAGAAAGATTAGGTGTGTATTCTACGAAGGATTTATTAGAACGTATAAACCAAAGCCCAAATATTAGAAAACTTCAGAGGAGTGCTGTAACAGAGGATGGGCGGCCGTTATATAGATTTGGAGCACTTAAAGTAGGAGATGAAATTGATCCTAAGACGCTATTGACTACCTTGTTTGGAATCATAAGAGCCGATGAAATATCCAGTCCAAAATTTCAGAATACTTTGGTAGGTAAATTATTTGATTTTGTAGGTAACAGATTTACTGAAGAACGAGTAAAAGTTACTGATCAGTATTATGCACCCGTCAAATTGAGGGACCAGCTAGATGCCAAAGTGAACGCTCAACTCAGAATTATATTTGGCGAAAAATTGAATTTTGACGCAACTACTGAACGAATAACTTTCACGGACAACAATCAAAGAGATATGTTTTTGTCTGTTCTGAATTCTTTAGGTGACATTGAATCCACTGCTTTGGTCATACCAGGTACTTTGGTAAAATTCTTGCACCAGCCGGAAGGTAGAAACTTTATTACGAAATCGGAATACAATGCCTTTCAAAACGCACTATTGAATCGTGAAGCACCTATAGGATATTCAAATCGAAAGGTTGATGTATTACAAAATCAAAACTCAATTTTTAAAAAATTCAGTAAAGCCCTTCGAGATACAAATACCACGGAAGGAGTAATTCAGGACATTATGAGTTCGCTCTCTAATTTCTTGGGTGTGTGGATAATTGAAAATGCTATGGATGACTTACCAATCAGTATACAACCAGCATTTAGTCAATATAGAGCAAATCTATCTAAAGCATCACAAGAATTAACACGTTTAATGCGAAGTATTGTGAAAGAGGGTAATGAGGCAAAATCTATAATTAAACGGTATAGAGAGTTAGGACTAAGTGAAGTCGAAGCCCAGGCACAAGCAGATCAATTCCTAAAACAAAGCAATACTGCAAAAAAACTCGCCTTAGTGAATCAAGTTATTGAAAATAACATGAGAACATTTGAGGTTGTGGATCGATCTAAGATTCCTCAATTTTACAAAATGTATGACAACATATTTGAACCAAAGAGCACTAATATTTTTGAAATGTTTTCAATTGAAAATCTTGATCAAATACAGAATGTTTTGACCAGTAAGAAAAATGGTATTTCAGATGCCAATCGTATGGCTGTCCAAACACTTAGAAAATATACCAACCAATATATTGAGTTTAAGAGAAACAATCCAAATGATCAATTCATATTGGGCAAAGAAGCCTTGGTTGAAATTAATCAAATGATTATGGAAATTAAACAATCATTCAAATCAAGATACAACCTTTTTGATCAGATAGTAGAGAAACTCTTTAAAAGGCTTACGGGGTATACCAAAACAGACAAGGGTTTGAGTGGTTATACATCAATAATCAATCGAAAACTTCTCTCTTTACTCTTTGAGGGTCGTATCCTAGAAGATCCTAGTATAGATAAATTTAGGCGGAGAGTGTTACCAGAACATATATTTGATGAAAATACCAAGGGTCAAATTATTTTTAAGGATAGTGGAGAAGTATTGACTAAGGAAAGTGCAACGCAATTCCTATACAATAATGGATATGGATTTATAAATGATACCACATCTTTCAAATTTACCGGCAAAGACAATCAAATATCTCAAAGCGTGAAAGGGGCATCTACTATAGAAAACCTAAAAAATGCTGTTGCAGAGGTGATAAGGTTTCAAGATGCACAATCCTTACAGACGTGGATGGCCTCTGATGCAAAAATCAAAACTAACTTTCTCGACTTTAGTCCTCAAACTGGTAGACAAGATGCTCTTACAATATTGGGTAGTGTAGCTATATTGTCACAAGAATTACTTGCTATTGATCAATTGGCAACCTCACTAACATTGAACAAATTTCAAGATCTACGTACTCGACTTGAAGAGCGAAAGCAGATGATTGGTAATCTGTTTATAGATGACACGGAAACTTTTTTTAACAAAGTCAAGGATTATGTTTCTAATATTGCATCCGGGACACTCGAAGAAGTAGGAGGCATGAGAACAACATCAAAAGAAAAATTAGTTATTATAGATGGAGAAATGCCAAAGTTAGAGGATTCATTGAACAATTTCCACGCCTATGAAATTGCGTTGCAGATATTCAAAGATCTTGATATTGAGATTAAGGCAACACGAAAAAATGTTGTGGAGTACGAATTACTTGGAAAAAAATATTTACTGCCAGAGGATTTTGTTAATGGATTAGAGAAAATGAGAGAAGAGATCATAGGTAGTATTAGTTTGGGTCGTTTTGGCGAATCACAGATAACTGACAATATGATTATCTATATGGCAGAGAAAAATAGAGTATTAGATACTCTTAGTGAAGAAAATAAACAAAAATTACTACAAGCAAACTCCACACCAAAGACAGCTGAAACCGATTTCAAAAAGGCTATTTATGATGCAGGAAAAGGCATTTTAGGTTTCTCATTTTTAACGGGTTTGCCAATTTATTTTATCTATCAAAACTTTGGCCAAGGACTTGCTCTTAGTTTGACTGGTGCGGTATTCACGCAAAAAGCATTAACTTATGCGATTATCAGAGAAAACGTAGGGAAGGTCATAAGTAAAACATTATCAATAGTTGGAATGGAAAAAGTATTGAATGAAGTTGCAATGCAACAAGTAGCAAATCGTTTATATTTCAGATTTATAACTGATACTATGCATTTGTTACCGGAGAAGAGCGAGTCTTATCAAGCAATTCAAAAAATAATAAATGACCATAATGGAATCAAACCAAGAAGTCCTGCTAACAGTTTTACGCAAAATCGATTGATTGAGGGAGCAGCATTGACTATCGGTAGTTTTTTGGCTCCCCACGTTGGTATATTACAATTTGCTGGCTATGGTTTGCTCGGACTTGGGCTTGGAAAAGGACTGATTGACTATTATGGTATGCGGAAAGATTTTGCAAAAAATAAAGCATTTGTAACTGATGTGCAAAAGTTGATAGATAATGACATTGAAAAGTTTTTGCAAAAACTAGATGATGTTGCGATAGACGAAGACTATGCAAAAAATATTGACAAATGGTCAAGGCAAATAAAAGAGTTTCAGCAATATCTAGCCGCACCAAACAGACGATTTTCCGAACTAGAAAGAAACACAGACGTTTTTCTCAAAGTTTTTGCGGAGATGTATAATTTACCAAAGGTTTCGACAAATATAAAAGTTGGGGTCACAGCATTGTCTGGTCCGGCATATTGGAATACATCATGGTTCGGTTTGAATAATCAGCACCAACTCGAACATGGCATTACTTCCAAGGTAACCGCTGCGGGTGCAGGCTTTGTCATTCCCTATGCTCTTACTGGATCAGCAATGTTTGGTTTTCAGGCATCGCGTTTGGCTGTAGTTGCTCATGATTACCTCAAGTTTAAAATGCACGCAAAAAACAGACAAATGTTGAATGGTGGTTCTGCTCAACATAGACCTCAACAGATTGCCATGTTGATGGACGATATACAAGAAACATCCCTAGCAGCCCGTGTAGGTATTGAACAAGCAACATTGGGATATTTAAGTGGTACTCAGTTGGCATCAATCGCAGGAACAGGTGAAACAATATTACCTATTGCTGGAGTGGCAATAGGAACATTAACTGGTTTAGGCCTCAAAAAAATGCTTTCGAAACTAGAAAATCAAAAGGCTCGTCAGAAATTTTTTATTATCACAGAAGGTGGTAAAATATACACCTATAAGGATATTTTAAACCTTATGAGTGAGCATAATGTATTGACTACCTATGTAAGGGAAGAAACCGGACAATTGATTGCTGATGAAGCACGTTATCTATATCCAAGTATAGTTGAGAACGCTAGATATAAAAATAAACTTTTGAATCGTACTGCGATGGAAATTGCAGAATCATATGATCTGTACTATCGTATAGGTGAGTTTATAGATCTGCTTGAAACCGGATCAAGACCCGAAGACGCAGCAAAAAAAATACGCGATACATATTTTGATTATTCAGATTTATCGCCATTTGAGAAAAAATATTTGCGTAATATTGTTCTTTTTTATTCTTTTCAACGCAAAAACTTATTCTTTATGGCTCGTAAATTTCAAGAAAATCCAGAACGTATTATGGGTTGGATGAGATTAACAAAGGACTCACAAGAATATGCACATGACAGAAAAGATGCAGAACTTTTTACAGGTCCGTTTATGGCCGGTCGTTTACAATTGCCCCCTGTGGATGGTTTAATAAAAGACTTAGAACGTGTAGGAGCACCTACAAAAGAACCCGTTACAGTGTTACCAATGTCCAATGTATATGACATCATGCTTATGTCTTCTGCTGCCTTAAATAATCCTTTTTCAGAAGATCCAGATGGTAGTTTTCAAAAATATTTATTGACATCGATGGGACCACCTGCTCAAGCATTATTAATACCGTTTACGGAAAAAGTACCCTTCACAGAAAGAGAATTGAGATTTCAAAATATAGATCCAAGAATGGTATATTTCATGCAAAAGCAATTTGGTCATTATGTTTTTGGACCAAAAAATAGTGGTGCATTGATTGAGTATGATGCAGAATTATTGAATGACTCTGTAGTGGGTGGTTTGAAAGCAACAGCATATAGAAGAGCACAAAAAGGTCTAAATCCATTAGCACCATATATATACAAGCCAACAGACAATAGTGCAGGATATATGTACAACATACTTTCTCAATCGTTGTTACCAGCCACTCAAGCAACACTAGCAGGAAAGATTTTGTTTCCCTTTCTTCCATCTGGTAGGGCGGCAAGAACCTATGACGCTTTAGATAGAATCGATGCTTTGGAAAAAATTGTGGGTGCTTCATTGATTGATCAAGCTTGTAGAAATCTTGGATATGCAACTAATCGACAAATTATAGGGCAAGCAGTAGAACAACTGAGAAACAGAGGTGAGGAGATTAATGATGAATTAGTTGCCGAGGAGGTCAAGAAAATTATTACAGACATTCTTAATATTACTGCAAATCAAGCGGGAACATCCGAACAATTTAAACAGCTACAATCTCAAATGTGTGATATTTATATTGAGAATGATTTTGTAAACATCAATGCAGCATTAAATGTTATGGGTGGACTACCCTCAATTTATAAAATTCCAGAGGATGCCTTGAAGCAGCAAGAGTTATTTATTTTAGGCAGAAAACGAGGAGGACAGGATTAGTGCCAAACTGGGTGACTCTATATTATTTGTTGGTCAACAGAGAACTCGTATTGATTATATAATACACAATGAAACTATACACATATTAAGGAGTTATACAATGGCTAAAATACCTGAGTTAATGAGTGGGCGTGCTTTGGAGCATGATCTGAAATTTGCATCTGACGGACCGATGAGTGGTTTGGTTCACGGAGTGCAATCGATTAGTTGTTCCGGTGCTACTCTTACTTTGAAGTTGTCTGAAACAAGTGCAGCCGCTGAAGCACAAATGAAGTGTGACATTTTATCCATAGATCCAAATGCAGATGCTGACAAGTCTAAGCAAGCAACAGTAAAACTACCTGCCGCTTTGACAAATGGTCCAAGTCTTGCAGGAAGAATTATACGTGTATTCAATAGTGCTGACAACTCAGAAGCAGACTCTGACTCTGACACTGCAGCTACAAATCTAGGTGGTGAATTACTTATTCTTCAAGAAAGTGATGGTTCTCATTTATCTACGATTGGAAAAGGAGATTATGTTGATGTGTTGTTTTTGGCACAAGATAATCCTGTTGTGTTGAAAAAATTGAAAGAACACACTATTGTTTTTGATAATGATGATTTACAAAAATTTGCAACTGATACACCTTTATTTCTTCCTGCCATTGCCGGTGTTGCTTATCAAGTTGTATCATGTAAGGTTGCATTTGCAGGAACAGCAATGGATCATAATGGTGGTGCTATTCAAATAAGTTGTAATGGTGTTGCGATTGATTTGGGTGATCCTTTAGGATCAGTTGCAACTGTCTATGAAACTGCTGTACAATCTTTACTTCCACTAGCCAACACTGCGGTTACCATCAGAGATAGTAGTGGTGATCCAACTGGTGGTGATGCCACTTCAAAACTGACAGTTACTTTATTTTACTACGAGATTTAATATGTCTAGTGGATTTATACAAAATAGTGGTGATGTTACCTTGGCTTTGCAAGTTAAAGCAGGCGGTAACTACAGTAGTACTGTAGTCCCACTCACCAAAAGTGGTGTTGTGCCTAACTTAGATTTTCCAACAGGTTTTGTTCGTTGGTCACATCTAGAGTTGGTTATCGCAGAGGGTCAGACTAATACAGACCCCAAGTCATTCTTGGCATTCCTCACTTGGGATGCCTCTGGAAATAACATAGCAGCTGGACCAACACAAACAGAACTCTCTATGATCAAATCACCAGGAACTGCTGCA
>CEPU01089875.1_pt1 | contig 13262 bp, 10 predicted proteins | sample 530471 | NCBI WGS metagenome assembly CEPU01 (sample SAMEA2620194, study PRJEB7988) | marine metagenome | biome: marine biome (ENVO:00000447); feature: surface water layer (ENVO:00002042); material: "saline water (ENVO:00002010), including plankton (ENVO:xxxxxxxx)" | depth 5 m | reverse complement strand
TCACCATCCAACGATGTTTCATTTGGGTTTGCTGCACTGTGAACCATACTTTCCAATCTCATCATTGCTTCCAACGATGTATTCAAAAAATCAGGGTCTTGTTCATTTGCCTGATTCAAACGCCTAATTGTTTCCATCATTTCATTCAAATCTTGGTCTAATGCTCCACGCAGCACTTGTGAAGTTTCCGTTGATTCAATTGTATCTTGCAGACCCGACAGTATATTATTAGCAAGGTCTTCCTGAAAGGTTATGTCTGAAAGTGATTTTTTGGTTTCCTTTAATTGATCAATTGTATTATCTATTCGAAATATTTGATTTGCCTCTTCAAAACCTTTTTCTGTTCGTAAATTAGGATCGATTTTTGATTTTTCTTTTTCAAGATCTTGAATCTTATTATTAATTTCTTCAATGAGAAGTTTTCTTGCTCCTAACTTAGGCTGAGTTCCTTCTTCAAAGGCAAAATCTAGCATTCCTGCAGCAAGATTCAAGGCTTTTGTAGATGCACTTGTTTGGGCTTGTGAGCTAGCTGTTGGCTCTCCACCTAATTGTTTTATGCGATCTATTGCTGCTTCAGTAAAATCACTTGGATTGTTTGATTGTTGTAATTTATTCGAAAGATTTAACAGTCTTGCTTCTTCACTGTCCAAATCCATAGTGTTTATTGGTGCATCTACATCGATGTAAAATGCTTCTGTTGATAATTTCAAATCTTCACTAGGAATCAATGAATTTAATGTATTCACCAAACCAAATAGAACCTGTTGATTTTCAATCAATCTATCTTCATTTATTTCTATTTCTCCTTCATCTAAAATAATTTGCGTTTCTTTAAGTACTTTTGACATACCCTTTTGCAGATCAACTACTTGTTGTTGTTGATTTGGCGGAAACATATCCGGTGTCAACTTATTTAATTTTTCAAACTCTTTTGGACCAACATCAGTTACAACGTCGTAAAACTTTTCGATACCTGGTACAGTCATTATTTTTCTGTCCAAAGAATATGCTACATCCCGCATTATTTTTTGCTCTGGATATCGATCAACTTGGTGTGCCTCACCTAGATTCTTTGTTGAATACTCCTTCAGACGATTCATATTCAGGGCATATACAAACTTATCCATTGGTCCTAATGGCTCTGGCATATATGACATGGCCACCTTAGTTTTTTCCGGCATTGTCATTTCAAGCATTTCTTGTTCCGTATAATCGGCAATTTGTAACAATCTCTCACCACCCAACATATTTGTATACAACTCTGTTTCCAATCTCTTTCGTTCTGCTGGATCTGTTGTGTTTTCAGCCTTTGTTTTGAGTTGTTTTAAAGTATCTGCTTTTTCTTTAAAAAAGGTGCTGTCCTTTCTTAAATCTTTTCTTACGTCAAAACTCTCTGGTTTAAGTTGTAGTTCTTCTTCTACTTCTGCTTGCAAAAAGGGGGGTACTTGTTCTTCTTCAAATTTCAACTGTTCATCAACACTCATTTGTGAAAATGGCTTGTCAGTTATTTGAGGTTGAAGAGGTACTGGTGGTGCATATTTAACAATCAACTCTGAAAATAATTCATCATCGAAATCATCACCAAAATAATTTAAAGCTGCTTTTCGTGTTTCATCTGCATTTAATTCATCAAAATTAATTGCACTTTTAATATATTGCTCTAATCTTTTACGTTTCTCGTCTGATGGTTTTGACATGTTGCTCTCCGTTCAACATAATATTACCCTAAAAGGTTCTCGTCTTCAACCATTAAGATTATCATATCATTCTTGTGCCTTTCTTCTAGTTTATCATCTAGTTTGATTCGGTCTTTATCTGCCTGGAAGGAGGCCATTGGCATAAACTCTTCACGCGAAGGAATAACAAATGGTTGTTGGTCTGCTCTAGGTGGTTGAAATACAACTCCTTCCTCTTCAATACTTATTTTTCCATCTGCCAAACTGTCACCACTTTCTAACTCTCTTGTCAATCCTATTTCTTTATCTGCAACAAAAATCTTGTCCTTTTCTTTTTCCATTACCATAAAACGATTCATGATATATCTACGATATTGAGTTACCTTCTCGTCTTCCTTTTCCATATCCATAATTGCTTCGTCATCTAGTTGTATTCTAAACATTTTATTCCCCTCCTAATTTCTTATCTTGTTCTTCTAACAATTCTATGATGTAAGAATAGGACGGATCTGATTTTTCAATTTCATATGGTGTTCCCTTTTCAAAAATATAAGGCACATCCTCTTCGCCAATCTTTGTAATACCAAAGTTAAGTCCACCCAAACCAGCATATTCTGTATTGTATTCGATATTAGAATAACCTTTTGGCGTTTCATTTCTATCTCTATACTGTAACTCTCGCATTTTTTCTTCTTGTTGAAGTACTTCTGGAGATTTTCTTTTAAATAGATTTTCTGTTCTATAGTTACTGTCAAATGGGGTAAACATTTCATCTATTACATTTTGTCTACTCAAATCAAAACGCGTGTAATATCCTTGTAGTTTTGCTGTTTCTTTGTCCAAATCCTTCTGAATTTCATCCAAAAATGCTTGGTAATCTGTTGGCTCCTGGGTAGAAAGTTTTCCAATACCACCACCAGACTTTGTTTGAATCAGATACTTTTGTTGTTTTTTCACATTTTCTAATTTTGTTGGATCTGTAGGAAAATCCTTTTTCTTTGTGCCATCCTTATTCAAATATTCCATTGCAGCTGTACGTTCTTTCGGAGTTAAATTATAACCTAATTCTTCTAGTTGATCTTTATCTTGGGTTGGTACTGCTGATGTTGCGAATGCATCATATTTTATATTTTTTTGTCTTTCGAGTTCTGCCTTTGCCTCTGTTGAATTGTTGACCCCCTTTATCATTTGTAACAAGTCACTTTGTATATCCGATACCGATCTATTTTTTAGTTTTCTGTTTTTTACTATGTTTCGTACTGACTCATCATTTTGTAATAAATCGTAAGCAATGAGCCTGTCCAAGTCAGAGTTCAACTCACTTTTCAAAGTTGGTACGTCTAATGCTTTTTCTTCATTTGAAAACAAGGCCTCAACTTCATTTACATCGGTTTTATAACGTTGTTCTGCTTTGGCTAATCTATCTGCACCAGAAGAACCACCTTTTTTCCCTGTGCCTAATACTCTATCTTTTTCATCCATCAAACCACGATTTCGTACATTAAGATTTGCTTTTTGTCTACTCAATTCGTTTCTGGTATTGGCAGATGCTATTTTGATTCGTTCTTGCTGAGCACTTTCGAGAATGTCTGCTTTTTGTTTTTGAAGTTCTTCAATGTTATTTTGTGTCCTTTCAATAAGATTGGTCAGGTATTCTGGAGTTGCTTGTCGCAACATCATATCCATCATTTTCATATTCATCTTGCTACGTTCTTGAAAATACCCATTGTAAAACGTAACAAAGGCAGGCATGTTTGGATTCATATCGGGCTTGAAATATGGTTGTATCATTGTTCTTTCCTAAAATGGTGGGTTTCTTACACCAGATAAAAATTGTGCGTAATCTACTTTCTTTTTTGCTCTTTCCATTCCATAATCTGTTGCCATTCTTCTAGCCTCTTCTTGCGTTAGGCTTGGGTCACTATCCATAATGATTTTTGTGTATTTCTCTATTGTGTCTGGTGACAACTCTTTTTGAAGGTCAGCCTCAGCAGCTACATTTGCTCCAAACGTACCAGCCATTTGAGCAACTGAACCACTTATGCGATTTGTGAGATTACGAAGGTTTTCTTGTTGGTATGCTTGCAGTTGATTGAGTTCTCGTTTTTCTGCCTCTTTTCGAGCCATTTGTTGTCGTGCTACCTCTTGTCCTGCTCTAGACAAAGCATCTGTCATTTGGGCATCTCTAGACTCTCTTAGCCTACGTAGGTCTGCTGCACTTCTCGTTTCACCCATGCCTGCCATTACTGCTTGTTGTTCTCTTTCAGATTCTTCTGCCATTGCTCGTACTGGACGAGTCATATACTTCATTGTTTCAGCATCTTGAATTTCATCAACACCAAGTTGACCACGTTCTCTCCTATCCTCTAGAATTTTTATTCTATCCCTTGCTTCTTTTCTTGCTGGACCGAGAAAATTAACAGCCTCCAAACCTATATCCAAGCCCATCAATCCCATCATAGCCTTCTGCTCTGTACTAAGATCTTGGAATCCTTTTTTTACTTTTTCACCAAGTGATGCTAACTTTTTTGGCTCTTCTTCTGCAATTTTTTCTGCTACAGTTTCTAGGGTAGGCTGTGTTGTTGGTATCTCAGCACCTGTGTCGGTAGGCTGTGATCCAAAGCTTAACGCTCCACCCATTCCTTGTCCCATTCCTATACCATACTCAGCAACACGTTCTTCCTCTGCCTTGTTCTTTTCCTCAGCTTTTACTATATTATTCAATATTTCATTTTGAACAGATGATTGTAATTTATTGAAATCATTCATATTCATTACTTCTTTATATGAACCATCATTCTGAAGTTTTTGTATGGACAATTTGTTTTGTTGTTCATTAAGAATATATCGATACTCGTTGTCATTTATGATTTTATCATCTACAACTATTGGTTCTGCTTGGGCATTCAAGTTCCTTGCTGTTTTTTGTTGTAGTTGTATATTACTAAATAAAGAATTTCCTCCTGTAGGATCAAATTGTGCTCTGAGAATTTGGTCTTCTCGTAACGGATTTGCTCTATCCACAGTTTGCAATTCATTCTGTAATTCTTGATTAGTTTGTATCTGTGTATTGCTTAATTGTCGTTCTCGTAATGGGCTAGGGTTTTGACTTTGTTGTAATTCTAAAGGGCTTATTTTACCATCGTTGTTTTTATCTACCCTTTCCATATAATTTTTTCTTTGCTGTTCCTTTATGTTTGCTCTTTCAATCATGCTTGTAGGAAGAGATATTTTTGAACCATCTGTAAAAATGATTTCTTTATGCGGGTCTTCTACACCAAATTGTTCGAAATCTGTAATGTCTTTTACTTCGGCTATTGTTTTACTGGCAAGTTGGTTTTTTAAATCTCTTGCATAATCACTTGTAATTTGTTGTTGATTGGGATTAATACTTTCAAACTGTAGAACGTACGTATCCATTAGATCAATTAACTCTTGATTCAAATAATCATAGTCTGTCGTAGGTTCTTGAAGTGTTCTTCTTTGGTTCTTTGGTTTTCTTCTTCCCAAATCTAAAAGAAATAGTAAATTTTCGCTTGCTTCACTCATTTTACGCACCATAGGTTGTTTGTTTAAATTTATCATAGGATGATACATATGGTTCATTAACTTCCAAATCTAGTTCCATTGGGGGTTCTATATTTTGATAATAATTTCTTCGGCCATATGCTTGAGCATCGTCTTTCATTTTTCTTTCTGTTTGCTTTTGTTCTTTTTCGATCTTCTTCAACTCTTTATATTGCTTGTTTGCCCGAAGTCCTCCAATTAATCCACCAGCAATCAAACCTACTCCGGCTCCTATTGCTGTTCCAACAACAGGCGAAAAAACAGAGCCTATCGATGCTCCGGTTGATGCAGCTTGTAAACCTGTACTAAAAACACCATATCCAATATTTTTCTCAGCCATTATACCTCCTAGATGTATTTTACATCAACAACAAACACTTTTCTTGATACCAAAACTCTTCCTCTTCCAGTAACAGTTTCACAAAATCGAACCCCTATATAAACGTGATTTACTCCTACAGACAAATTTACTCTATTGATAATTGATATGTTCTTTTTACCATAATACTTACCATCTTGCTCCTGAAATAGATTACGCTTTGACCCTCTGATATATTGTGGTGTTCCATTGCCTTGTACAACAAACAATGCAAAATCACATAGGTCTTTATTTTCCGCAGTTTCGAAATTTTCATTATCTGACTCTTCAGCATAAAAATTACACCGAACCAATGCTGTAGGATTTTGGTCAAGGAATGGAGGGAAAACGTGTATCGTTGTAGCCAAACCATGTATTGGCATAAATTGTTCGCCTTGTCCCTCATATAACATAGAGGATGTCCTTTCAAATCGATGATGTACATCTCCACTGATCGCTTCAACTCTAGGTGCTGGAGAACCAAAGAAACGCATTGGTTTCATGTGATATGTTTCGACCCAAGGTGTGGTCGAAATGTCTGAAACTAATATGTCACCATTAAGAATACATTGCATTTCATTCCAATGAGAAGTAAAATTTGAAACTGTAACTGTGGCTGGTCCGGCATCAATACTAGAATCAATATATGTGAGTTGCACATCTGCTAATGCCCACCGACAAGAGGCACTGTGATGAGCAGTCCTAACCGTTTCTTGAATTATTCCAACAAATGCCTCTGCCGGAAGTGTTGCTGTGACTGTTACTGTGGTGAACGATTGGTTATCAAAGTCATTACCTCCTGCGTCAACAAACGCATGTAATGAACGTACACCAATCCAAGTTCCAGTATTTGAAAGAAAGGACGAGGTGTTATAAGCAACCTTTACATTATGGCTACTTGCATCTGTTCCTGTCCAAGAACCATTTGGGTGAGAAAACCCTGGAACACCAGCATTTGAATTTTTAATTTTATTCACGTTCGTATGTGGACCAGGATTGCTTCCTCCTGCCATGATTTTGAATGTGAGTGTAAACTCGCCTGAAATCTTTGTTCTGAATGCTAGTTTCCTTTTTGCTCCTTGATTGAACGTAAAAATCGGAGTTGTTGCTGTTATTCCTGGTATTGCTCCTGATGGATGATATGGTCTTTGTTGAAATGTACCAGCATCTCCTGGATTATCTGTATACGACAATGCGGATGATTCTGTAGTACCAAATGGGTTCCATGCCCAATTCGTATGATCGAAATTACTATATGTATGAGTATTGAATGTATCTGTAGTTTCTAATATCGGACTCGCTGTAGCTGTTCCACTAATGTTTCCTACAATTTGACTTACTCCATATCCCATAACTACCTCTTTATCGTTTCGATTTCAACAAAATGTCCATATATACCCATTCTTCGGTCTTCACCTAGCAATTTTGGTTTGCTGCAAGTAAATTCCACTTCTGCATTAATCGATAAACCACTTATCGTAGGTTTGTTTTTTAAACCTTCCAAATTGTTTAGATGTGTGGCTATTGTTACAGTTTCATCAATTATTGAACGAACCAATTGATTTCCTTCAAATTTCAATTTTCTAGTTGCTATTGGTATGTTTGTTACACCAGATGAAGTACTATATGACAGACGTATGATAATTTCAAAAGATGTTGTTGAGTTAAAAATTACAATACTAAAATCCGGATGAATATTTATATGAAAACTGGCTCGTAGGATATGATCATGATTCGTAAAATCTAATGTTTCATTGCTCCTATAAATTCGTGTAACTTGTGTGGGAGGACTGCGATCAAAAGTTCGAAGCAAAAGATTACCGTGCATAGGTTCACTGTTGATTGACCGCACAGAATTATCCGCAAAGTTGTAATTGTCCAAAGATTGGTCGTGTACATTTTCACCATCAATATTGGATGCTTGAGTCGTCCAACTTGCAATTGTACTATTAATTTTGGTAACAGTAAGCGATTCCCCTTTTACTGGTTCTGATATAGTAACCTTTCCCATTATGCTTTCCTCAGTATTGCAACAAGTTCTTTGTTTTTTATTGTGACGCTACCAGCAGAAGGACCAGTAATTAGTGGATCAAAACCACTACCGGTGTTTATTGGTGCTTTTCTTGCTGTTGTTTTGACCTCTACTATTATCCTTACCATTCCTGCTTCAACTGGTAATGCTCCTACCATATATCCACTGCTTGTTCGCTTCAAATTTGTTTCTGTTCGTATCCTCGAAACTTCACTACCATTGATCATTAATCTGATATCTAGTGTTTGAACATCAATACCACTTTGTAAATCAAGTTGTATTGTTTCGAATTCCCAATATCCAGACCAATCGCACATCAAAATACCCTGGTGTTGGGTTTCAAATTCTAGAATTTGTAATTGTATGAATCGAGTTTGATCACTTTCTATTTCAAAATCTGCTCCTGACGAAACACTATGTACTTGATGAAAGGCATCTGCTTTGATCGATGCTGTTGTAATACCCTTCTCCGGCAAATTATCTCTATCGAGATGTCCATTGAATTCATTTGTAAATTCACGAACATTAACATTCCAATCATCCGGATTAATAAAGTCGCCAGTTTGTGGAGTAATTTGTCTATACCGAAATGCCATTTCTACCTCGTAATGTTGCCGCCATATAATGCATCTAATGTTACAAAATCCCTACGCGATCCTATACGTAACTCTAATTCAAAACCAATTATTTGTACACGCGTTCCAGTTGGTCTAAAATCAAAATTGATTTCACTCACTGGCCCCTTATGCATTGTGGTTATATCATATCGTAGAGGTATTGGTCGCAAATGCCACCAAGTACTTGTTCCATCCCACGTTGCTACTCCATATTTTGGTGCATCTAAATCTTCTAAGGGTCGTTCTTGATCTCTACTTAGATTTGAGGTGTAAGCGGTGCTCAAATCTCTATTTGTTCGAAAATTCATCTCTAGGTCATTATCTCCATATCCAATGACTAAAGGATTTACTCTTAGAATTTCAAAGTGTTCGTACATCGATTTAGGAGATATATGTGTTGTTTTATACAGTGGTGTAACATCGTGGCCTCCTTTGCTGGAGTATGCTCTTGAATATACATATAAACCTTTGTATGCAGCTGTTGTATTTGATGATGCAATATATACATAATTTCTATGGTCTTCTGATACAGCTATGTCGTTAACATTAAAATTTTTGCTGATACTCCAATCACCTATTTCATAATGAAATTTGAAGAGTACACTAGGAGTAACTTCTCCTTGTATGGGAGCAGCCAACCAATATTCCTTATCCCTATGGTTAATAACACTCCGACAACTTTTTGCAGAGGACGTATTAAGTATTGAAAAAATATCTTCTATTGGCTGACCCAAACGCACTATTTCAGTAATTGTTCCAGTGTTTTCCAATGCTCCTTTCAGCATATAAAAACCATCTTGGGCTAAAAAAATCAAACCAAGATTGGGTATTTCTCTGATACTTTTAGAAGCAATACATCCCATGTCTTTGGTTAAGGTTTGAGCAAAAAAACCATTAACTGGATTACCTTTGACCAAATAAATACCTCTCGATTTGAAAACAATCAAAGCATTTTTTGTAGAGTACATTGCAACAATTTCACCGGCATTGCTATCGCCTATGTTGATTTCATTATCAATAGGAATTTCTTCAGGTTGTCTAGGCTCAGAAAATCTTATTCGTGATTCAAATGTATTTGCAAGAAATAGTGTGTTTTTGAATGTGGCTATTCGATTGAATCTTGAAGACCATAAACCATATTGATCTTGGCTGTTCAAACTGCCTAGACTCAAATCTGATTTAAAATCCGTAAATATCGTTGTGATATTATCCTGAATTTCTTCCAATAAATAAAATTCCCTACTAAATGCAATATCCCTACGTAGACCACCAATATCTCTTTGGTTTTGTGTTCTATATATTCTTCTTGCAACTGTACCTGGAGGACCAATAGGTAGTTTGATTGTTATCAAATGACGTTTAGATCCAGAATTTTTAAATTCGATCAATTCAGAATCAGACATTGGACTCTCTTGCCCACGTTCATTCAGAAATGATACTCGATAACTGTATGTTGCTTCCGTATTCAAGTGGCCTAACCCATAGCCATTATTTGTTTCAAATAAATCAAATCCGGAATCATTGCTGACCAACTCAACTTCCGGCTCTGAAGGGGCAGAAGCAAAGCCTGCCCTTGATACCAAACGTCCGTCGTACACTAATGGTTCATCATAGCCATTCACCATATATACTCGACCGGCAAATGTGTGGAAATTTGTTCCTTCCCATTCTGTATCAATCATTGTTCGTTTTCTTACTGTTCCATCAAAAACACGACCATCAACATGAACCAAATATTTCCAAGGTCTATATGGTGCAGTAGAACCATAAAATTTATATAAACCTCCATCAGCCCCTTCATATATAAGAAACTGTATAGCACCATTGAATTGAGCAAACCAATGTAATGTTTTTGGAACAACATGTAATGCATAAGCATTTGATGTTCTGGTCGAATCAGACAGACCTGCTGTTCGTTCTGATTGAATTTCTGGTATAGTGGTTTTTTTTCCAGTTACTGTTCTACTTGAGTCAAATGCAAATCTTGTTGGCACTTCTCTAAATAAGGTTGCAGACGGTGTATCCGATCGATCGTTAGAAAATTGTAGCATTTCCCCTAAAGAGGGAACCGTAGTAGGTCTTGCAATTCTATTGGATGAAACAACTGTTACGTCGTCAATTTCAATCAAATCCGAAGGGATATCCTTTGAGAGAAAATCACACGTTGCTCTTACCCAACCACCTGCATTTCGCCAAGCATCTTGTGTATTCCAGGTCATGTCCTCAATCAATTCAGCCTTGTTTGGTTTTGCGAACCAACGTTGATCCATACCTCTTAGAGGCATTACTTTTACTTTAGTGGTTTTTATGGACATTATGCACCACCAAAATTACTCGTTGCTGGTCCAAAGTTAACGCGGAACCTTCTTGGTCGATCAAATCTTTCAAATCGTTTTCTTGTTTCATCTCGACTTAAATATCGTTTTCTCATTTGATTCAACATTTCAAGTTTTCTAGAACGAAATATCTGTGCTTGATCTGTGGCTTGCATCTGAAGAAACATATCTTCTAATGTTGCATACACCAATACAATATGGTACTGCTTTGGAAATACTGGAGCATCATTGTCATTTGCCAATGTTCTTGGTCGTCTATGGTATCGTATATGTATTTCTTTATCCAGACTGGGAGTATACCAAAAACGTACATGTTGTCTTGCTCCTGGCTCATCAAAATATATGTAATCATTTGGAGATGAATAGACTAAAGTTGTGAGATTTTTGTTTCCAATTGTGTATGGAATCAAATATTGATCATTAAAAGATGTTGTTGTACTTTCTAATATTTTGACCAACAGCCAAGGACCATCGTTTGTTGTATCTCTTCGATAAATATATTTAACCATACCTGAATCACTTGGTGCACCTACTATTGATGATCTCCACCCTAGATTATCTAAACCACTAACATCTATAGATGTCTTTGATCCCGTATTGATATCTACCGACTCGCTTGGTGGTCCTTCTCTACCCTCTGAAAATATCGTATATTTGTATTCATATTGTGTATTTGTTGCTAGTGTTCCACTTGTAGAAGACGTTGCTAGAGTTGGGTTGCTTATCGGAGTCAAACCCTCAAATGCTTCATCATCAACGATAGCAATGGGGTCACCAGTATTATCTCTGTCTAAATATGCATATTCTTCACGTTTTCGTTCTATCTGAAACAAACGACCACGATCTGCATTCCTGTCTACGTATCCCAAAACTTCAATACAATCTGCCGGAAGTGGTTGTCGATCAAATTTTATTTTGAAGGTTTGTAATGCAGAACCAGTTGTTCCATCAAAATTTTCACCAATAAAAAGATTGGTTGAATCAAACACACGAATAATTTTGAATTCTTTATTCGTATCTGTGTTTATAAAAGTTTGTCCAATCATTTCAGAAGAAAATGTTCCTCCGGTGATGGTTACCTTTCGTAAATTACTTGTTTCTACTCGTATTGTTACAGTGGCACTTCCCTCAATCTCTTTACGCAGCTGAATGGTTGTTTCTTTCTGTAAAAATAACCAATGAGCAGAATCGCAGATTTGCAGGTAGTGATCATTGATCCTACGCACAACTGAGTCACGATACTGCTGTAAGTTTGGATTGAAATCCATTTGGTCAAATATTCTTTGTCTTATTTCATTCAAATTCATACTAAATACCCATATAAAAATGAAACCGACCATAGAGATCGGTTTCGCAATGAAATGTAGGTGGCGAACCTACGAGGAGAAAATCTGACCAAACCGATATTTTTTATTCTGCTAGATTGAATGGGTCAAGCAAATAAATGTCTGCCTTGTTTGCAGTATCGTCTTCCAAAGCAATTGCTAATTTCATTTGTGCCATTTGATCACCGGCAGTTGCTGCTAGTTGTCCTGCTACACCACTTGCAGTTAATACGTCTGCTGCAGCAACACTACCACCAACATTTGCATTTTCAAATTTTCCAGCAACTTGAACATCGACAATTGCATAATCGCCTGCTGCAACTGTAACAGTTTCAGTAATAATACCACAAGCAAAATCTTCTAGGTGGTCACTTGTACTCAGTTGTAATGCGACATTTGAAAACCCAAATTCTGAAAGAGCATCAGTAGCTACACCATCTTTTAAAATTTGTTTACCAGAACCTGTCCGATATTCCAATGCTAAGGCATCACCTTTAGTAAAGGTTACTGCTGAACCACCTTGATCTGCATAAACAATCAAACGACAAGATTGTGCTCGTTCTTGTAAGTTTACGACTTCAGTTCCAGATAAATTTCTACGTGTACCGAAACCTTCTATTCTTCCAATTTTTGACATAATAAAACTCCTTAAATTTTAAATAATAAATGTTGATTAGAAAGATTCACCGTTAGTCAATACAGCAGATGAACCCCAAGATTCTACCCACAACTGACCACGAACCAAAATCTCTGCAACTCGAACTTGATATCCATTACCAACATTCTCGAAGTCCGACATAGAGAAGTATCCATCACGAATAACTTTGGACCAACATACATAGATTGCATTCAAGTCAATCAAGTAGAAGGAAATGTCTGCGTTTGCCGCATCAACTGATGAAGATGGCATGTGTGTTGATACGTGAGCAGGAACACCGGCAATAAGAAGATTCATATTCGCACCATCTAATGCTTCAGAACCAGAAGAAACCATATATCTTTCATTTGCTTGAATTGTACGCTTGTAGTTTTCCATTCCTCGTTCGGAACAGATTACTGTAAGTCCACCCAAATCATCAGTTGCTCTTGCCTTAGCAGCAATGATTGTTCTGTAAAGACCAACCAAACCAGCAGTATTAAAAGAGTTTCCAATATCGAAGAACTGATTGTTTGCACCCGGAAGAGCAGAATGAAGTGATTTTGAAAATCCACCAATGGTATTTGATTGTGATCCAGGAGCAGCCGCTTCCAACAGCCCTTTTCCAGTGAAGTTTGAGTTTGCACCATTCAATGTGTTCCAATCTTCATACTGTGCAACACCACCTTGAATCATTTGCTTTTCAAACTGACG
>CEPU01078131.1_pt1 | contig 13915 bp, 16 predicted proteins | sample 530471 | NCBI WGS metagenome assembly CEPU01 (sample SAMEA2620194, study PRJEB7988) | marine metagenome | biome: marine biome (ENVO:00000447); feature: surface water layer (ENVO:00002042); material: "saline water (ENVO:00002010), including plankton (ENVO:xxxxxxxx)" | depth 5 m | reverse complement strand
AAACACAGAGAATCATTCAGACCTTTTGCACCAGCAATCCTCAGCGAACATGCAAGCGAATACTTTGAAGGAAGAACAGGCGACTTCATGCAGTACGTTAGTAGATGTAGACATGCTGATAGATTTCCTGCAATCGTCCACTATGACAACACCTCAAGAGTTCAAACAGTACCTAGAGACTCTGAAAGCGGACTTAGAAAACTGCTAGAACGTTGGTATGAGGACACAGGTTGTCCTATGTTGTTAAACACCAGTTTAAATATCAAAGGTGAACCCTTAGTAAATACTAGAGAAGATGCAAAAAGATGGACTGAAAAATACGGAGTAGAAGTATGCTTACCAAAATAAAAAATTTTTTGTTTTATCCTTGGATAGAATACAAGCGAAGAAGAGCTTTAAAGAAAAAATTAGCTGAATTACGAAAAAAAGATCCGTACATATACGAGTAATTGACTAATCATATATTTTCATATATAATGTAAATGGAGTAAAATAACAATGTTAGATGTTGTTCAAATAAGTTATCATGAGTCTTATGCAGATGATAATTTTGAATTATTAAAATTATTTGCACCACATGCCAAACGTGTACAAGGTGTGAAAGGTATATTTGAAGCACACAAAGAAGCGGCAAGAGTGGCAGAAACAAATCACTTTTATGTAATTGATGCTGATGCAATAATGGATGAACAATTTGATTTTAGATTCTGTCCTAACAAAAATAAAGATGCATACCCAGACACACCTGAAACAGATTGTGTTTTTGTGTGGCGTAGTCGTAACCCTGTTAATGATTTATTGTATGGATACGGAGGAGCAAAACTTTTTCCGCGTAAAAAATTGTTGGAAGCAGATAATTGGAATGTGGATATGACAACTACAATTGGTTGTCCTTTTGTGCCAAAGTTTCAGATAAGTAATATAACAGCATTTAATACTGATCCGTTTAATGCTTGGAAAAGTGCATTTAGAGAATGTACAAAACTAGCCAGTGCAATTATACCAAACCATGACAACACGGACAATTTATATCGACTTAAGGTTTGGCAAGAACGAGGTGAGAAACGTGACTATGGAAAATATGCAATAATGGGTGCGAAACAAGGTGCAGAATTTGGTGAACACTATAAAAATGATATAGATGTATTAAATCGCATCAATGATTTTAAATGGTTGAAAGATACATATGAGCAACAAGCAACTTAGTGAAGATGGAACACATGTAATAAATCACCAATTGGGACAAAACCTACATTGGATGCATGGTGTAGAAGAATATTTAAATTATATAAAACACAAACAATGTGATTTATATTTTGAAATGAAACGTGCTATAATGTATGGCAACATATGGCACATAAAAACTTGTTTGCAAAATGAAGTCAGACGAGGTGAAATAGATTTAACTGATGATTTTTTAAATATTTTAATATCACACTACACAGGTTATGAATATGTAACACATAGAAAATGTTTACAGTATGTTGCACATTGTATAGACAATGATTATATAAGAAAGATGAGCAGTTGGAGTATCAAATGGGAAGATCGTGCCAATCTAAATGAGCATTTCAGCAGAGGACAAATGAAAAGCAAGTGTTGGATGGTTGAGAAACTTAGTGATGTTTTTCCAAATGCATATCTTGGAACTATTGCACACTATGGAGGCTGGTATGCCACAGTAGCAAAAAATATTTTTGAAAAATTTACTGTCAAAAAATATTATAATTTAGAGTTAGATCCTACCTGCATTGAAATATCTGATGACTTTAATTATATGCAGTATCAGAACAAATGGCAATTTAAAAGTGTTGAAAAGAATGTAAGTGAAATAAAGTACAAAGATGACAATAGTTTTGATGTACATATTAAAAATCAACAAGGACAGTTTGTGCCAACAAATATTAAACCAGATCTTGTTATCAATACAAGCTGTGAACATATGAACGATGATTGGTTTCATGCATTACCAGAAGGTATGTTAGTGTGTTTGCAAACCAATGATTATTTCGACAATGAACAGCATGTAAATTGTGTTGAAGGAGTTAAACAAGCAAAAGAAAAATATCCTTTTAGTGATATATTATACGAAGGTGAAATAGACACACACCTGTACAATAGATTTATGTTGATAGGTGAAAAATGACAATTACTTTTTGTGCATTAGATTTAGATATTAGCAACGACGATAGACAAAAAATGTATGATGAAGTCATGAATACAGATCAAAAACATTGGCATTACAATGACTTTAGAGGTTGCTATATGTTGCCTGTGCTTAATTCTGGAGGTCAACTTGGTGAAAAGAGCAGAGGTAATAAGAGAGGATTTAGCTATACTGAACCTGCAAAAGATTGGACATTTACTCAAAAAATATTAGACGAAAAAGTTTTTCCGTGGATGGATCCAATGGGCAGAGTAACAATACTGAGGACACCAGCTGGATATGGTTTGAATGTACACCTAGACAGTACAGCAGATGAAGTGGGAACACTTCAACATAAATTTAGAATAGTGTTAAATGGTAATGTAGATAAACTTTATTTCATAGACAAAAATTATAATGAAGTTTACATACCAGAAAGTTATCATACATATGTATTAGATGGCAGTCACCCACATGCACTAAAACCAGGCACAGAAGAAAAAGTAACACTTTGTATAGGTGCTCCTTGGAAAGGAAAACCAACAATAGAATACGACAATATCTTAGAAAACAGTTTGTACACAATGACAGTGAGTAGACCTAATCAACTTGAAGAAAGTTGGACTGATCCATTTTGGAAAAAATAATGGAAAAAGCAAATACCAAACTCAGTTTAAGAGAAATGCAAACAGAATGTGCTAGAGCTCTTAGTACAATGCAAGCAACAAACAACAACATTTATCAGTTTAATAAAGTAGCACACCACAATAGCCACACTTGGTATCTTACTGTCATACAATGGTATATTGACAAGTATGGTGACTTGCCCAGCAGATGTGGACCAGGCAAAGACGTAAAGTTGGTTTTAGATGTATAGATATGAAGATATTGAAACTGTACATTTAGAAATTACGCAAAAGTGTCAAGCCGCCTGTCCTATGTGTGATAGAAATGAAAACGGTGGTGCTGACAATCGTCACATAACAAACGCTGAATTAAGTTTACAAGACTGCCAAACTATATTCCCTATAGAATTTATCCAACAATTAAAAACTATGTACATGTGTGGCAACCTAGGTGATCCTATTATTGCCAAAGATACACTTGAGGTATTTGATTATTTTAGAAGTTATAATCAAACCATGTGGCTCAGCATGAATACAAATGCAGGTGCTAAGTCTCCTGAATGGTGGCGAGAGCTTGCAAGAGTATTCAATGGTAGTGGTGCAGTAATATTTTCAGTTGATGGATTGAAAGATACAAATCATTTGTACAGACAAAATGTAGTATGGGACAATGTAGAACGCAACATGCGAGCTTTTATAGATGCTGGTGGAAGAGCTCGTTGGGATTTTATTATATTTGGACACAATGAACATCAAGTTGATGAAGCACAACAACTAGCAGAGGCTTGGGGTGTAGAAAGATTTCAGTTGAAAAAAAGTGCAAGATTTTTTACAGCAAACAGTGAACGTAAACAAGTACATCAAGCAAGAAACAGAAAAGGTGAGCAAACACAAGCTATTGCTGAACCAACTAAAAAGGAAAATAAAAATCTTGCACTACAAAAAACAAATGAAATAGAAAAAACATATGGTAGTATGAAAGATTATTATAACCGATGCAAAATAAAATGTAAAGTCGCTGAAGAAAAAAATATCTTTATCACAGCAGAAGGCTTGTTGATGCCATGCTGTTGGACCGCAGGTCGTATGTACAAGTGGTGGCACAAAGACTATAGGGTAGAGCAAATATGGGATCATATCAAAAAAGCAGGTGGTAAAGAAGGTATAAGTGTTATTGATAATAGCCTTGAAGATGTTATGAACGGAAGATTATTGCTTGGTATAGAAAGCAGTTGGAATTTACCCAGCTTAGAACAAGGCAAACTAGGAGTATGTGCTATGAAGTGCGGAACAGAATTCGATCCTTTTGCTGAACAATTTAGATAGAAATAAGTAATACTATGAAAACTGATAAAATCAGTCCAACGTTTTGTGCGTTACCCTGGTTACATTTAAGTTCTAGACCCGATGGAAAGATGCGAACTTGTTGTACTTCAAATGCCAGTAGTGTACAAGATCCAGACAGTAGTAAAAAAATAGGCGGCGGTGAAGTCGGCGTAGTCAGAAATAATGATGGAGTTCCTGCAAACTTCAATCACACCAGTCTTGGTGATGCATGGAACAGCAACTATATGAAAAATGTTCGCAAGATGATGTTGCGTGGCGAAAAGCCTGCACCATGTTTAAAATGCTACAAAGAAGAAGAAGCTGGACATTTATCAAAACGTAATTGGGAAACAGAGTATTGGAGTAAACGCTATGATCTGTTTGATCTAGCCAAAGAAACAGCAGAAGACGGAAGTGTAGATCCTAAGATCCGTTATATTGATTTGCGTATGGGTAGCAAATGTCAATTGGCTTGTGTTATGTGTAGTCCACATGATAGTACAGGATGGATAAAAGACTGGAATGCAATGTATCCTCAAATACAAAATGAAAGACTAAAAGGCACAAGTGGTTGGGATAACAAAGGCAGAAACGATGGTGCTAGCTACAACTGGCACAAAAATAATCCACGTTTTTGGAAAGAACTAATGGAACAAGTTCCACACATGTACCAACTTTATTTTGCTGGCGGTGAGAGTTTAATTATTGACGAACACTATGATCTATTAGAAGAATGTATTAAACAAGGCTATGCAAAAAATATTGAACTACGCTACAACTCGAATGGTGTAGAATGGCGTGACGATTTATTTGACTTGTGGGCTGAGTTCAGACGAGTGCGTTTTCATTACAGCATAGATGCACATGGTGAACACAACGATTATATACGCTATCCAACTCAATGGGCTCACCAAGAAAAAGTTTTTCATTTGTTGGATAATACTGCACCACAAGTAGAAGTAACCACAGCAACAACTATTATGGCTCTAAATGTAGCTTATATACCTGAATTTCTCAAATGGAAAGTAGATCAAAATTTTAAAAAAATAAATTGCTGGCCCTTTGGTGCTGGTGGTATAAACATGCATTTTGCTTATTGGCCACCACAACTTAATTTGAAAGTATTACCTCAACATATTAAACAAAAAATTACTGACAAATATGAGCATGAATTATATCCATGGATAGATGAGAATTGGGAGAGATTTACTGGAGTTTCACAAGCTGGTATTGATAAAGAGACATTTGATAATAATCCATATGGTATTAAACGTTTCAAAGGTATTATAAATTTTATGAACAGTGAAGACTGGAGCGAGCGTTTACCTGAAACCAGAGAATGGATTAATTTGATAAACCAACAGCGTAATTGGGGTAATCGTTTTCCACAAGTGTTTCCGATATTAGCGGAGCTGTTATGACACAAAATCCAAATCCAAATCAACCATGGTATAGAGCTGGTGATCCTTTTCCGAAAGGCTTACCTACATGTATTGTGCCTTGGACTAGCATTTGTTTAGCCGCCAATGGGGATATCAAACCTTGCTGTAATTATGATAGTGAAGGGCAGTTTAATGTGTACAGAGGCGACACTTTAGAACATGCATGGAAAGAATGGGATCAGTTACGCAAGGAAATGATCGAAGGCAAGTATCCAAGTAGATGTAAAAAATGTTGGAAGACTGAAGAAAGTCTGGGAAGCAGTAGACGTCATTGGATGTATGAAAAAGTTAAAAACAAACCTGAACCTTACAAATATACTATCGAAGCTCCAATGGACTTGCGTCATATGGATTTAAATTTTGGAAACACATGTAACTTAAAATGTAGAATGTGTGGTAGTTGGGGTAGCACACATTGGCATAAAGAAGACAAAAAATTACAAGCAATAAATCCAGCTTTTACTAGAAATATTAGTAATAGTAGTGCAAGAAGTATAGACCCTGGTCTATACAGAAACATGGAAGACAAGCTGAGTAATATGGAACGCATAGACTTTAAAGGTGGAGAACCACTGATGCAAGAAGGTATGTATGAAGTATTAGACATGTTGGTTAAAAATGGCAGTGCTAAAAATGTAGAGTTAGGTTATGTAACAAATGGTACTAAAACACCAAATGAATTACTACGCTTGTGGCCTCATTTTAAACGTGTAACTTTGAATATTAGTATTGAGGCAACAGGTAAATTGTATCAATATATAAGAGGTAGCAATACACAAACTATAGAACAGCTTGAACAAAACTTGCATTGGTATGATCAATTTGACAATGTTAAAGGTCATTTCAGTGTAGCTATTAGCACATACAGTATTTTTGATTTACAAAATCTAGCAGATTGGATTGAACGTGTAACCAGTAATTTAAAACAATGGAAAACTGAAATAGCCAATCGTACAAGCGACAGTGTACATTGGTATGAAAAACCTAACCAATTCCAAATACTAGTTGTTGACCCTCCTTATTTAGATCCTAATAATATGCCTCCACATATAAAACAGCGTGTAATTGATTGTTGGGATAAAAAATATCATCTATTAGATGAATTGCGTGAAAGAATGCTTGTGCAAAATTATGATGAAAATAAATGGCAGTTGTTCAAACAATTTACTAACGAATTAGATAAGATGCGAGGCACAAATATATTAGACTGTGTTCCACAGCTTGAAGGTGAATTCTAATGGATCTAATTAGAGTAGAGCATAGTGCAAAAAAATATAAAGAATGGGTACGCATTGAATGGAACATGGGTAGACGTTGTAACTTTGATTGCAGTTATTGTGGTGCTGATTTGCACGATAATACTAGTAAACATCTTGCTTTCGAAAATTTTGATAGTGCAGTACGCACCATGCGTGAATTTTATTCAGACAAACAAATACGCATGAGCTTGACTGGAGGTGAACCTTTTGTACATCCTCGTATAATAGAGATACTAGAACTATTCCCCAAGTATGGAGTTGATGAAGTAAGCACTATTACAAATGGAAGTTTACCATTAGAAAAATATCAACGTGCCTTAGAACTTATAGATAATCTAATATTCAGTTGGCACTTTGAATTTTTGCGTGTGGATCATATGAAGCATGTTCTTAGTAACTTGGACCGCAAACAAGTAAAAGTACATTTGATGTACTTGCCGGGCAAATTAGAAGAGATAAAAGGTGTTGTAGACTGGTTACAAGACAATAGTGTAAAGTATAATGTTAGACGTATTAGACCTATGACAAACAGACAAACAGGTGAATTTAATCCTCCATATGCTAGTGGCATGAAGTTTGAAGGCGTACAGTGGGGTGGTGCAGAAGGCTACTATAGTGATGAAGAATTAGAATATTTAAATAGTTTTAATAAAGCAGGCACGGCAGAAATGAACTGTGAATTGTTTACAAAAGATACTAGTTGGCTTGATAATGTTAACACACTAACAAAGAATAAATGGAATACATTCAAACGTTGGAAATGCATGGCAGGAATAGAAACTTTAATGATTGACAATGATGGGAGTGTTTATAGAGCAACATGCAAACAAGGTGGAGTATTAGGCAATATAGAAACTGGATTTACACTAGAAGATGATCCAGTTATATGTGCAAAACAGTGGTGTAACTGTGCCGCAGATTTAAACACAACAAAATGGTTGGAGGCTGTATGACATTTAATGCGTGGCAATACACAGGTAAGGAAAAGGAAGATCCTCCTGAAACAATAATTTATGTGGACAATCCAAGAGTATGGTGCATGGGTGAAAACATGGATCACCCCAAAGTATACTATACAATACCAGAAGGCGGTGAAGCTGTGTGTGGCTACTGTGATATAAAGTTTAGGTTGAAAGATGAGTGATACTTTTTGCGTACTACCTTTTACACATCTAAGTACCAGACCAAATGGTGACATAACACCTTGTTGTCGAAATTGGGATACCATTGGAAATATAAAAGATACAACATTTGAACAAGCATGGAATAGTCCTGTACAACAAAAATTACGCAGACAATTATTAGACGGACAGCGTCCAGATAATTGTTTTCAATGTTGGAAACTAGAAGATCAAGGTAGTATTAGTATGCGACAAAGCATGAACGAACATAGAAAACACATGATACCAGATGTTTGTGAACCTGTAATGCCGTACAATATTCCTGTGCTTGAACTTAAATTGAGTAATCTTTGTAATTTTAGATGTAGAACATGTAAGCCAGATTTGTCAACTACTTGGTTAAAAGACTGGCATCTTATCAAACATGAATATGAATCACACGGACATGTCAACACCACACATAAAGAAACAAGTTTTGATAATCAAAAATTTGTAGAAGATATAGTTAAACTTGCACCTACTATTGAAATTGTTGAGTTTGCTGGTGGTGAGCCATTGATGGATCCATTGCACTACAAAGTGTTAGAAGCACTAGAACCATTTGCTGATAAAGTTAGATTAAAATACAGTACTAATTTAAGTAAACTAAAATTTGGAAAATTTGATACGCTTGAGAGTTGGAGCAAATTTAGAGAAGTTGATTTAAGTATCAGTATTGATGGTTATCCTGAACTTAATAATTATATAAGAACTGAAAGTGACACTGATCTTCTAGCACAAAATTTACGTGATGTCAAGAGTGCATTGGGGGACAAATACAAAGGTAGAGCGGCTCTATGCTACAGTGCATGGAATGTTTTTGGTTTACCTGAAAGCTACGATTATTTTGATAAAGTTTTACAGGTACCTGTGCATGGAAATATTGCATGGGAACCTATCTTTATAAATCCACAGATACTTCCGATAGAACTAAAAAAACTTGCAAATGAAAAGTATCTAAAGTACCTTGAAAATATTCCTCTCAAACAAGTAGCTGATAGAAGATTACAAGCACACAAAAGAATACATAGGTTTATAAATCAAAATATGAAATTTATGAATGCAAAAGATAATAGCAAACACTTTGAACAATTTCTTAGATTTACGCAAACACTAGACAAAAGTCGCGGTACCAATGTATTAGATATTATACCGGAGTTTAAGAGCTATGTCTGATACATTTTGTATATTACCTTGGATGCATTTGGCTACAAATGCAAGTGGCACACTAAGAGTTTGTTGTAATAGTACTCCAAATAAAAATTTTATTGAAAAAGAAGATGGCACTTTTTACAAAGTATTTCGTGATGATATTGAAGAAGCATGGAACAGCAGTACTTACAAGACTATAAGACAACAATTTTTAAACAATGAAAGACCAGAAATGTGTCAACGTTGTTTTAGAGAAGAAGATGCAGGTATTCGAAGTGCAAGACAAAGTGCAAATAAAAAATGGTGTAAAGAAGATGATGAATACACAGACACAGCACCTTTTGATATTAGATATGTTGATTTGCGTTTGGGTAATTTATGTAATCTAAAATGTAGAATGTGCAATCCATACGCTAGTAATCAATGGGTAAAGGAATGGAATGCAAATACCAGCTATAATGGTAAAGATATACCAGACGAAGAACGTATTAGATTAAGCAAAATGGATTGGCCAGAAAATGAAAAAACCTGGGAAAACTTGTTTAGTATTGCTCATACTGTAGAAGAAATATATTTAACAGGAGGTGAACCAACTATAATAAAAGAACAACATAAACTGTTGGATTATTTTATAGATAACGGAACTTCAAAAGATATAAGACTAAAGTACAATACAAATCTAACAAATATACCAAAACATCTATTACAAAAATGGAGTAAGTTTAAACGTATACAATTAAATTGTTCAATTGATGCTACACACGAGTTGGATAGATATATTAGATATCCTAGTGATTGGAAGACTATTCAACGTAACTTTGAATACATCAGAGAACTTGATAATGCATGGATTGAAATACATTGCACAGTACAAATGTACAATATTTTAAGATTGCCTGAACTAATACGTTGGGCAAAACCTTATGGTCATCACATATATTTTAATATACTAAACCATCCTGAATATCTAAATATACGCTGTCTGCCTGAAAAACTTAAAACACAAGCACGAAGACAACTATTACCCTATTGGGATTTACCAAAAGTAAAAGGAATCGTAGATTACATGCAAGCAGAAGATTGGACTTGGAGGCTTCCTGACTTTTACAATTACACAAGAACACTTGACAAAAGCCGAAATGAAAGACTTTATAATTTGATACCGGAGTTTGAAGAGTATGAAAAATAAATTCTTTTGTCCATTACCTTGGAATCATCTAATGTTCAAGCAAAGAGGCACAGTGCAAGCATGTTGTGAAACCTATGAAGATCAATTTAAACCCAGTGACACAATATTTGAAACAGCCAACGATCCTATTATGCGTCAATTGAGATTGGATATGTTGGATCCAAATATTATTCCAAAAATGTGTAATGTTTGTGAAAGCAGAGAAAAATATCAATCTATTAGTGTAAGAACAAATGCACTACGTCTTCATCCTCATTGGACTGAACAATTAGCTGGATCTAAGACTAATAAAGATGGTAGTGTGGATAACTTTTATTTAGAACATCTAGACATACGTTGGAGTAATTTATGCAATTACAAATGTAGATTCTGTGGATTAATGAGTAGTCATAGTTGGTTACAAGATGCAAAACTTTTAGGGCAAGTACCCGGTAAAGAGTTTGATCCTAAAACAGGAATAGCAGAGTATGACATGGATTGGGAAGATTTAAAAACACATCTACCACATGTACGCTACTGTAAACTTGCAGGAGGTGAACCTACTATTATGAGTGGCACTTATCAGTTATTGCAAGAACTAATAGACATAGGCAATACAGATTGTCAAATCAGCCTTATTACAAATGGTACAACCATACAGTATGGAAAGTATAATCTAATAGAATTACTTAAAAATTTTAAGAAAGTAAAGATACAAATAAGTTTAGAAGGTATGGGCCAAAGACATGCTTGGGCAAGAAGTGGTAAAGATGATTGGCACATAATTGAACAAAACATTGAAAAATTTATTGGTATAGGAAACGAATATGAATGGATTGTAAATTTTCACTGTGGTATAAGTTGGATGAATATGTTTCATTTAGCTGAATTTATAATGTGTTATCCAAACACTCCTTTTATTTTTAACATTGTAAGCAACCCAGCAGAAATGAGTATTGCTAATTTTTATAAAAAAGATTTACAAAGGTGTAGCTGGCACTATGAAAAACAATTATCTAACGCTAGCACTGAACTAGTACATACTCATCTATCACAAGTAAAGAAAGCTATTGACGAAGCACTAATTTCTAGTGATGAAACTGTTGACTTGAATAAGTTCCGTGAGATACAAGGTATACTTGATAAAAGTCGTAAACAAAGTTTTTCAATGGCGTATCCAGAATGGAGTCAATATGCATAAAGATACATATTGTCCAATGCCATTCGTAACGCTAGCTGTAAATCCAAACAACTGGCTAAGTCGTTGTATGATGAGCAACCATAATATGGGTCCTATTGAACATGCAAGTTGGAGTAATGATAAATTTAAAACTTTGCGTAACAATCAATTGAACGGCATATGGGATCAAGACGGTTGTAAAAGTTGTTGGTTTAAAGAACAAAATGGTCAAAAAAGTAGACGCAATCGCTGGGTAGAAAGTGAATTAAAATACATGGGTGCTGAAAATGTTTATGCACAAAATTTAAGCGTTCGCAGAAATACTATTAAACATCTATATATGAACTTTAATAATATATGTAATTTTAAATGTAGAATGTGTGGACCACACTACAGCAATGCATGGATACCAGACTGGCGTAAACTAGAAATGGATAAATCTGAACACATACAAGAAAAACAACAAATAGATGTAGATAAATTTTTACAGGAGTTTGGTCCTGAACTTGGTCAACTACATGGTATATGGATAACTGGCGGTGAGCCTTTTATGGATAACAGCGTATTTGATTTTTTTGAAAAACTCAAGCAATACTGTGATCCTCAACAACTTAAAGTATTAATTACAACAAATGCCAGCAAACTAGATGTACACAAACTAAAACAACTACAAGGTTTTAAAAGATTACAAATACATGTTAGCATAGATGCTACTGGAGATCTATACAAGTACATGCGTGGTTACAACTATAGTTGGCAACAAATAGATACTAAAATAAACGATCTTTACCAAAATCAAAAAACATATAATTACATATTGAGTTTGAACGGAACTTATCAATTGCACAATATGTTAAATTTAGAAGATTTTTACAACTGGTGTTTGCAATATGTTACTATTGATTACATTGAAATGAGAGTGCTTAGTTCACCAAAATGGTTACAGGCAAGACATGCAACACAAGTTGTTAAACAAAAAGCTCAACAACAGTTGAAACGTATGCAAGCAAGATATCAGGACTATCAATATTTTGATGATATTGCTTTAGAACTTGAAGCAGACACAGACTTACACTATCAGGAAAAATTTGTAAGCTGGAATAAAAAGCTAGATGAGATTAGAGGAGAGACATATGATTATAACTGGTAACCCAAAAGAAGGTTTAGCTGAAGCATTATACAAACTATATCCAAAAGCTGTTTTTTGCAGTAGAACAACAGGATATGATCTGACAAACACCGACCATATGTTTAGTTTTGCAAATGAATGCACTAAACATGACGAAATCATTATTAACAGTGCATTATGGCGTTTTCATCAAACTGTACTACTGGATCTAGTATACAAGGCAGTATATAATGCCAAAAAGAAAGCACATATTGTGTGTATTGGCTCGACAACTGATCGTACCAAGAAAGGTCAAGCATGGCTCTATAGTGCTGAAAAGAAAGCATTGAGAGATTATTGTAATAGTTTAAGTTTAGTAGCTGTTTGGCACAGTGGTCCAAAAGTAAGTTATTTGAGTTTGGGTACATTAGATAACAATCAAGAGAAGCATCCAACTAGAAGTACACTAAGAAGAGATACAGCCGCTTACTACATAAAGTGGTTGCTGGATCAGCCAGATGATGTTAATATAAATGAGATCAGTATTGATCCAATGCAGGAAAGAAAAATATGATAACAATTTGTGTAGCACTAGAACAAGAATTACCAGATTCTCCTGGAGGAGAATTTACAATACTTTATACAGGAGTTGGCAAAGTACAAGCCGCAACAACATTATGTAAGCATCTCTGTCATATCAATAAGCCAATAGAGATTTGGAACTATGGAACAGCAGGTGGACTAAATCCAATGGTCACTGGACTCAATGAAGTAAGTGCGTTTGTACAACGTGATATGATGGCAGAACCACAAGCACCAAGAGGCAGTATACCATTTACTGAACCGTTGCTAGGTGATATAAAGACACAAAATAAAAATGCTGGAGTACGCTGTGGTACTGGTGATAGTTTTGTTATGGGACCTGATCCCTGGTTTACTGATGCTGATATAGATTGTGTTGATATGGAAGGCTGGGCACTTGCTTATGTTTGTCAACAGTATAAAATTCCTTTTAAAAGTTGGAAATATATCAGCGATATGGCTGATGAAAACGCAATGAAAGATTGGACTGCTAACATAGCCAAAGGAGCTAAACTTTTTAAAGAGAAGGTAAGAAATGGCATTTAAAGTACATATGACCAACGATGATTATGAAAGCTGGACAGTTAAACAATTTTTAGAACATGAGCTAGAATGCGTTCGTGAATTAAATAAAAATAATCCAGATGTTATGTTGGAAAATGTTATTAAATACTTAGAGATGAGACTCGATGGCAGAATCCAATGAACTAAAATGGAGTAGTTATGACTTTACAAAAATCCCGTTTAAAGACATTGTGCAAGTCGG
>CEPU01049423.1_pt1 | contig 14126 bp, 6 predicted proteins | sample 530471 | NCBI WGS metagenome assembly CEPU01 (sample SAMEA2620194, study PRJEB7988) | marine metagenome | biome: marine biome (ENVO:00000447); feature: surface water layer (ENVO:00002042); material: "saline water (ENVO:00002010), including plankton (ENVO:xxxxxxxx)" | depth 5 m | reverse complement strand
GAATCAGCGACTGCGACTGCAGTTAAAACAATTGGTGGTGGTGGATACGTTGGTGTTACTACAACAATCTTCCAAGATCATGAAAGACCTCTATTTGTTGTCGGTATTGTTTCTGAGAGAACATTTGAGGTAAAAGCAGGAACAAGTACAATTCCTCACACTTATCAGGGTGGTGGTAATGCTATTGAGTTCTTTGATGATTTGACATTTGGTTCAGGTTATCGTGGCACAACAGTTGCAATCGGTGTCACTGATATTAATTTCTTACATGAATTTGTAAGTTCAAGCACAAACTCAATTGCAGTTCAAGGTGGCTCCGCTGGTCCATTTACTCCTACAGACGCAATATATGAGTCACATACAGGTCAACTAACTCTTATAATTCCTGGTCATGGATTAACCACAAGTAATAAAGTTAGAATTGCAACTAATTCTCTTTTATTCAAGTGTAGTAAAGATGGTAACTTTAGTAATCATCCTTATCCTCGTGCTACTGACCCTGCAGCAGGTGTATTCCTAAGTATTACTGCTGTGACTACAGACTCCATTACAGTCAATGTAGGTGCTGGTGGTGGCGGTGGAACAGGAGCAAATATTACCGCTACAGTTGGTGTTGGCGGAACTTTAATTTTCAATATCGCTGCTGCTGGTAGTGGGTATATTAATCCTCAAATTGATATTCCTGAACCATCATATGAAAATCTTGAAGTAGTAGGTATATCAAGAATAGGTATTGGTACTACAACAGATACTGGATCAAACCTACTACTCAACGTATCTGTTAGTGGCACATCAACAGTAACTGGTATAGGATCAACCTATTTTGAGATTAATAAATTTGAAATAGCTAGAAGTGGACATTCATTTAAGAAGGGTGATAAATTTAAACCTGTTGGATTAGTTACTGCTTTAGGTTTATCACAACCTATTCAAGAATTTGAGTTAGAAGTATTAGAAGTATTCAATGACAAATTCTCTGCATGGCAATTTGGTGAATTAGATTATATTGATAGTATCAAAATACTTCAGGATGGCGAAAGAAGAAGATTCCCATTATTCTTTAATGGAGAATTATTAAGTTTCGAGAAAGATTTGACTGATACACAATCTCAATTAATTGATTTAAATGCAGTATTATTAATCTTTGTTAATGGTGTATTACAGAAACCTAACGTATCATATCAGTTTGAGGGTGGTTCTACATTTACATTCCTTGAGGCTCCTCGTGGTGAATCACAACCTGGATTAAATGATAATGATGATGTAGACATATTCTTCTATAAAGGCACTCAAGGTGTAGATACAATTGTTGAAGATATTCAACCAACTGTAAAAATAGGTGATACTCTTAAGATTGAAAAAAATTCTATTGTTGCAGGTATGCCTATTGTTCATACAAATCGTGAAAAGGAACAAACTAGAGCAAGAGTTGTTAAAGACATATTAAATACTGATTTGGTTGAAACTGATATCTATTCTGGAATTGGTATTGTAACCACTGGTGGTGCTTTAAGACCAATAACATGGACAAAACAAAAGCGTGACTTAAGAATTAATGGAGCATTGATTGATAAATCAAGGTCAATTTTAGAACCACAAGTATATGCAACATCAAAAATTATAGGTGATTTATCTACTACTGATGGTAAAGGTGGTCCTAGTGATGGTATTTTTGTAGACAATGCAGAATCATTCTTTAAGGAAAATAATTATTCTGGAATTACTGTAACAGAGGTAGATGCTCTAATCACATCAGGAGAATTTAATGTTGGTGCTGCTGCAACTGCAACCGTATCTGCTGCTGGAACAATATCATCACTAACAATTACAGAACCAGGTAGTGGTTATTCGGGCACAGTGGAAGTTAAATTAAGTGCTCCTTCTGAAATTGGTGTAGGAATAGGGACAACTGCCACAGCAACTGTCACTGTAAGTAATGGTGTGATTGGAAGTCCTTTAATAGTAAATCCAGGTTTAGGTTATACACATTCTAATCCACCTGGCGTAATTATTGAGGAACCTGAATTTAAAACTGAGAAAATTACAAGAATATCAAACGCACAAGGTTACACTGGTATTATCACTGGAATATCACAAGTAAACAGAGGTGGTGTTGCTGGTGGAGCACTTAAATTCTTCTTCCATGCTGTTGAAGAAAATGCAGACGGTGATTTAATAAATGCAACTGCATCTGAATTACTTGCTGGTTATCCAATCCTCGTAAAAGACACAAAAGTTGGTAACGGTGTAACATCAGTAAATCCTGGCAACTCTAACGTAGTAAGTATAGGAACTACATTTGTTGATAATATTTACATTGTTAATTCTATAACAACTGATGGAGCAAAGGGAATTTGCACCTGTCATGTTCACAGTAATAGTGTTTCATCTATTGCAGGAATAGTGACAACTGGTTCATTTACCAGTGTCAATGCACTTGGTCAGGCAAATATATTAGGAACTATCAGTTGGGGTGTTCTATATGGTGCTAATCTTGTTCGCTCATCAAGTCCAATCTCAATAGGAGTTACAGGACTAACAGTTAATACTGGTTTGACTACTTTCCCAACTATTCAACGTAAAAGTTACGATAAAATAGGTGAGAGGGGTCATCGATCATCTGGTTCATATAGGGCTGAATTAGCATGATGAGCAAACCACTATAAATAAAGAAAAAGTTTAGATACAATGTCAGCAATTGTCACTGATCAATTTAGAATATTAAATGCAAATAATTTTGTAGAATCAGTAGAAGATACAAATAATTCATATTATATCTTTATTGGATTGCCAAATCCAGATGGAACTAACACGCTTGTAGGTTTTGGTAGAACAACAGATTGGGATACAAATACACCAGCCCCAACTGATAATTTTGCATACAGGAAGCATACAACTGATACTATGATGTTTGGAAGGAAAATATCATCTGCAAATATTAGAAGAGTTGTGAGAAGGATAGATTGGGTTTCTGGAAACAAGTATGAAATTTATAGAGATGATTATAGTGCACAAAATCCAAGTCCCAATACTAAAGCAAATTCTTTATATGATGCCAATTATTATGTTTTAAATTCTGACTTTAAAGTTTATGTTTGTATTGATAATGGATCATCAGGAGATAATCCTACTGGTAACGTATCTCAAGATGAACCTACTTTCACTGACTTAGAACCATCTAAAGCAGGTAGTAGTGGAGATGGATATGTGTGGAAATACTTATTTACTATTTCACCTAGCGATATTGTAAAATTTGATTCAACAGAATTCATAACTGTACCAAATAGTTGGTCTACATCAACAGATAGTCAAATCAGAAATGTTAGAGAGAATGGAGATTCTAATACTAATCTGAATCAAATTAAACACATTTATATTGAAAATTCGGGAGTTGGTTACAAAAATGGAACTGGTCAAGAGGTAGACATAATTGGTGACGGAATTGGTGCTAAAGCAAGAGTTGACGTTACTGGTGGTAAAATAACTAATGTAAGCGTTAGTTCTGGTGGAAAAGGTTATACTTATGCATTAGTTGATTTGGGCAATATAAGAACAACAGCGGTTTCGACCAATGCAAAACTAGTTCCAATCATACCTCCAAGTTTAGGACATGGGTATGACATCTATACAGAATTAGGAACCGATAAGGTAATATGTTATGCAAGATTTGATGACACAACAAAGGATTTTCCAACTGATACTACATTTTCTCAAATTGGTATCGTAAAAAATCCAACAAAACCAGACTCAACAGACATTTTTACTGCTGATAGTTACTCTTCCTTACAGGCAGTTAAGTTTTCATCGGTCACTGGAACTCCCAAGGTTGGTGAAGTAATTCAACAAGTTTTAACAGTGGCTCCAAATAATGGAAAAATTGCAAGAGGTTATATTGCATCGTTTGACGAAGAAACAAAAGTATTAAAGTATTTTAGAGATAGATCCCTTAATTTTAATACAACAGAGTTAGATCATACTGATTATGTTGGAATAAGCACTGATGGTAGAATATTCCAATTTGAAAGTTCTGTTAATGGAAGTGTTATAAAAGGGGATGAATCTGGATTTACAGGCTCTGTTGAAACAGGATTTACTGGTGTCTCAACTATAACATCAGGCAATAAATTAGTTAATTTAGGAACGAACTTCAACGCAGGATTATCTCAATCTGAGATAAATAAAGGGTCGGGTGAAGTTATCTACTTAGATAATAGACCTGAAATAACTAGAAGCACTCGACAAAAAGAGGATATTAAAATCATACTCGAATTCTAACAATGCCACAAAAGACCAATTTAAATATAAGTCCTTATTATGACGATTTTGATAAGGCTAAAAATTTCTACAAAGTTTTATTTAAACCAGGTAGTCCTGTTCAGGCTAGAGAATTAACTGGATTACAGTCAATTTTACAGAATCAAGTAGAATCTTTTGGAAAACATATCTTCAAAGAAGGATCAATGGTCATACCTGGTGGTATTGAATATAATCCTGCTTATTTTTCATGTAAAATAAACTCAACACATTTAGGCATTGATGTTACAGTTTATCTTGACAGTTTAATTTCAGCGAATGGTGGAAAAGGTACAAGAGTTCGTGGTCAAAGTTCAGGTATAGTTGCAACGATAAAGAATTATGTCCTACCTCCAAATGAAAGCGTCACAGATGCTACCATATTTCTTGCATACAACCAGTCAGGAAATGATGGTGAGAATGTCGCTTTTCCAGATGGTGAAGTATTAGTACTTGAAGAAAATCTTACTTATGGAAATACAACAATAAATTCTGGTGACACTATTTTGACATTGATTCTTGAAAATGCTTCTGCAACAGGATCTTCATTTGGTATTCAGGAAGGAATATATTTTGTACGTGGAACTTTCATTGATGTATCAGAATCCCTTATAATTCTTGATCCTTATAATAATAAACCATCATATCGTGTTGGTCTTGATATAATTGAGGAGGTTGTTAATGCAAATGATGATGATTCTCTATATGATAATGCTAAAGGATTTACAAACTTTGCTGCACCAGGTGCTGACAGATTTAAGATTACTGCAAAATTAGCGAAAAAATCATTAAATGATTACAATGACACCAGTTTTGTTGAACTGTTCCGTGTAAGAGATGGAGAAACAAAGAAATTACAGAACGAAAGTGTATATTCAGAGATTAAAAAATATTTTGCAAAAAGAACTTTTGATGAGTCGGGAAACTACGCTGTTGAACCTTTTCGTCTAAACATACAAAATTCTCTTAATGATGAAATAGGTAATGATGGATTATTTACAGAAAATCAATTAACTGATGAGGGAAATACTCCCTCTGAGGATATCATGTGCGTTAAATTATCTCCAGGCACAGCATATGTAAGAGGATTTGATGTTAGATTACCTGGCACAACCGTTCTAGATGTTCAGAAACCAAGAGATACAAAATCAATAAGCTCCGCATCAATTCCATTTAATATGGGAAGTGTTTTAAGAGTGAACAACGTTCAAGGAACTCCATTTATCAATATTGGTGGATCTAATACAAACATAATAGGATTGTTTAGTAGAAGAAAGGGAAACACAAATGCCTCAAATGGTGTAAAAATTGGTGAAGCAAGAGTGTATTCATATAACGTTACTGATGCATCTCATTCAGGTCCTAGTACAGAGTATGATCTTCGTTTATATGACATACAGACATTTACTAATCTAAAATTATCTGCTGTTCCCACAGCTCCAATCGGTACAAAAGTAAGAGGTTTAGCAAGTGGAGCGATTGGATATACATCTCAAGCAGTTAATGCAAGTGGATTGAATGAAATATCTTTATGTCAAACAACTGGAAAATTTGTTCAGGGTGAATCGATTATAGTAAATGAGCAAACAACTAATTTTAATGCTTCTATACTTGAAGTTCATGCCTTCACTGTTAGAGATATCAAATCAGTCTTTCAGGATGCTGATGGTATTTCAGGAACTCTGAACACAGATTTTTCTGCAGACGCTGTATTATATGATCGTGTTCTTACTAATTTTTCAAGCACAGATGTACTAAATGTTACTCATGTTGACGCTACTAATGATACAGCGACCATACCAGGTCGTAACTTTGGTGGAGTGTCAGGAATTACAACAGATGCAGTAATTTCATATGCATCAGGTAGTTTTGCAAATCCAGTATTTAACGTTGTAACGAACATTGGTGATGGTTCACAAATAACATTACAACAAGTTGAAGATGTAGCTGGTGTTTGTGAGGGTGATGTTCTCACTACAGGCACAGCATCAGGAGTCTTTAGAGTTAAAGAACCTTTAATAAGAAATCTAAGTGATTCTGGATTATACACACCTTTACCAAGAACAAATATATCAAGTCTTAATACATCTAATTCTAATTTAATAATCACTACACAAGTTACTGGAAAAACAGTAAGTGGTGGCAGTGTAACTATTGGAATAAATGATGCATTAGACGCATCTTCAGGCATTACAAGTGCATTCTTTGAGCCATTTGACGCTGAAAAATATAGTATTCACTATACTGGTGCTAATGCTGTCACAGAGAGTCTTACATCAGACCAAGTTATTGTCTCAGCTGATGGTGGAGCAGTTCAATTCAATGGATTATCTCTAAACGCTGCATGTACAATTAATGTTACTCTAAAGAAATCTGGTGTAACAAGTAAAACAAAAAATTATGTAAGGAGTCAACAATTTGAGGTTACAAGAACTGTTGGAATCTCAACTAACGGTGGTTTAACAACAGATGCAGGGTTAAATAATAATCTTGGATATGGAACAAGAGTTGAAGATCAAGAAATATCACTTAATGTTCCTGATGTTAATAAGGTTATTGCAGTATATGAATCTAAAAATACATCTAAACCAATACTTGATAAATTAACATTTGTTTCTGGATTAAATTTAGATACAAACGCAGTTATTGGTGAAAAAATAACAGGACAAGAAAGTAGAGCAGTCGGTCAGATAGTTGAAAGAACTTCAACTACAATAAGTTTTGTATATCTAAACGCTAATAAATTTACACTTGGTGAGCAAGTTAAATTTAAGGAGTCAGCCATTACCGCTGTCTTACAGGAAATAACGAACGGTAATTTTATTGATAGGACTGGTAATTATGAATTAAACAAAGGTCATAATAGACAATTCCTAGATTATTCAAGAATTGAAAGAAAGGCAAAATCTGGTATACCATCAAGAAGATTACTGATTATATTTGACAAATATGTTATTGATGCTGGTAATAAAGGAGATGTTTGTAGTATTAACTCATATACTGCTGATAGGTATCAGTCTGATATTCCATCTGTGGTTGGTAATAGATTAACTGACATACTTGATTTTAGACCTAGAGTTAAAGAATTTAGTTCAAGTACTAATGGATCTCCTTTTTCATTCCACAATAGGGAGTTTGAGGAATCAAATCCATTTGTTATAACTCCAGATGAGAGTTCTATTTTAGGATATAGTTTCTACTTACCAAGAATTGATAAGTTAGTCATAAATCAATTTGAACAAGTTAAATTAATTAGGGGAGAATCAGCTGAAGTACCTGTTCCTCCAACTGAAGTTGGTAATTCAATGGAGATTGCCCAAATTACATTACCTCCATATCTTTATGATGTTGTTAAACAACCATCAATAAGAATGTTTGATAATCGTCGTTTTACGATGAGAGATATAGGTGCACTAGAAAAAAGAATAGAAAACTTAGAGCTTATGACATCTTTAAGTGCTCTTGAACTTGATACTAAAACTCTTCAAGTCAAAGACAAGGATGGTCTCAATAGATTTAAGACTGGATTTGTAGTTAATAATTTTAAGGACAGATCGTTTATTGATTTTAGTCGTGAAACTGGTTCTAGATGTGAAGTTGATGTTATTAACCGTGAATTACTTAATGCTATTGATTTCTGGTCAATAAAAGCGGAATTGGCACTAAATCCAGATATTGATCCAGCTGCTGCAGACTTAAATTCTAATTTGCAATTATTGGATACAAATTGTAGAAAAACAGGTGATTTACTCACACTAGATTATACAGAGGTTGATTGGATAGATCAACCACAAGCATCTCTAAAAGTTAATGTTAACCCATTTAATGTAACTGTATTTGCAGGTGCTGTTGTATTAGATCCACCATCAGACAACTGGTCACGTACGATTTATCTTGAGAATGTAAGAACAGAATCTACTGGTGCAACATGGATTGAACAAACAAATATTGTCTCAGATAATACAGTTAGTGAAACTGATGTTAATGTTGTTGAAGTTGAGTTAGATACTGACAGAAGAAGATTTACTGATAATCATCGTGAGAGAAGAACAACTACAACCGTAACAACAACACAAACAGTTGAAAGAAGTTTTACTAATTTGCTTGAAGGACCATCAAGGGAATTTGATTATGTTGAGAGTGTAAAAATTGATAGTGAAGCGGATCCATTCATGCGTTCAAGAAACGTTTTCTTTGCTGCCAACGGACTGAAACCAACAACTAGACATTATCACTATCTTGATAGTGCTGCACCAGATATCGTACCAAAACTCGTAGAGATTGAAATGGTATCGGGTACATTCACAATTTTTGAGAATGCCAGAATAGAATTACCTAGTATTCAGGATGATCCACAAATAGGATATGTAAGAATACAAAGACCAAATCATAAAATAGGTGATAATGCAAGACCAGACGTTGCAGCTGGACTTGGTGCTCCTGCAGTTACTGTTGAGGAATACTCTGTTGATCCATATGATACAGGCAGACCCGCACCTTCTAACACTTATTCTGCAACATCTAGATTATTAAATGTAGATGTTACTGCATTAGCAAATAGCGAAGAGTATTTTGGATATGTTGTTAAAGGAGCAACAATTATAGGTGAAACAAGTGGTGCAGTTGCGACAGTAACAAGTGTTGATTTATTCTCTGATAATTGGGGAGATATAATTGGTGCATTCTTCTTCAGAAATGCCAATGCAGAACCTAGACCTCCAGTAACATTCAGATCTGGTACAAAAACATTCAGAATTACTGCAGCACCAGAAGGAACAATAGTTTTACCAGGTGAAACATCAAACGCAAGTGACGCATCAGGAGTGTTCACTGGAACAGGTGTTATAATCACTCAAACAACTAATTCAGTCGCTGTTAGAAACCCACCACCACCCCCTCAGAGACCTAATGAAGTCACTGTTAGTGTAAATGTTAATTCATCAACGGATACGCAGTTTATAGAGGCACCTAGAAGAGATCCTCTAGCACAATCATTTACAGTGGACGAAACTGGTGCTTTTTTAACCTCATTTGATGTTTACTTTGCAAGAAAAGATCCAAACGCTAAATTATTCGTTGAATTAAGAACTGTAGAACTTGGTATACCAACTAATTTACTAGTTCAAGATTTCGCACAATTAGCATTGAATCCAAATCAAATTAATGTATCTGATGACGCATCTTTAGCGACTACGATTAGATTCCCATCTCCAATATATCTTGAACCTAATAAAGAATATGCTCTTGTATTCTTAGCACCATCATCTGACTTATATGAGATGTGGGTTGCAAGAATGGGTGAAAAAACAATTAAATCTACAGTTTTACCAGACGTAGAAGATGTTGTTGTAAGTAAACAGTATATTGGTGGTAGTTTATTTAAGTCACAGAACGGAACTATTTGGACTCCAAGTCAGTACGAAGATTTGACATTTAAGTTACGCAAAGCATCCTTTGTTGAATCAGGAACAGTTACATTCTTTAATACACCAATCGAAGCAGGTAACTTAAATGCTCAAAGATTACCATCTAATCCTCTTAAAGCACTACCAAGAAAATTAAAATTACCTGTTGCTGTTGCAAAAACTGTTACTCCTATTGGAAGAAAAGTAAGTTCAGGTGCAACTGGAGATGCAGATGATAAGAGTATTACAGGTATTGTTGAAGCACATGGTGCAGCAGTAACTGCCATTGAAATCATATCAGGTGGAACTGGATACGCTTTTGCTGGTGGTAACTCAAATGGTGTTAAATTAAAACCAGTTACTGGATCTGGAGCAGATATTCAAGTTAATTTAACTATAAATGCCTCTGGAGTTGTCACGGGTGCATCTGTTGTAGGAAGTGCACAAGGTAATGGATATGTGATTGGTGATGTATTAGAAATTAATACAGATACTTCTGTAAATGCAAATTATACAAAGGGTGCTGGATTTAAGGTTGTAGTCAAAACAACTGCTGCTACAACAACTCACTTATATCTTACAGATGTTCAAGGTGATAAGTTTACAAGTGGTGACGCTTTAATTCACTATGGTGCTGGCAATAATACACGTACATCAGCAGGTGTTAATATATCTGCGAATTCAACACAAAATGGTGAATTATTCTCAGGAGATGTATTTGAGGTAACTCAATATAATCATGCACATCATGGTGTTAATAATAAAGTTGTTATCAAGAATGTAAAACCTGATACATTAAAAGTTCAGACTACATCTGCACTTACTGCTGAAGATACAGTTGTTCAAGTTGAGAATGTAGATCCATTTAAATCGTTTAATGGTATTACTACAACAACTGGTGAAGCTTTAATTGGTAGTGAAATTGTTTCCTACACTGTGGGAACTGGTTCATTAACTTTAACTAGAGGTAGATTTAACACAACACCAGTGACTCATGTTGTTGGATCTGATATACAAACTTACGAGGCATCAGGAATTTCATTAGTTGGTATTAATACAACTCATGATATCACTACATTTGATGATAATTTTGATAATTATTACTTAAAGGTTGATGTTCTTGGACTAGACTCTAGAAGAACAGATAAAGAACTTATATGCTTTACAAATGAAAGAGCATTTGGTGGTGTTAATGTCGCTGCATCACAAAATCATCAGTTCAGTTCTTTCTCACCACAATTTAATGTTATAACACCTGGTAAATCAACAAGAGTTGGAACTAATGTTAGAACAATTAGTGGAACAAGTGCAGGTGGTAATGAAATATCATTCTTAAATCAAGGATTTGAGCCTACAGCGTTAAATGAAACTACATTTTTCCCGACTCCAAGATTGATAGCATCAAAAGTTAATGAGAGTGAATATTTAACAGAGTTACCGAAGAATAAGTCTTTAACTCTAAATGTAAATATGTCTTCAACTGACTCCAACTTGTCACCAGTATTGGATACTAAAAATGCAATATTTATTTTAGGTAGGAATAAGATTAATAATCCTATTGGAGAGGATAATTATGCATCTGATTCTAGAACAAATCAATTAACAGATGATCCTCATGGTTCAATATTTGTGTCAAGGAGAGTTATCTTGAAAAACCCTGCTACATCACTTAAAGTTTTAGTTGCTGCAAGTGTTGAGCCAGAAGCAGACTTCAGAGTGTTCTATAGGTTATTCAGTTTTGATTCTAGTGAAGTATCTCAAACTTACAGAGCATTTCCTGGTTATAAAAATCTAAATGATACAACAGGAGATGGTTTTGGTAATGATATTATTGATCTAAATCAAAACGATGGTAGGGCAGACGCTTTTGTATCACCAAGTGGATTTAATCAATTTAAGGAATATCAATTCTCTGTGGATGATTTAGAGGAGTTTAATGGATTTGCGATTAAGATTGTAATGACTTCAACAAACGAATCTATTCCAGTTCGTCTTAAAGACTTTAGAGCAATCGCATTAGCATAATGAAATCTTTTCAACTTTTTATGGAACAGTTAGCTCCAAAAAAACAAAAATATTTAAGAGATATTAGTGGTAAGAAACTAATGAATATGCCTCTAGATTTACGTTCTATTGAACAGAAAATTAATAATGTAAAATATCAGGCAGATGGATTGATAGGAAAGAAAGAAAATGGTAAGAGCATAAAAACAACATGATACCAGTAGAAGGATACAAAAATCTATTTCGTGACGAAAAAACAGGTGCTATTGTCAACTACGACAATAATGCATATGAAGATTATATCGACATGAAAAGAAGAAATAATGACAAACAAGCAGAATTAGACGATATGAAAAGAGAGATTAATGAGTTAAAATCTCTCTTAAATGACCTTGCATCAAAGATAACGTCTTAGAAACATAAATACTTTCAGATCTGAATTGCTTTACATAGATGGCAAATATAAAAGTCAGAGTTGGACAACAAAATGCCACAAAAGTGATTTCTTCATTGGCAGGTGCCCAAACTCTATCATTAACAGAATTAAGTGATGTGAATGCAGGAACTCTTACTGATGGTATGGTTCTAGTTTTTAATGGTGTTACGAGAAAATTTGATGCGACCTTAGAATTAACGCCAGGTGCAACACAGAATTTAGACATCAACGGAGGAAATTTCTGAAATGGCTAGTATAATTAGAATCAAACGATCATCGGGTACAGCCAAACCTGCTAGTTTGAATTGGGGTGAAATGGCCTATGTTACTGGTATAGGTAGCTATGGCGGTGTAAATCAATATAAGGATAGAGTATTCTTAGGAGATGACGGAACTAATGTTAATCCAATAGGTGGTCACTACTATACCTCTATGATGGAGCATACACCAGGTAATTTGACAGGTGTAACTAATTCAAGAAATAGTGATGGTGGTATTGTAGCAGTTCTAGACAGTAGTAGAAAGATAGATGAATGGAATGTAGATAATTTAACATTAAATGGTAATGAATTTTCCTCGACAAACACCGATGGTGATATAGTCTTTAATCCTAATGGTTCAGGTGATGTTGTAATCCCTGACGACACTAAACTTGGATTTGGTGGTGGAGCGAATGGAACTGCTGCTGTAGATTCTTTTATCCGTTATGATGAGGCAGGAGTTGATAGATTAGAGATTGGTGGTGCAGGAGTTAGATTTAGTAATACTACAGAGGCAACCACAAAAGATACAGGTTCAGTTATCTATGAGGGTGGTGTAGGAATTGAAAAAAACCTAATCATAGGTGGATCTCTTAATGTACCAGGTATTGGTAATTTTGGAAAAATAAGAATTAATGAGAATATTATTTCTTCAACTGATGGTGCAGAAAACAAGATATTCATTGACCCATATCCAGATGGATTAAGTAATGAAGGTGATGTTATCATCAAAGGTAACTTACAAGTTGATGGTACAACAACCACAGTTAACTCAACACAGACCACTGTTAATGACCCAATCATGACGGTTGGTGATACAGTCAGTACCAGAACTGTTATGGCAACGGTTGCTAGTGGTGTTTCAACTGCTATATTGGATGATGTTATTGGTATTGCTGTAAATGATTTGGTTCAAGGAACAAGTTTACCAAACAGTGGATTAACAACAGTTACCAATATTAATAGCGGTGCTAAGATGATTACCTTCACAGGTACAACAACATCTGGTATTTCAACTGGTGCTCAGTTTACAATTACTCACGCTACAGATACTAATACAGACCGTGGATTAAGTTTCAAGTATAACACTGGTATTGGAACAGCGAACACAAGTGAAGGTTTCTTTGGATTGGATGATAGTTCAATCGCAGCTAGCACTGCTGGAACAGGTAATCACGGGACACATGCAGATGATAGTCGTAGATGGACTTATGTTCCAGATGCAACTATTACAGCAGCTGTTGTTACTGGTACAAAAGGTTTCTTAGATGTAAAAGGATTATATTATCAATCAGGTAATTTTAGTTCAGGTGGTGTAGTTTGGTTTGATGATAAAGGTCTACAAAGATCTACTAACGCTCCTGCTTCACCTATTGATACATCAAAACAGATATTAACAGCGGTAACAAAAGTTGTACTCACAATGCCTGGTAATGTTACACTAGCAAAAGGTGATATTATCAAACAAGCAACTACAAATGCTTTTGGTGTTGTTGAAAGTGCAGTTAACGCAGGAACTTCTGTTCCTCTAATAGGTGTAGAAGGAACATTTAATAACTCAAATACTCTCGTGAGAGAAGGGCAAAGTGGTGGTACATCAAACTTAGCAGCACCATCTAGTGTGGCTACTACATATATTAACAAACCACACTGGACTTCGACCCTTGATGGAGGTACTTTCTAGATGCAACAAAACAGTGAAGTAGATGTTAATGTATTAGTGAACTT
>CEPU01003333.1_pt1 | contig 14150 bp, 10 predicted proteins | sample 530471 | NCBI WGS metagenome assembly CEPU01 (sample SAMEA2620194, study PRJEB7988) | marine metagenome | biome: marine biome (ENVO:00000447); feature: surface water layer (ENVO:00002042); material: "saline water (ENVO:00002010), including plankton (ENVO:xxxxxxxx)" | depth 5 m | reverse complement strand
AGTGCATCAAAAACTCCTTCGACCAATACTAGGTCTTTATTCCAGTCGATATATAGTTCGTTAAAGGTTATATCTTTAGAGGCTCTTGGATTTTTATACTTGTAAGAATCACCAGTATATGAGCGTGCAATAAAATAACTCACATCCCCATCTTCGTCAAACGATGGTATGATAATTCTATTACGATATTCGCCATTAAAACAATAACCGATTTTCCATTTGAGAATATCGGCTTTGGTTATACCGCGCTTCATTAGATAATTATAAGCATATACTGCAGTGGCTGGTAGCTTATCGGCTGCAAGACTTAAGAACTCATCTGGTAGTTCTAGCTTTTGTACAATTTTTTCAGGCTTGTCATCCATAAAGAGGTCATTAAATCTCTCCAAATCTTGACGCCCGAATATTTGGTCCCACGCAGCAAGTTGGTTATAGTTGCCAAACCGACGCACAACACGCCTAATATTCCGGCCGCGATAATCACAAATCCAACATTTGTAGACATTTTTATCAACATTAACAGAAAACTTACGTTTGTGATGGTGGCAGACCGGACAAGTGAATAACATCTCAGAGCCTTTGTCATGACAATTTCCCAAGACACCTTGCAATATTTTTTTAGCCTGTCCATTTTTCATTCATCACCTATAATAGTATAGAAGCCATCTCTTATTGGTATAACACCTAGTGAACTTTGTTTAAAAAAGTAAGCGTGCACCGTATTACTTTCACTCTCAATTCTGACCACTATACCACAATCTTCTATTTCGGTAAACTTGAAATTAATTTGTTTAGCTGGTGGGACAGCAGTATACCAACTTCTTTTTATTAAATCTCCAACTTTCACTTTGCGGCTTGGCACTTCAGATTCTCTCGGTATCGTAGTAGTGCTAACTCCTTGTGCTTAGCTTCAATCATAATATCAAACTCGTGGCCATAATTGTTCAGTGTGTTGTACACAAGATCTGAATGTGCTTGTGGTTTAATCTTGGGATTGTTGTGCTCAAGTGAGCGAGACTCGGCATAATGCACAACAGGCTTGATGTCACCCCAAGTAGACAATGCTAACTCAAGTGCCTCTTGTTCTGTCTGGCCCCCGGGATGCAACATGTGATGATGATAATCAAACACAATTGGGATACCAATACGCTTGTATACTCCCTCATACAGTTCCAATGTGGAGTACAATGAAGTCTTATCGTCGTTCTCAACTGTCAAGCGTGAGCGCACGTTGTCAGGCAGGCGCTCAAAATTACGGCAGAAATTGTCAAGGGCAAAAGGTTTATCACCATAGGCCGCACCAACGTGAATATTAAGCTTGGCATATGGTGTACGAGGTAAACCCATAAGATCAAATAAATCACCGTGGACTGATAAATCAGTCTTAGTCAATTCAAACACACGCTCTTTGGGTGATGCTAGCTTGTTAAACGGCCCCGGATGGGCTGTAAGCCTCATTCCGTGCTTACGGGCAAAGTTACCTGCCTTAAGGGCAGCAGCGTGTATAGCGCCAAAATTAGGCAGTTCTGTGAGATCGTATTCAGATGCCCACGGAATAATGTCGGAGGAAAGACGATAAAAGTAAATATCGTGTTCTAAATTCCATTCAAGAATAGTATATAAGTCACGTAAATTCTGTAGTGCAAGCTCTGCAGCGTATTCAATTCCACGCTCATCAAATGTGCGCCTAATCATACTGCGGTTAGTAGTGATACGTTGCGACTTTGGCAACGAAGAAAAACCCATATTGATACAGGCATAGCCCAAGTAATTCATAACAACCTCCACACTAACTATAGCCTACTTGAAGTGGCTTGTCAACTTAAACATATAATTATTCTGCACGATACCATAGCAGTAATACTGAAGATGGCAATTGCTCAGTGATTCCATTATCTAACCACAGTACAGTCACGCGATCTTGAGTTTCAGGATTTTCCAAGGTAGTAAAAATCCAAGCTGCTCTTTCAATTGAAATAACTATTCCGTTCCATCTATTCCTATCACTTGGAACAATCAGTTCTTTTTCAGTTACAATATCACCAATCTTAAATATTTTGTTTCTACTCACAAAATAACTAGCGTTGACTTTCTATATCCCATCCAGCTTTCGCAATTATAATAGCATCAGCGCGATCATAACTCTCCGGTCTCGGGTTACCATGTTTGGTATACTCTATGTGAAATGCTGGCTCTGTCTGTAACAAATGCTCTAATACTACTTGCTTGGCTTTTTGGCCGCGTGGTACCTTGATCCCAACCTGTTTGCGTGCGGAAGTGGCTCCAATATACTCAGGACGTATTTCAAAAACTTCAAAGAGTAACCAAGACACGATACCATTAAATCTTTGAAGTGCTGCCATTGTTTTGCCAGAAGAGCCACCAGAATTAAAAAATGTAAAAGGCTGTTCAATATAAATGTGCTCAATGGGAAACTTGGCGTCACCAAAACCTGCCGAAGAATTATCATCATTATTAAGCTGATACATTTCATACAGGTCAAGTATTTTTTCTTTTATTGCAATTGTTTTATCAAAAACATTTTTGTATTTTCTCAAATCAATAGAATCATAATATACAAGTTGATCGTCAGCTATTACAGCAAATCCCGTGATACTGGTTGATACGTCTACACCTAAAATCATAATGGTATTCTACTATATATCCAACTTAATCTTAAATGCTAAATCGTTTTCTTCTTCTTTAAGTACAGGATTTGCCAAAGTTGCAACACCTATAAGATTTTTATCCTCATCATAAATACCTATCCTTGAAATAAAGACTTGTCTTTTAAACGGTTCATTATGGCTAGCAAAACTAGAAGATGCAATATTCTTTATTGTTCTTTTAGGATTTTCTTCAAATATGGTTGAGCTTGTTTGTAAAAGATAATTTTGTCCTTTAGTTACAAACGTTGGGTTGTTAGAATAATTAGCTTCACCTCTGGCAGCTTTTGCAAACATCGTATATACTTGTGTAGTGTTTTCAGCCTCAAAGTTAATACCAAATGATGCAGATGCAAATGCTACATCGGCTCTATCTGGATTAATCTTGCTGTCATTGCCACCTACTCCAAAGTATAGCCATTTAGGCTTTACAAGACCGCCTGATGTTAATCCATCATTCAGTGGTAGGCTGACAGCAGGATCAACTTCCCAAGAGCCAGTCAGCATAATAACACCTTCGTTATATAGAACAACTCCAGCAACAAGACCATTACCAGTTGAATTAGAGCTTGTAACTTCTATAAGCTCACCGTTTTCTTTTGTATCTCTAATCTCAGCAGCCAATGTGCCGCTTACATACCATTTTAAGCAAACGGAACCCGGGTTGATTCTGCTACCATAAAATATAGAAGGTATATACAAAACATTTATAGCTTGTTCGGCTTTATTCCATCCTGACTCAAAATCAGATTGAACTCTATAATGCTCACTATATCTAGCGTAGTGATTAAGTCTATTTTTTAATGCAAAGAAATGAGGATGTGATGGAATACCAGCAGATGCAGTAACAACACCGGTTTCAGTATTAATAACTGGGCCACGAGCACCTGCTGCTGGGCTCATAAATTCTCTAGATATCGAAGCAGTCATGGGGTAAAACCCTTCGATGCGATCTCCGTATTGAAACTCTGTCGAGTATGTTGTAGGAGCTACAGTTTTAAACGAGGCGCCAGCAGAATCCTTAGTGATAAAAGGGACTATAGGATTGTTAGAGCCTGTGAGCCTGTCAATATTGTATTCATATAAACTCACGCCACCACTAAAACTGGCAGTAATTCCCAAAATAGCATCGGAATAAGAGCCAGACTCATGTCTTTTGTCATTGAAGTATATTCTACCGTTGTATATGAAGAAGTCCACTATTGGGTGGGTCTTCATTGTGTTCAGTAGAACATCATTTTTACCGAACTTACGGTAAGACATTTTAGTAGTCCAGTCGAACTCTAAGAGTCAATTCGTTTTGCGGTGTTTTCTTAAGAGGCTCGGAAAGCTTAGCAACCGCAAGTAGTTCGTTTCTTGCATTGTAAAGCCCAACAGTGGTAACATAAGATACAGGTAAGTCACTAGCTTCATTCTTAACTTGAATCTTACTGTTCCGAGTATAAGTTGGGTTAGAACTATAGTTAAACTTGTTGACAGGTAGCCTACAGAAATAAATTGTAGAGTTAATCTCAGTAGAGTTATTAAAGCTAATGTTGTAAATACGATGTCTAAAAGCATCACAAGAAGCAGAAATAGCAGAGCCAGTCATCAAGGCGTCAATAGTCTCCATACCACCAGTACTGCCAGTTCCAAAATCTGTGATTGGTGTTTTATCTAGTGGATTACCGGCAGCTTTACTGAAGACTGATGCGGTTACAACTGCAATACCAGCTTGATAAAACACAACACCAGATCCAGATGTATACCCATTACCAAATGTTCCATCACCATTGTTTGCATATAACACTCCATAATCGCCACCAATTGTAGGTGTTGTGCCTCCGTTGGCAGATGCAGATGCGTCTTGAAGTAGTAAACGAGAACCACCGGGTGTAGTAAAGGGAGAAGCGAACGAGCCTGTACCAAGCTCTATACTAAATGTTCCTTTCTTAATCTGATCTTTTGTTATTAATCTTGAGAAAGGAATAATAACAACTTCTTTCATTTGACCTGTGCCGTCTAACTCTAAATCACTTTCAAATCTTCTAACTCTATTTGCTGAGCCAGTGAAACCAAACAATAGTTGAGTAAACTGATTGTAGATATTGATTTTCTTACTGTTCTGAACCGATGCCGAACTGCTTAATGGCGAGGACTCATCATAAGCGAATGTAATGTCATAGATGTGGTTAGCTGAGGAACTCAAGAATGGATAGTCAAAAACAGACTGAAACATACCGTGAGTATAGTTTTTGATGTTAAAACTGGTGCCGTCAGGACTATCATATGTGCCACTAGCTAATGTTCCTGTTAATGGCAATACTTCATGTAAAATAGTTTTAGTTGTTGTTGAATCAGTGTTTACGTCTAAGACTTCGTAAGTTGATGGCATTTATAATCTCCGTTTATGATGCTGCATTTCTAATAATTCTTATTGGCAATTGCAAAGTCGCCTGTGTTGCATTCCCTTGAACATATACTACTGTATCGATGTAGTCATATGTCTGAGAACTAGCACCTTGTGATTGTGCAACTTTACCATATACTGTATAATCATCTAATGAAAGGTCTGGATTTATTGTTATTCCAAGTGTTCCAAAGCTAGCTCTAGGTCCATTAATAGCTGAGAAGTTTGTTGATGAATCATTACCACTATTATTGGCGTGAAAATACACTCTGTTCAAACCACCGTTGACAGTGGCTTGAACATAGTTAGCTACCGTTGTAGTATCAGTGGATGGGGTTGCGTCAACAAGGTTGCCAATCACCAATCTTGCCGTGACCTGTGCACTTGCGGTGTTATTGGCAAATTCTGCTTGGGCACTTTGGCCCTGAACAGAAGCGATAAATCGACTATCGTATGAAACAGTAAAGTTTTGATCATTGAGGCCAACTGACAAAATGTAGTTTGATTGATTAGCAGACGATGGTGTTGGTGTGCTATTCGCAGGTGTGTTGATACCTGTCTCAAAAAGGATAAATTTGCCTGTGCCACGATCACCACTAATCATTATAGCTTCATCGCCGCCCAAATCAGTAGATAATTGAGTTGATGTCAAAGGTGTACCAGTATCATTGGCGAGATAGATGACGCCATTTGTATGTTTCTTTACTACAGACGCCATCGCAGTACCAGACTTTTGATTCATCTCAATCGCTGGTAAATACAATAAATCTTGTCTAGGGTAGGATAAAAGGCCGTAATTAATGTTAGCATTGATTTGGGTGAAAGCTTCTAATACAGGGGTTTGTAAAATTTCCAAATCATAATAAGCAGAACCCGATGGATGATCTTTGTTATAGAGACCGTAGTCAATCTCATCATCACCAATTGCAAACTTGGAGATACTAAAGTCTCCCTGTGCCATTCTTTTACGCCCTACATCTGTAAGCACAGCGTCAAGAATAATATCTCCACTGTTATCTAAAAATGCCATTTTGTTACCTCTTCCTATAAATAGTATTGATTTTTAGTTATTCATCCAATTTTGCATTTGGATCATTATAAGTAATGTTTAAATCTATTTTTTTGCCAGTTTTCTTTGACGTAAGCCTGAGTTTGAAGGTATTGTTCCAGATTAATTCTTCAGCATCGCCAACCTTTAAGTTGTCATACTGAGAAGCTGCTGACTGAGAATAATCAACTCCGTTGTCATTAAAAACTAAGTGCTTTGCGTTTGGTATTACTTCTATTAATCTCTTGAATGGTTCGGAGATATTTTTGTAATTTTCTACAATCATGTCTCGGTCATTCATTACATCAAATAGTGCATACTTATAACCACCATCATTTACTAATTCAGCTTTTATAATCTGGCTATTTTGTCCTGAAATATTCAACTCGTTCCTAGTTCTAAACAGATAGTAATATTGCTTGTTAGATTTTACTTTATCATAGAATATTGATGATTTGTATGCAAAATTTTTGTCTGCAATTTTATTGTCAATTGTCTTAAGATAGCCAGACTCAAAGTCAAGATAAGACTTGGGCTTCTTATCTATTCTATAAATGTCAATAAATCTTGCAGGGGACACTGTATTTTTTCTTAGTTTCATCACGTTAGTTAAATCATTAGAGTTTAGATACTTTGCCTTAAAAGTCTCCTCTGCTGCGGTAGTGATTTTTGGATATAACTCTGGTGTAAAAATCTGATAGTTTAAATTAAAGATCAATGTGTTGCTGTTGTCTAAACTGTATGATGGGTCAACATTTACATTATTTGGAACGTGATCAGTAATTGTAATTTGCTTGGTGTGAATTGGTACCTCAACTAACTTTAATGATGGCTGAGTTGTTACAATAAAATTAGCAAAATAGGGCGGTATTATTTCATCTGATGCAGAAGATCTTCTAATTCTAACTGTGTCTTCTGCAGCAAACGAGGTTATTGTTCCAACACCCACATCGCCAACCTCACCTTCAAGTAAATCGACAACAGGATCACCAGTAACGGGATCATAATATTCAACGCAATAAGCAGTTACAGGATTATCAAGAGGTGAAATACTATCTGAGCCAGCACCACTGGGTATATCAGTATCACCAGAATACCCTGATTGTTCACGGACTGTACCTACAACTCTTGTTAATTGAAGATTAGAGAATTTGTATTTTACACCTTCAATGAGGTAGTAGGCATAAATTTTGTAAGTGTAATCAGTATTGTATTTTACTTGTGAATCAATCAAATTAAATTCTTCCAAGTCTTCACTATTAAAAATCCAAAAGTTTTGAATCGTGCCTTGTGTATTTGAATCGCCAGACACAGCCCCAGCGATTTTTTCCACTCTATAAGCGACGGCTTCATTTGGTTTTTGTTGAGGCTGATTAAATTCCCCAACTCCACCATCAACTGTTTTATTTTGTAGATTTAAAAGTGAATTAATATCTGACATATAAAATGCATTAGAATCATTAACAAAATTTGAAATCGTATCGTTTATAGTTCTTAAAGTATTTCGCGTATTAAAAGCGCGATAAACACCGACTGTATCGCTTGCTGCTTTAGACTCTACGTTTGTCTGACCAATAACAGTAAAATCATCTTGATCATCTTTTATTTTATTGTGCGAGTACAACAATAATTCTGTAAAGTCAACTCCTCGAAATTCCACTGTTTGACTTGTTGATTTTCCAACATCATATTTCGTGTCTATAGAAGCAGATAAAAATCTCTCATTTATCATGAATTGTAGTTGTTCAGTGGGAAGTATTTCATTTGCCTGATTAAGAAACACTTCTTTGATTGTTCTTAAAAAAGTTGTAGAGTATTTATTTTTACTTATTTCTTTGCCATACTTGCCTGATCTTTCAACTGTAAAATTAATTTTATTATAGAAAGGTAAAAGGTTTGAGTTTATTAAGGGTGGCGAGTTGTGCTTTAAAAAACTAGTTGCATTATCACTGTTAAAAATTAAATTAGTCTGTCTTCTATTTATTTCACTTTGCAATATACTATCTGATGCTTGTGTGTTTTCAATTAATTTATTTAATTCATTTATAGAATCAGTTTGAGGATTGGTGGCTTCTGCTGCTGTAGCCTGAAGGTCAGCTTTCGTGCCACTCTTGTAATAGTCTAATATTTTCTTGTCAGCAAAACTTGGGTTATTGTTATAGTCAGAATTTGCGATCAGATTAGTTATGTACCAATTTGGTATTTGTCTTTCTGAATTATAGTTTTCTAATAAATTTTGATATTTGCGATCATATTGATTATAATCATATGAGATCTCACTAACGCTTCTGATAGAAGCACCATCAGAAAATGTATTTTTCTGAATCGCTTCGTATGGTATGTTGATTGAAGTATAATGTTGATCAAATACAGAGTTACTGTATAATCTCTCAACAGTAGAGTTTTCAAATTTATCTCCAGTAAAACAGCATTGCCAAAATTTATTACCGGTAGAGGGACTTTGCAATAATTCTTCTGTTGAATTAGCCTCAACATGACAAACAAATTTTGTAAATGGTAAAATTGTTTCTTGTTTGTGTGCTAGATATCCATTAATATCTGATGAGTCGGTCTCAGGTGTTCCAATTCCAGTTTCATAATTAAAAATTGCATCATTGATTGATGAGCCCGCATAAGAAACTACGGAGTAGATTAATGGATTTCTATTCGGTGCAGAGTTCATATTTTGAAATGTTGGAGGAACAGTAACTTGACCATAGTCATCTATTTCATTAAAGAAAAATCCTCCAACTGAATTTCTAAAATAATCACTAGAGCCAGAAACTAAATTTAAATCTACAATTGATATTCTACGGCCGCCATATTCATCGTATGGAAATGGTAGAACGTTTTCTTCATCGTACATTCCGTCAGATATACTCATGATTAATATCCTCCACCACTAGTTCCACTATCGCTAGTGGTGTTCGTTGTTGGAGCAACGGTAGTTGTAGCTGCTGCCACAGTCTGTGTTGTTTCAAGCACCTCATCCGTGGGTATTTCTTCAAAGGCTACAGAATCTAATTGAAGTTGCTTAGTTGTTTTTACCACATCGACTCTTGAAAGTGCACCGGTCCTCATATCTTCAGAATAGCTCGCCATAAATGTATTAAACTTATTTTGTGTGTATGATGGTATATCAGGTGTTTCTAATACGGCATCATAATCAAAACCAAACTTTTTTTTCAATGCCTCTTTTTCATTATCATCATAGCTGAATACTGTTATCGGACCTACAACAAAATTTACCAATTCATTAGAATATGTTTGACTATCAATTACATTTAATATTGGCTCTGTAACATCCTGTACATGTGCAAACATTTTAACATCTTGAGAAGCAATAGTTGAAGATGCATCACTAACATTCTGAATGACATTTGTGTTTTCAATTTGTGATAATCCAATCCCATTGCTTGCTCTAACATTATTTATAAATTCTGTTGTTGCAGCAGGCTGTGCACCGCCATAGGCTTTGTGCTTTGTAAAGTTATATGTTGACGCTTCGGGGCCTTGTAACAGTTGATTATTACCAACAAAACTCTCAGTATCGATAACACTATTAGTAACAGTTATATTATCTTGCGTTAATACGAATACACCTGTTTTTTCCACGATCGTTGTTTGATTAACTTCTGAATCAAACACAGCGTAGTTTAACATATCAACTGTTAAATCTTGACTATCATCTGGGGTCATTACAGCCGGCGGCGTAAATCCGGTGTCGGTATACGTATTGGTAGACATTACACTCTCCCGTTATCTATAGTACTTATTTTTTCCATAATAATTATCACTCATATTTAAAATATGTAAATCGCATAAAACTTTGGATAAATCAACTGGTGCCATCAACGTGCCGTCACGCTGAAGTTCATTAACACCGACACGAGTAGTATTAATGTCATCCAATTCTAATATTGGTCCGTCGTGAGGCGGAAAATAATTATTAACACTAGTCGGTACATTTTCAATATTATCGACTAATTGCATATCCATAACGTTGGGATTTATATCTCTTGAAATTTCTGGGTTTTGTTGTAAGAGAGAAAAATCTTTTTTAGTGGGGTCAAGTGCAATGTTCATTTCCAGTAGAGTATCATTTGTAAGCTTAACCTGATCTAAAATAGAAACATTATTTCTCCGTTGAGTGCGAAGATTTATTGAGCCATTACTAGCTTGCATAGCTTGCGCTGCATTTTGCAGATTAAAAAGTGTTGGTTCCGTCGTTTTGTTGACAATCTTGTCGCCAAAAACCGCACTATTATTTTGTTTGATAGCATTTTTTTTAGTTGATGAGTTTTGTAAAACTTCAGTTGGTATTGAAAACATAATTTATTCCTTTAGGTAAAAACACTATATCTGGCAGTGATATCTGAATAGTCTCCAATGTGATCTAGAATAGGTGTTTCTAAATCAATTCTAACACGATATTCCGCTGCAGCATAATCATCTGTTGCAATATCATTAGTAATAATATCTAGTCTATCTTTGATTTTTACAAGTTGCTCATTAAAATTTATTAAATTTGATATGGTGCCAGTCTCGGGCCTAATTTGTTCTAAAATATTTTGACCAAACTGTAGTTTTTCCGCATAACTTGTGTTGGCAAAAAAGTTACTAAATAAAGATATGTACATTATATAAGTTGAAATCATATCTATCCAAGGACTCTGGTCAGGATGTGATGCTATTATTCCATCCACAAAAAACTTATTAAATGTTTTTGTAAAATCATTATAGGCGCAAGAATCCAAAGCAGGATTATAGTACTGATCTACAAACCTATTATATACCGTGGTGTAATTATTAATTATGGCAGTCAAGCATTCTAGTGAATCATCATGAAACCCTACTTCGATATCAAAAATATCCCTTGATGAATTGTTGGACTCTGGCCTAAATGTACCATCAACAGTAACAGTCTCTCTATTAAACTGATCATCATCGATAAAAAATTGATAACTATATAATGCCAACCTGTAATCTTCTATCCACGTTTTATCTCCAATTAAATTACCATCAATAAACCCGGGGAAAGCAAAATTCCTAAACACTATGTGACTGTGTTCATCTACGGTACCGGCACCCAGAGCAGTTTCTGGTGGTGCGTCAAATATGTCATTGAATTTAACCGTACTGCCAGCTATAGGTGCAGAACTATACACTAGTGGTCTACTGGGGTTTTGGCTCGGATCCACTGGAATAGTTACCAAAGAATGTAAGCTATGGCGCGTTGGATCATATGCGGCGGCGCCGAAAGGCTCTGTTAATAGTGCTATTCCAGTACTATATGTTTGACTATCGTATACAATACGTCTAATATTTATACAATTATTTGTTAACTCACGTCCTCCGGGGAATTGATCAATTAATGTATCAACGTTAATGTACCTTGACATTTTAGATGCTTTTCTAATATATTTTTCTAAGTCAACGAAAAAGTATCCAGATTTTTTAATTATGATATCAACATTTGCTAATGTATCGCACAATCCTTCATCAAGGCCTGAACCTTTAAAAATGGCAATTCTTAAAAGCATTTGTTCAATTTTTTGTCGGAGAGCATCTTCAACATCTTGGCGCTTTAATTCGTTGTATATGGCATCGCTTACAGCGCTGCCGAGTTTAATATGATGAATCCAAGATTGACTAGTTCTTTTCTTTGCTAAGCCCGGAAAAACATTATATGGAATTCTCTGTGTAGATGTAAGACCGGAACCAAGCACATTGAGATAATAGTCTGGTTCCTGTTCAACCCCACCCATTGGATCTGGATAAAAGCAGCATCTAATGTAAGCATCAAAAACACTTGAAAGTCTGTTTGAAAGCACCTGATTAACGCCGGCCAAAAAATCATTATATATATTATGAGAAATTTCTTCTCTAGTCGATTCTCTAAGTATACTTTGTGATAAAGTTGGTGAGTTGATAAAACCTTGCATAATTGTTGTGACAAGAGTTTTGATTTCGTCTGTCACTTGTGATACTACTTCTTCAAGAACTGGAATGGTGCCCTCTGATTCCTCACTAATAGCAACAAGTAAGGAAGTATCTGAATCAATATCATCTCGAACTCTAAGTGAGTTAATATTTTCATTTATTGCACTTAAAATAATACTTGCATTCCAATTTCTAGATTGACTTGAATCATATGTAATCTCACCTTGATAACCATATCCTGGGATATCTTCAGAAAAGTTTACATCAACTGGAGGTCTTAAAGTTAACAATCTTTCTCCCACATTATCGAATATGGCATCTGTACTGTTCAAATGGCCGGGCGCACCACTAATAGTATCATCGGCTAAACCAATTTGCGATTTTCCAGAGGAAGCAACTAAATCAAACATTTTATCACGCATAAACCACCATTTCATTTCTTTAAATTGCGCTGTTGATAATTTTACTAAATCTTTGCCACTGGCATCTGCGTAATCTTCTGCATTGTCTTGTTCGCCGCCACTGTTGCGTCCAACGTCTGTAAGTACGCTACCATGATAGCCAACATCTAAAAATTCACCTTGTTGGCCTTCGGCGGCATCTCCAAGGATAGCTTTTCTACCACGAATCCATCGGTCATTAAAATTTTCTAAAAACTCTTTTAATCTTCCAACTTCTTCGTTTATTAATACAGCATAGTAACTTGCATCTGAGCTATATTCACCTGTATTTTGGTTATAGTAAAGAGAGGCAACATCAAAGTTTATTCCACTAGCGCCTTCATCTGGTATTATAGCAGAAATTGATTCTGTAACTATATCAGAAACTTCTTCTAGTATATTAGACACTTCAGCCTGAAGGGAGTCATTAAGACTATCTGATGTTATTGGTATTTCAGCTTGACCGGGGAATGAGCTTAGTTCTGATACAGGCACATATTTTGCTGCATTTGCATGCAAAACGTTTTTATAAATAAAGTTTTCAGGATTAGTCGCCAATTCTTCGTCATATGATGTGTCAAACACAATTGGCGGCACTACTCTATTATCTAATATTTTGTAGTTTCTATAGATTCTCCTGACAACTTGTGGCTGACCTAATAAAGTTGCATTAAACTTATTTATACGAATGCCTAACTCACTTGTCATGTTGCCTGTCTTTGTAGCAGAACTTTTTGAAGGTGATAGTTTGTTAGCTTTGTATAAATTAGGTATTAGTTCTATTGAGTCTGCATATCTATTGAGCACATATTCCATATTATTAATTTGAGAATCTAATGTTTTATCTGTACTAGCTGATGCTTGATACTTGTTAAGAGTTTCTTGTAAAGTATCTCTAATAATTTTATGTGTGACTACATCAGACTTATAATATTTGCCGTCTAGTGCTCTCAATGGTGTGCTATGATATGCTAAGCTATCACCATCAACATAGACTGGATCTCCAAACTTTGCTAAACTGCCGTTTGTTTTTACATTTTCATAACTGATGTCACTAAAATTAATTGCAAACGCTGTTTTTGACAAATTTGAAACAGAAAGAGTATTTAAAGACTCCGAAGTTATGCAAGCAAAAATTGCCATATCCACAGCAGCATCCATATTATAAACGTGAAACGAAAAATCAACGTAAGAGGATTTAATTACTTGGTTACCAGAGTCGTCAAATTCTGATGTAAAGTCTTCAGTCGTAACATAGTCACTAAGTGGCACACTGTAAACTTGAATTTGTGGGTTAATAATAGAAGTAATATAACCAGAGATTTGAGAAGTACCTAAATCTAATTCAGCGTTGTAAGAAGTATTCATTATAGGCATACCATTATTTGTATACTCTCTAATACGACTCAAATTTAGTTTATCATTTTTTAATTCTTCAATTAAATTAGCGTCTTTATACACTATAAAATTAATATATAAGCTGTGATTGTCGTTAGCATCAAAAAGCTCTTCAAACATCTCCAAAGAATCAAAATTATCATCTGAATTGAAAATAGCAGATGTTTTAATATCAATGTTAGTTAACTGATCAGGAGTCACCGTGAACGTAGCTGTGATTGGGCCTGTGGAACTGAAGGCATAGCCAGATGAATTAATCGTTTCTA